>Ga0187784_10000915_pt1 | contig 22751 bp, 22 predicted proteins | sample 1015_SJ02_MP15_2_FD_132964 | JGI IMG/M metagenome (GOLD analysis project Ga0187784, IMG submission 132964) | Tropical peat soil microbial communities from peatlands in Department of Meta, Colombia - 1015_SJ02_MP15_20_MG | ecosystem: Environmental > Terrestrial > Soil > Wetlands > Peat | place... | reverse complement strand
CGCGCGCGACGAGCTCCATCTTGCGGTGCATCCGGGTCTCGACCTCGCGGCGAGCGAGTTCTTCCACGACGGGAAGTACCGCTACCGCGAACAGACCCTGGACACCGAGGGACAGCTCGGATTCGTCTCGAAGCTCGTCGACCGCTTCGACCTTCGATACGTGGAGGACCCGTTCGACCAGGAAGCGTTCGACGCGTTCGCCTCCTTCACGAAGGCGGTCGGGAAGCGCACCCTGGTCGTGGGCGACGACCTCTACGTCACGAACCGAGAGCGATTCCAAGTAGGCCTTGACCGGGGCTCCTCCAACGCGATCCTGATCAAAGTGAACCAGGTGGGAACGCTCTCCGACACCTTCGCGACCGTCGACCTCGCCCGACGCCGCGAGGTCGCGACCGTCACTTCGCACCGATCCGGCGAGGTCCCCGAGGGGTGGCTCGCGCACGTCGCCGTCGGGACGGGCGCGCGAGGGCTGAAGTGCGGAATTTTGGGCGGCGAACGGGTGGCAAAGCTAAATGAACTCCTGCGGCTCGGCCGCGCCACCGGAACCTGACGAGATGCCCGACGAAGAGACCCTGACCCAGGAGACGCCGACCGCGAGCGAGGGCCAGGACATCCAGCCCGGCGAGCTCCTGATTCCCGAGGATACGTACCTCACCTCAGGGGTCCACATCGGCACCCAACAGAAGTCGGCGTCGATGCGCCGATTCGTTTTCAAGGTCCGATTCGACGGACTCCACGTCCTCGACGTCCGGGAGACCGACCGTCGGATCCGACTCGCCGCGAAGTTCCTCGCGCGGTTCCCGGCCGACCGGATCCTGGTCGTCTCGCAACGCCAGTACGGTCAGAAGCCGGTCCGGGTGTTCGCGAAGACGGTCGGCGCGGTCTCCTTCGCGGAGCGGTTCGTTCCGGGATGCCTCACGAACCCGAACCTCGAGGAGTACTTCGAACCAAAGGTCCTCCTCGTCACCGACCCCGCGACCGACCAGCAGGCGCTCAGCGAGGCGGTCTCGATCGGGATCCCCGTCGTCGGGCTGTGCGATGTGAACAACGAGACCCGCGACGTCGACCTCGTGATCCCGGCGAACAACAAGGGTCGGGTCGCGCTCGCGACGGTCTACTGGCTGCTCGCTCGCGAGGTGCTGAAGGCCCGCGCCGGTGGGGCCGAGGTCGAGTACACGCCCACGATCGAGGACTTCCAGGCGGCGCTCTAGCGCCTCCTCGCGGGTCGGGCGTCGAAGGCCGCCACCTTCGTCCTTTTATCGGCACCCTGCCTTCTTGAGACGTGGGGCCGCCGAAGGCCGGACTTCTCGAACTCCTCTCCCAGCACGGCGTGCCGGAGAAAGGCGCCCGCGTCTATCTCGCGGCCTGCCGCACGGGGGCGATGACGGCGAGCGAGCTCGCCCGCGTCTCGGCCGTGAACCGGGTCGAAGCCTACCGTTTCATCAAGCAGCTCACCGGAGAGGGACTCCTGCGGGCCACCGGGGGCCGGCCGCAGCGGTTCGAGGCGTTACCCCCGGACGACCTCATCGACCGGTGGATCCACCGGGCGTCCGAACGCCTCCAGCAGCTCGAGCGGGACCGGAACCGGATCCTCGCCGAGTGGGAGGAGGGCCGTCACGAGGTCGACGAGCACGACCCCCGGAAGTTCGCCGTCCTGGAGGGGAAGGAGTCGATCCGTCGTTTCCTACTGAAGCGCATCGGTGCCGCGGAGCATCAGATCCTCGTGAGCGCGAGCGGGAGAGCACTCTCCCGGTTCGTCGACCTGGGCCTCGACCGCGCGTTCCGGGAAGCGAACTCCCGCGGGGCGAAGGTGCGGGTCGTTACCGAGGTCCAGCCGACGAACCTCGTGGAGGCGAAGCATTTCGCCGGTTTCTCCGAGCTCCGTCACTCGAGCAACCCGGTCGCGAACCGGGCCATCGTCTTCGACCGCTTTGGGGCGCTCGTCTACGTCTCGAGCGAGGACGGTCTCGGTCGCTCGGGCGAGGAACAGGTCGCGCTCTGGTCGTCCGCGCCCATGTTCATCCGGCTCGCGTGCGATTACCACCGCCGGCTCTGGACCCCGGCCACCCGGGCGGAGGCTCGATTCGTGGAACTCGAGAACCCGCCCGAGGTGGTGCTCCCGGTCGTCGCTGGCCGGGAGACGGTACCGTTCCAACGGCTCAAAGAAGTGGCGAAGCTCGGGATGCGCGCGTCGGGAGTCCGCGAGTTCCAGCTCCATTTCCCGGAGCTGATCGAAACGATCGCCCGGCAGCTGGGACGCGAGATCGCGAGCAAGATCGAGGGGAACTCGCCGACCGAGGTCGCCCGGTCCCTCGGCCTCTATTACGAGACGCACACGATGGGTCACCTCGCGACGGTCCGGGAGCGACCGCTCACCTTGCGCGTCACGGGGTGCTTCGCGTGCACGAGCGACTCTCCCGAGATCGGCCGGGTGATGTGTCCTCAGCTGCTTCGGACCGTCCTCGAGACCCGGCTCGGTCAACATTGGGAGGTCTCGAAGCCCGACCCGACGAAGCACGCGAGCCGCGGTTGCGTGTTCACGGCGACACCGGCCTAGTCCGGTACGGGTTCGGAGGCTGCCGTCGCACGCGGTCGGTCGAGGACGGCGACGAGAGGTTTATGCCGCCGACGGAATCCGCTCCCGTGACTTCGATCACACGGTCCCAGGTTCTCACCGGCGTGCTCGTCGTGGGGGCCTTCGTACTGATCGGCGCGGGATTCGCCGCGTTCAACCTGTGCGGGGGCGGCGATTCGCTCGTATTCTTCGGAGTCGCGGTCGCATTCCTCGGTGCCGCACTGTTCCGAACCGGCGCCTGGGCCACGGTGATCCCGATCGCGATCGCGACCCTCACCCTCGTGGGCGCGGGCTGGTACGGCGCCACCGTCGCGGGGTGTTCCCTTTAGGGCGACAACCCCGGTCCCAGACCGTGCTACGCCGCCGCATGGTGTAGCATCTGTAGCAAACAAAAGATACATGGAACGGACGAACCTATAAATACGAGCCATCGTTTTGGTTGCCGTACAAGCTATGAAGACCACCTCTACCGCCCCCTCTGGCCGTCGCCCTCGTCCCGTCAGCGTGAAGGCTCCTGCCCGGTCCGTCGTCGAACCGACGGACGCTCTCCCGGCTCCTCCCGACGCGGACGCCTGTCCGAACTGCGGCTCCTCGCACCTGATCCGGGACGAGATCCGCGGCGAGATCGTCTGCGCGGACTGTGGCCTCGTGGTCGACCAGAGCGCGCTCGTGAGCGACCGCGGTCAGCGCGGGTCGAAGGAGGATACGGGCCGCGAGGCGCGCGGCTGGGGTCCCGTCATCTCCCCGCTCATGCCCGACAAGGGTCTCTTCAGTGAGATCGGCGTACCGACCCGGGATTTCCAGGGGAACTCGCTCTCCCGGAACACCTCGCTGAAGTTCTACCATCTGCGCAAGCTGAACCACCGGCTGCGCGCCGCCCGTACCCACCAGCGCAACCTCGTGGTGGCGCTGGGGGAGCTCAACCGACTTGCCGGAGTCCTCGGCCTCTCGCGGGAGGTCAAGGAGTCGGCGACCTACATCTATCGCCGAGCGCTCGAGCACAAGGCGACGCGCGGCAAGAAGATCGTCGCGCTCGTCGCGGCGAGCGTCTACGCGGCGTGCCGGCAATGCCATGTTCCGCGGACGATGAAGGAGATCATCGCCCATTCGAAGGCGACCAAGATCGAGGTCGGCCGGGCGTACACGCTGCTCGCGCGCGAGCTCAAGCTCGGTTTGAAGCCGGTCGAGCCGCGGGATTACCTCGTACGGTTTACGCAGGACCTGAACCTCTCGAAGGAGGTCCGACAGAAGGTCCTCTCACTCCTCGAGCAGGTCGAGCAGGTCTACTCGACGAGCGGAGTTCTCCCGAACGGAATCCTCGCGACGATCATCTACATCGCCTCCAACCTGATGGGCGAGCCCCGCAGCCAGGACCGGATCGCCGCGGTGGCGAACGTGACCCCCGTCACGATCCGCAACCACTACAAGGAGCTCCTCGAGCTCCTGGGTCTCCCGAAGAACCTCACCAACCCTCAGGCTCGCGGCAGCCTGCCGCCCGACGCCGGCCTTCCGGACGACAAGGTCGCCCTGGACGCGCCGGCCGCGGGCCACTAGGCGACCCGGCGGGCCGGGGGGATGCCCCCGGAAACCACATGAACTCGCGGGCGGCTCGTGGGCCGTGCCTTCGGTTCCGGCGCTGAGCTACTCGTCGTTCCGCACGTACGAAGAGTGCCCCCTGCGCTGGCGCTTCCTCTACGTGGACAAGTTCCCCGAGGCGCCGCGGGGGTACTTCACCTTCGGGCGGGTCGTCCACTCGGTGCTCGAAGAGCTCGTGGCGCCGCTCGTCGTCCCGACGGCTCGACGCGCGGGCGAGAGCGACCGGCAGCGCACCCTGGACGAGTGGCACGCGCGCACCGGCCCGCCGAGCACCCCCCGCTGGATGACCCGGGAGGAGCTGCTCGCGGCGTACGACAGAGCCTGGTCGGGCGAGGGATACGTCTCCGCCGAGGAGGAGTCGCGCTACCGTGCGCTGGGGCGCGAGATCCTGTTGCGGTACTACGACTTCCTGGTCCAGGAGCGCCCCGCTCCGGTGGCGGTCGAGGAGCACCTCGAGGCCCGGTGGGACGGCATTCCGGTGCACGGCTACATCGACCGGATCGACCGAACGCCCTCCGGCGGCCTCGAGATCGTGGACTACAAGACCTCGCGCGACCTTTCGAGCGACGACGCGCGGGACTCCGACCAACTGAGCCTGTACCAGGTCCTGGTCGAGAACAACTACTCGGAGCCGGTGCACGGTCTCACGCTCTACCATCTGCGATCGCTCACGCCCCTTCGGGTGGCCCCCCGCGAGCCGGCCACCCTCGCGGGGTTGCACGACCGACTGGGGACCGTGATGGACGGGATCCGGGCCGAGGCGTTCGAGCCGACGCCGGGACGTCACTGCAGCCGGTGCGATTTCCGGGACCGATGCCCCGAGTTCCGGGCGGTCCCGGCGGCGGACGAGGCACGGCTCCGAAGCCTCGTGGACCGGTTCGAAGCGCTTCGGGCCGAGGAACATCGCCTAGAAACCGACCTTCAACGGACGGCCGAGGAGCTCCACCGGGCCGCGGAAGAGCTCGGCGTCCACCGCGTCCCGGGAAGCCATTCGGTCGCGGTCCGTCGACGGGACGAAGCGTGGCAGTACTCCCTCGACCACGTCCGGCCTCTCCTCGAGCGCTCGGGCCTCGCCGAACGGGTATCGGCCGGAACCCCCGAGGAGGTCCGTCGTCTCGTGCGGGACCCCACGGTCGACCCGGAGGTCCGACGCAAGGTGGCGGAGACCGGGGCGCGCCGCGTGAAATGGTACTGGGAGCTCGAGGAAGGCCCCTCCTAGCCCCCGCCACCGGACGTTCGCGCAAAGGCTATGACCCGTTCCCAGTACTCCTCCGTATGGGGATTCCCCTCGCTTCCGAGGCTCGCCTCGCGTCCCTTGCGGGACGGAAGCCCACGATTGCGACCCTGTGTTCGCATTCGTCGCTTCAGATCTTCCACGGCGCTCGCGCCCGAGGTCTCCCGACCCTCGGCATTTCGGTGGGTCCGCCTCCGCGGTTCTACGACGCGTTCCCGCTCGCGCGCCCCGACCGTTTCCTTTCGGTGCCCCGCGCGAAGGACCTCCCGGCGGCCGCCGGCCAGCTCCGGAAGGAAGGAGCGGTCCTGATCCCGACCGGTTCCTTCGTGGAGTACGTCGGCGCGGACACGTTTGCGACTATGGACGTTCCCGTCTTCGGGAACCGCGCCGTGCTCGGCTGGGAGTCGGACCGAAGGAAGGAGCGGGAGTGGCTCGACCTGGCCGGGGTCCCGATGCCTCGGCGGTACGACGACCCCTCCGAGGTCGACGGGCCGGCGATCGTGAAGTACTACGGTGCGAAGGGCGGGAAGGGATTTTTCCTCGCGAAGAACCGCGAGGCGCTCAACGACTTCGTGCCCGCCGGCCCGCACGTGATCCAGGAGTATGTGCTCGGAACGCGCTACTACATGCACTTCTTCTATTCGCCGCTCTCCGACCGCGGGTACCGGGTCGGCCACGGCTCGCTCGAGCTCCTCGGCATGGACCGCCGGGACGAAGCGAACATCGACGAGCTCTACAAGCTCGGCGCGCAGGAGGAGCTCCTCAAAGCCGGCATTCGCCCTACGTTCGTCGTGACGGGCAACGTTCCGGTGATCCTGCGGGAGTCGCTCCTTCCCCGCGCGTTCGACGTCGCGGCGCGGATCGTCGAGAAGTCGATCGAGCTGTTCGGGGGAATGGTCGGTCCGTTCTGTGTGGAGGGGATCATGACCGAGGAGCTCGAGTTCAAGGTCTTCGAGATCTCCACTCGGATCGTCGCCGGGACGAATCTGTTCATTTCGGGTAGCCCGTACTCCGATTTCGTCGAACCGGGCCTCTCCACCGGGAAGCGGATCGCGCAGGAGATCGAGCGGGGCCAGGCCGAACACCGACTCGCCGAGGTCCTGAGCTAGCCTCGCCCAAGCTCGTCAATAAGGACTCGTCCTGCCTCGAGGGGCGACCCATGGTCTCCGCGATCTCGTCCGTCCGTCTCGGGAAAACGTACCCGAAGGCGAAAGCCGGAGCGCGCGCCCTGAGCGACCTCTCCCTCGAAATCCCGACGGGACGAGTCTACGGGCTCATCGGTCGGAACGGGGCCGGCAAGACGACCTTCATCCGGATCGCGGCGACGCAGCTCGCGGCGACGGAAGGGACGGTCTACGTCCTGGGGCACGACATCCGTACCGAGGAGCGGACGATCCGTGCTCGGATCGCCTGCGTGCCGCAGGAATCCCGGCCGCTGTACTTTCTCAACGTCGAGGAGGTCGTCTACCTCTACCTCAAGCTGAGAGGACTCGACCCGAAGGACGCTCGCCGACGGACCCGCGACGCGCTCGACGAGCTGTCGCTCACCGAGTACCGTCGCTCGCTGGTCTCCCGACTTTCCGGGGGTCTCCGCCGGCGGGCGATGTGCGCGATGGTGCTCGCGTCGGACGCCGACGTGCTGTTCCTCGACGAACCGACCACCGGCCTCGACCCGCTCGCGCGCCGACAGGTCTGGGAGGCGATCCGCCGGGCGAGCCGCGAGAACCGGACCATCCTGCTCACCACCCACTACCTGGACGAGGCGGAAGCGCTCTCCTCCCGCCTCGCGCTCATCGAAGCGGGTCAGCTCCGGCTCGAAGGCTCGCCCGCCGACCTGCGCGCTCGGGTCCGCTACCCCTACCGGGTCACGATCGAGGGCGCCTTCCCCCGCGAGGAGCTCGAGTCGTACGGCAAGGTCTCGGAGATCGAAGGAGGGTACCTGCTCTTTACGCGCGAGGCCGAGGCGCGGGAGGTGGCGCGGCTCGCTCTCGAGCGAGGGCTGCGGGTCTCGATGGGCCCGGTGAGCCTCGAGGACATCTTCCTCGACGTCGTCGGGAAGTCGATCGAGGAGGATGCCCCGCTCCCCGACAACGAAGAGGACACGACGGAGGTGTCCGCTTGAGCGAACGCAACCGCCTGCGCTCGATCTTCACCCTCGTCCAGCTGAACGGGATCATACCGATCCGCACGACCCCGCTCTACATCGTGAACCTGCTCGCCTCGCCGCTCTCGTTCCTGTTCTTCATCTACATCGTCTCGCACGGCACCTACGTCGCCTACGGGATCACCGGCGGCATGGTGCTGACGATGCTGACCGTGGGGACGAGCGTGCAGAGCGACCTCACCCACTACCGACACGACCTCAAGTTCCAGGACGTGGTCGTCGCGTCGCCGGTCGAAGCGCCGATCTACGTGGCCGGGATGGCGCTGAGCGAGCTCGTCTACTCGCTGCCCGCCCTCGGGGTCTTCGTCGTCCTCTTCTTCCTCTGGGGATACGCGTCCGTCACCAGCCTCGCGGTCCTCGCCGGGGTCCTCGTTCTGGTATGGTCGTTCGCGAGTGCGCTGGGCTTCACCCTCGCGACGTACTTCCAGGACGTTCGCGAGACGTTCATCTTCAGTCCGATGATCTCCCTTCTGTTCACCGTCCTCCCTCCCGTCTACTACCCGATCTCCGCGCTTCCGGGATGGGCCCAGGTCGCCTCGCGCATCTCGCCGACCACCTACGCAGCGGGCCTCGTCCAGGGGTCGGTGGGGCTCCAACCGCTGTCGCTCTCGGTCGCGCTACTCGATTGGGGGGTCCTGATCGGGTTCACCGTCGCCCTCTTCGTCATCGCCGCGGTCAAGGCGCGCTGGAAGGAGCCGTAAGCGGCCCGACGGCCGTCCGGCGCGCGCCGGAGAGCGGCCGACGCGCGAGTCCTTATGTACCGGCCGACTGGTGGAGCCGCGATGCTTTCGTTTGCGGACAGTCGCAACTTCGACTTGCCCGATGAACGCCTCTCCCGTTGCCTCTTCTGCGGAAAGGACCTCGTCCTTCTCCCCGACGACCGGCGCGGCGGTGCGTGCTTCGATTGCCTCGCCCTTTCGGTCCGTCCTCCGGCGCCTTGCCCGAACTGCGGGGTCTTGATCCCTGGCGAAGAACGCGCGGTCGGATGCGCGAACTGCCGATGGTATCCTCTGCGCGATTGAAACGCCGACGTCGGCTCCGCTAAGCTTATCGGGGGACTCCGGTCCGTCGCGAAGGGCGTGCCGAGGTGGCTCAGTCCGGTACGGCGCGAGTCTGGAAAGCTCGTGGCGGAATACGCCTCGGGAGTTCAAACGCCACGGACGGTCGTTCCGTCGCGGCGGAGATTCTCCCCCTCGGCGCTCTCCCCACGTCCTCTTCCCGGTCGCGGCGGAGGTCTCCCGCTCGATGACCGTCCCGGGTCGCGACCAGACCCCCGCTCTCCTCCAGGTCGAAGCGATCCTTTCCCGGATCTCGGGACGCCAGGCGCTCCAAGAGGTCTGCCGCTTCCTCCGACGGTCGTTCCCGCATTACCCCTGGGTCGGGGTCTATCGGCTGGACGGGGAAACGCTCGTCCTAGATGCCTGGGACGGCGCGCAGGCGACCGAGCACACCCGCATCCCGGTCGGTCGAGGGATCTGCGGTCAGGCGGTGCGGGAGGACCGCACGGTCATCGTGGACGACGTGCGGGCGGACCCGAACTACCTCGCCTGCTTCCTCGAGACGCGGGCCGAGGTCGTCGTCCCGATCCGGCTCGAGGGACGGGTGGTCGGGGAGATCGACATCGACGGCAACGCCGTCAGGGCGTTCGACGCGTCCGACCGGCAGTTCCTCGAGAGCGTCGCCGCGCGGCTCGGGCCCGCGGTCGACCTCTCGGGCGCCGCCTTGCCGACCGCGTAAGGTTCTCCCCGATCGTGGCGAGCGCCTCGGCGAGCGCCGAGCGGCGGTCGAAGGCGCGAAGGCGCGGAGGGCGGGAAGCTCCCGGCCAACGCTCGGCCTCCCGAGCGATCGCGGTGAGCGCGCGACGTACCTCGTCCACGACCGGGAGGTCCGCGGCCTGGCTCGTCCGGGAGAGCGGGTTCAGGTCGACCGAGATGACGCGTTTTCCGAGCGCTTGGAGCGCTTCGGTCCGGTCCCCGTCCTCGAGCGGGACGAGACAGACGTCCGCATCGAAGATCCCGTCCCGGTCGACCTTCGCCCGGTCGGAGGGGAGCCGTGGGATGGTCGCGCTCGGGCGAAGCCCGAGCACCCGTCCCACTCCCGCCGCCCGGAGCGCTTCGGCGACGAGCCGCACGCGTCGGCCGGTCCGGTGGAAGAGATTCACCTCGACATCGAGGCCGGGTACCGCACGGGCGAGGCGAGCGACCTCGCGGGACGCAAGCGCGGCCACGTTGCCGTTCACGCTCACGACCGCGTGCCTCGCCGCGAGGAGCCACTCCGCAGCCACCCGCTCCGCTTTCCGCGCCCCGGGGGTCGTCCGCTCGCCGAGGAAGTAGTCGAACGCCTCTCCTCGGCCGTGGGCGATCAACCCCTCCGGAACGACCAGCCCGGCTCGCCCGGCGTCCGCAAGATGGGCTCGCACCGTGAGGCTCGCGTACCGGGGGTGGCGGGGGGAGATCCGCATCGCGCCCGAAGGATCAGTGCTGGTCGGCCGGCGGGTCGGCGGTCGCCGCCTCGGACGCACCGAGCCGGCTCTCGAGCGCCGCGATCCGCTCCTCGAGCGGTGCGAGCCCCTCGTCGATCGCCTTCGTCAGCGTCAGCTTGAGACTCTCCTCGAGCGCGACCAGGTCTCGGCCCAGGTCGATGATCCGCCGGGCGTTCTCGTTGAGGAGGAGCCGGCTCTGGGTCGCGACCCGATAGGTGTCGGAGAGGTCCTTCGTGAGCTGGTGCGAGGACTGGGCGAAGGTCTCGATGGAGGCGCCGACCGGTTTCCATTTCTCGTCGAGGTTCGAGGTGAGGCTCGCGGAGATCTTCTCCGACGCCTTCTCGACGCCGGAGGTCACCTCGCGGGAGACGCGCTCGGCGAGCGAGGTCTCCATGCCTTCGAGTTGCGTCTTGACCGCCTGGGTCGACTCCTGGCTGCCGGTCTCCATCCGCTGGAGCCGGTCCTCGACCGCCTGGAGGCGGGCCGTCAGGTTGGAGTAGACCGTACCGACCAGGCTGTCGAAGTGCGCCTGCTCGAGCTCCTGGCCCCGGAGCAGGAGGTGCAAGACCCAGTGCTCGCGTCCCTTCGTCTCCGCGAGGGGTCCGCGGTCGAGTCGGTCCCGGACCTCGCGGTCGTCGATGAGCGTCTGGAGCTCCTTCAGGACCTCCACCCGGATGAACGAGCTCGATCCCGAGGTGCCCGCGGGGCGACCGGCCATCGCTCGAGGATGGGTCTCCCGGTGCTATATAGGTTGGCCGGCGGGAACCGGTTCCCCGTCCGCGCCGGGCGTGGAGCGCGCTCGGGGATCGAAACCCGGGGGGGTCCGGCGTCGAGCCGTCCTACTCTAGGAACTCGCGGCCCAGCAGCTCCCGCGCGACCAGCAAGCGGCGGATTTCGGACGTCCCGGCGCCGATCTCGAGAAGCTTCGCGTCGCGCGCCAGGCGTTCGAGGGGGAGGTCCCGCATGTACCCGTAGCCGCCGTGAACCTGGATCGCGTCGAGCGCGACGCGGGTCGACGCTTCGGAGGCGAACGTGAGCGCGGTCGCACTGGCCCGGTGGGACCGCATGTCGGCGTGTACGGCGGAGAGCGCCGCGTACATGAGCCACCGGGACGCCTCGAGGTCCGAGTACATCGCCGCGATCTTCGCTTGCACGAGCTGGAACCGTCCGATCTTCTGTCCGAACTGCTCGCGCTCTCGGGCGTACGCGATCGAGCGGTCGAGACACTCCGCCATGATCCCGACCGGGATCGCGCTCAGGACCGCGCGCTCGACGTTGAGGCCGCTCATCATGATCCGGACCCCGTCGTTCTCGTGTCCGAGAAGCTGCTCCCGCGGGACCTCCACGTCCTGGAAGGCGAGCTCGCCCGTCGGGGAGCCTCGCATGCCCATCTTGTCGAGGCTCCGCGTGACCGAAAAGCCCGGGGCATCCCGACGTACGAGGAAGGCGCTGATCCCCCGCGCTCCTTTCTCCGGGGCGGTCTTCGCGTAGACCAGCATCGAGTCGGCGACCGGCCCGTTCGTGATGAACTGCTTCGTTCCGTTGAGGACGTAGTGCGAGCCGTGGCGTTCGGCGCGGGTCCGGATCGAGACCGCGTCCGACCCCGCGTTCGGTTCGGTGAGCGCGAGCGCGCCGATCTCGGTTCCGGCGACGATCGGCGGCAGAAAGGCCGACCGCTGCTCGTCGTCGCCGTTGCGCGCGGCGTTGTCGGCGAAGAGGTTCGAGTGGGCGCCCACGCTGAGCGCGAGCGCGGGGCTCACGCGAGCGATCTCTTCGAGCACGAGGGCCTGGGCAACGTAGGAGAGGCCGAGGCCGCCGAACTGTTCCGGGATCGTCAGCCCGAGGAACCCGTGGTCGCCGAGCTCCGAGAAGAGGTCCCGAGGGAAGTAGTCCTCCCGGTCCATTCGGTCCGCGACGGGGGCGATCGACTTCCGGGCAAAGCGGCGGGCCGCCTCTCGAAGGTCAAGGTCCTCCCGAGAGAGCGCGAGGTCCATAGGCGGGCGACGGCTCCTGAGGCATAACGGTTGTCGGCTGCGCTAAGGGCCGGTAACGGGGGCCTCCTTGCGGAGGATCCCGATGTGGAGTCGCCAGACGGGGCGGCGATTGGGGAAATCGGACCGGTAGTGCGCCCCGCGACTCTCGGTCCGGACGAGCGCAGCGCGAGCCACGATCGACGCCGTGAGCACCGCGTTCGCAACGGGGCCCGCGAGGTCCTTCGCTCGACCGGGCTCCGTCGAACGACCGAGCTGCGACAGCTCCTCGATCGCGGCCCGGAGTCCCGCCCCGGTTCGCACGATCCCGACGTCGTCCCAGAGGAGGTCGCGGACCCGGTCGACCGCGCCCGGGACGTCCTCCCTCCCCGAACCCGCGGGCCAGTCAATCCGGACCGTACGCGCCGGCGCCGGGATGCGACCGGCGACCGGGTGGACCAGCTGACGGGCCACGCGCTCGCCGAAGACGAGCCCTTCCAGAAGCGAATTGCTCGCCAGTCGATTCGCCCCGTGGACACCGGTGGAGGCGACCTCCCCGCAGGCGTACAACCCCCGAAGGGTGGTCCGACCTTCCAGGTCGGTCGTCACCCCACCGATCATGTAGTGGGCGACGGGCGTCACGGGTATCCAATCGCGCGACGGGTCGAGCCCGTACGTGGCGAGGAATCGGCAGACCGAAGGGAACCGTGCGAAGAGGCGGTCGCGCGGGATCCCGGTCGCGTCGAGGTAGACGCACGGATGCCCGGTGCGGTGGATCTCCCGGTCGATCGCCCGAGAGACGACGTCGCGAGGCGCGAGCTCGGCGTCCCGGTGTTGGCCGACCAGGAACCGCTCGCCCGCCTCGTTGCGCAGGACCGCCCCCTCGCCGCGGACCGCTTCCGTGATCAGGAACCGAGGAGCACCCTCGCGCCAGAAGACCGTGGGATGGAATTGGATGAACTCCATATCGGTCAACAGGGCCCCGGCCCGGAACGCGATCGCGACGCCTTCCCCGGTCGCGACCGAGGGGTTCGAGCTCTGCCGGTAAAGGCTCCCGGTGCCGCCGGTCGCGAGGACGACCGGCCCGGAGTCGAGCTCTTCCGCGCCCCGACCCGCTTCGGAGGAGACGAACGCGACCACGCCGTGGTGCGCCGTCGACCGGAGCCCCCGAAGGGCCGTTCGTTCCCGGACTTCGATGCCGGCATCGAGCACTCGGTGTTTCAGGGTCTCCTCGATCGACAGACCGGTCGCGTCCCCGCCGGCGTGCAGGATCCGCGCGCGAGAGTGGGCGGCTTCGCGTCCCAGGGAGATCTGGCCCTCGACCGTGTCGAACGGAACCCCGTACCGTACGAGGTCCGCGATCCGGGCCGGCGCCTCGAACGTCAGGGCCCGGGCCGCCGGAAGGTCGACGAGGCCCGCCCCCGCCCGGATCGTGTCCTGGAGGTGGAGAGCGGGAGAGTCGTCCGGACCGATGGCAGCGGCGATTCCCCCCTGGGCGTAGCGCGTGGTCGCTTCGTCGAGCCGCGATTTCGTGACGAGCGTCGGTCGGAGTCCGAGCTCACGAAGGCGCAGGGCGACGTAGAGCCCGGCGATCCCCGTCCCCACGACGAGCGGACGACCGGCCGGAGTCGGCACGGGTACGCGACCGGTTGACGTGGTATAGCGACTTCGTGAAGCCCGTCGGCGTCGTATACCCCGTCGACCTCCGCCGGTGGTGTCCCCGAGAGGGTCCCCGGCGCCGATCGCGTGGGAAGGCACGGTCTCGGTCCAGGGCGACCCGGACCTCGAGGCCGAAGTGCTCGCCCGGTTCGACCACCTGAGCGGAGTTCGACCCGTGGGAGTCACCGAGCTTCTCGCGGCCCGTCGGTCGTACTACCGACTCACGGCCCCGCCGGTCCCCGTTCCGGCCGACCGTCAGGCCCGACTCGACCGGGGACGCGCCGTCCATCGTTCCCTCGGCTCCCGACTCGCGAGCGAAGGGACGCTCGAAGCGCGGGTTCGGCGAGGGGGTCTCGTGGGCCGGATCGACATCCTCGCGGACGTGCCGGTCGAGGTGAAGACGTCGACCGCCCTCGCGGAGCCCTCGGCGCTCGTTCTCGAGCGGCCGGACCACATCGAGCAGCTCGCCATGTACTGCGCCCTTCTCGACCGTCCCGTCGGCCGTCTGCTCACCGTGGTGGGCAGCGACCTCGAAGTCCCCCGGGTCCAGGCCGTCGATATGGCGTTTGGATCTCCCGAGAGGATCTTCCGTGAAATGGGACATCGGGCGGAACGGCTGCGCTCCGCGTTGGGAGAACACTCTCCGGACTCCCTTCCGCGATGTCCCTGGTTCGGGCGAGGTTGCGAATACGAGGGCGCGGGGGTCTGCTCGTGCACCGGCGCGGAGGGACCCGCAGCTCCGCTCCTCGCCGAGATGGTCCGGGGGCCGACCCCGAGGCGGGACGTGGAAGAGCGAGTACTCTCCGCGCTCGCCGAGCGACCTCCCGAGGAGGGTCTCGGAGTCGAGCGATTCCGGGAGGTCCTCTATCCGCGCCGCGCGTACTTCGACCGGACGCGGGAGTCGCCGGAGGCCCCGCCCGGATCGGGCCCACCCTCGCTCGAGCCGGACCTCTATCGGCGTCTGAGCGAAGCCCTCGAGAGCGGTCCCGCGGGCGAGGTCGCTCGGCTTCCGACCCGCACGACCGCACCGGCCGAGGAGGTCGTCGGTTTCCGGGGTCGTCCGATGTTGCTCCGGACCTCTCGAGCCCGGAACCGACTTCGCCCGTCGGAGCTCCCGACCCGGTTCCCGCAATATGCCCTCGACCTCGGATTGCGGTGCGCGACCACCGGTACGGACTCCGGGGTCGTGGTCCTGGGCTTCGAACGCGCCGCGACGGATCGCGAGCGGGTCGAGGTTCTCGAGGTCCGATTTGCCTCGTTGACGCCGTTCTCCCGCCTCTATCGAGAGCGAACTCAGGGGCTGGACCGGGCCCTCGAGGACCACCACCCGGAAGCTCTTGTCGCCTGTCCGGAGTGGATGAGCGCGGATTGTCCCTACCGAGCGGAATGCGGCTGCGGGCCGTCGGGAACGCGCGAGACCCGGTAGATCGTCGAGCTCAGGGTCGGTTCGAGGCCGAATCGATGGTAGAGCCGTCGCGCCGGTTCGTTCGCGGCGGTGACCCAGAGGTGGACCCGCTCGTAGCCGAGCGCCCAGAGCGCGCGAAGCCCCCAGCGGAAGAGGAAGCTTCCGTAGCCCCGCTTTCGAAATTCCGGGTCGACCAGAAAGTTCACGAAGAGTGCCTTGCGCGCGGACCGCTCGGCGGAAAGGATCGCCCCCGCGAGGCGCGGAGGGTCCGGGAACAGCAGCACGGTCGACGCCTCGTCGAGGAGGCGCCCAAGGCTCCCGTCGACCATCGCTTCCGTGACCCGCCGGTACTCCTCGGGTCGGTCCCCGATGAGGAGGGCGTCCACGGTCCCGGCGACCGCACGGAAATCGAGGTCGGCGAGCGCGTCGACCGTGACGGCCCGAATCGGCGTGAGCCGAAGACCGTCGGGCACGGGACCCGGCGGTTCACCGTCCGCGGGCCGGAGCGGGCGTTCCATCGCTACTCGCTCGATGACGGTCGACCCCGCCCGCTTTCCGAGGCGGGCGAGCAGCTCTCGTTCCTGCTCGGCCGCGAGACCGGTGAACCCGATGTTGACCGACCGAACCTCGTCCCCCAGATGGTCGAGTAGGATTTCGGTCAGTCGCTCACCCCGGTCCACGCTCCCGGGTCCCTCCTCGACGTGGACGTGGCCGTACGCTTCGCTCGCGCTCGTCGAGTAGAAGGAGAGCCCGGCGCCTTGCTTCGGGGGGTAGTACCACCCGGCCGTCCTCCCGGAGCGCAGCCCCTCCGCGGTCCGCTCGACCCAGTCTCCGGCGGGCGACTCGTCCCGAGCCAGCAGGGCCTTTCGAACCTCGTAGACCAGTTCGAGCAGGTCGTCCGGACGGGCCCCTGTCGTTGGCAGAGGGTCGACCACGGCCCGGACCTCGACTAACCGGTCACCAGGCGGCGGAGGATCTGCGCGATGTCCGGGGCCACCGACGCCTTCTCGGCGGGGTTGCCGAGCGTATCGGTCGAGTAGACGTCGCCGACCACGACCTTGATCCGCTCGAACGCGTCCTTGAGGAAAAGTCCGTGGGTACACGCCGCGCTGATCCCGCCGGCGCCGTTCTTCTTGAGGAGTTTGGCGGCTTCGACGATCGTGCCCCCGGTCGTGATCACGTCGTCGATGAGCACGACGTGCTTTCCCTCGAGCGGCACGGGAAGGTTGGGGGGAAGCGAGAGCTCCACATGCTCGCTGTCGATCCGCTTCTTTTCGAGGGCGAGCCAGGGCTTGTCGAGGAGCTGGGCCATCCGGCGCACCCGGTCCACCCCTCCCTTGTCCGGTGAGATCAAGAGGTCGAGCGGCCGCTCTCGGAGGAGTCGAGCGATGGCGGGGATGCCGCTCGCTTCGAACGCGGGTTTCGTGAACTGGGTGAGGGTTTGCGAGGAGTGGAGGTCGACGGTCACGACCGCGTCGGCGTCCAGCTCGACGTGTCGGCACATCGCGCGGGCGCTCACCGGCTCACCGGGAAAGAACCGCCGGTCCTGCCGGGCGTACCCGAAGTACGGCACGACCACGAACGTCCGCCGGGCCCCGGCTTCTCGGATCGCGTCCTCGAGGAGCACGAGCTCGAGGAAGTCGTTGTCCGTCCGGGTCGATTGCACCAGTACGACGTCCTCCCCTTCGAGTCGTCCGCCGACCCGTACGTACAACTCGTCGTCGGGGAACCGCTTCGTGAACGGGATCCCGAATGGGACGTTCCCGAGCTCGCGCGAAACCCGCTCCGCGAGCGCCGTCGATGCGGTTCCCCCAATGACGTGCATCCGAAACGCCTCACCGTTGGGACCCCGGGCGAGCCTAAAAGATTGCGCGGCGGGTCCGTACGTCGCGCGCGTACCGAGACCGTGGACGGACACCGGCCGGCGGTGGCCAGGGCCGTCCGCTAGAGTTCCTCGTCCGCCTCGGACTTCTTCGCCGGCTTCGGAGGCCGACGGACGTGGGGGGCGGGCCGCCCGCGGCGAGTCGGTGGGGCGGCGGGCGGGGATCGTTTCTTGGGAGGGCGCGCGGGCGTCTCTTCCTCTTCGTCCTCGTCGTCCTCGGTCCGGCGTCGACGTAGTACCGAGAGCCAATGCCGGCGCGTGGAGCCTTCGGCGGCGGCGGCCGCCTCCGCTTCCGTGCGAGCTTCCTCCTCTTCCTCGCGGCGGAGCGGTGTCTCGATCCCCTCGCGGCGGAGCGCATAGTGGATCCCGAACGCCGCGAGGATGATCCCCACGAGCGTGAGTCCGAGGAACTCCCACGACTGCGGAGGGACTTCGCCGGCCTGGCCTTCGAGGAGGAGCTTCACCGAGCCGAACCACGGGATCATCCCGCGAGCGACGCCGATGATCCACGCGGGTTCGACGAGCGAGCTGATCACCGCCACCGCCGCCCCCGCCTGGTCCGGCAACGAGTTGCCGTCCCCGAGCGTGATGAACCCCGAGTGCTGACCGAGTGCCGGCGCGGTGAGAGTGAGGCTGAAATTCAGCGACTTCCAACCGATGTCGTAGAAGTTGAGCGTGCCGGTGAGGTGCGTCGTGTCGCAGTTCGGAACGCCTCGCGGCCCGGGCGGAGTGTACGAGTAGACCGGATTCGCCACGTTCCCGCACGGAAGGCCCGCGAGGTCGGACGCGTTGTAGTACCCCTGCGGGTTCCACTCGAGGTAGGCGATCGCCCGATGGATGACCGGCGTCGACCCGGCTCCGTTGGGCCAGTACAACAGAACGTCACCGTACTCGCCGTAGGTCGAATACCCCGTTTGGAAACCCGAAACGTACGGCGTGATCTGGGAGAGCGGCACCTTCTGCGCCAGGACCAGGTCGCCGGTGTTGATGAGGCCAAGCTGGTCGTTGGGACCGTGCTGCATGCTGTCCGATTCCACCACATAGATCGGCGGCCAGTTCTGCGTGTAGGCAAAGAGCGAGACGAGCAGGACGACGATGATCGCGAGCGCCACGAGCGGCTCGAAGAAAAGCGAATCGCGCGCCCGCCAGTAGACGGGCTTTTTGCCGGTCGTTCGAGTCGCCGCGGCCTCCGCTTCCTCTTCCTCGTCCACATCCTCCGTCTGGGCCTCGGGCCCACGCCAGCGGCGGACCGGGGAGGGCCGTGACCTCGAGCGCGAGGAGGGAGGAGGACGGGACCTCCGCCGCGGTGGTGGCGACGGTTCCTCCTCGTCGTCCTCGTCATCGCCCGGGTCGTCGTCGTCGGCCCGGGGGCGGGGATGAGACATTGGGCGTGGCTCTTCCGGACCCCCCTTAACCCTTCGTTTCGACCGGCAGAGCCGGCGGCGGACGGTACCGGCGTGCCTCCATTTCTCTCGCGAGCGAACACTTATGCGGACCGGGGTGGAGACCGGCTCGCTCGGGACGGCGGGCTCCCACGATGCGGCGGATCGACATCTCGATGCCTCTCTACGCGGGCATGCCCTCGTTTCCGGGAGACCCGATCTTCGCGTCCCACCCGGTCCGCTCGATGGACCGGGGCGACCCGTACAACCTCTCGGAACTCGTCCTCGGCTCCCACGCGGGAACCCACGTCGACCCGCCGGTCCATTTTATCCCGGGCGAAAAGACCGTGGACCAGGTCGACCTCGATGCGTTGAACGGACCTTGTCGGGTCGTGGATGTGGACCCCCGGCTCGGGTCCGTTGGAGCGGACGTCGTCTCCCGTCTCCCGGCCGGCACGACGCGGGTGCTGTTCCGAACGGCAAACTCTGCTCGATGGGAGCGCTCGCTCACGTTCTTCCCGGACTACGTCGCTCTCCGGCCCGAGGCGGCACACGCCCTCGTGGAACGGAAGGTCCGGTTGGTCGGGATCGACGCCCTCTCGGTCGAGAACGACCCATCGGGTTCCTTCCCCGTGCACCGGGCGCTCCTCGGCCACGGCGCGCTCATCCTCGAAGGGATCCTTCTCGCGGCGGCCGAGGCCGGGGAGTATACGCTCACCTGTCTTCCGCTCCGCCTACGCTCGGGCGACGGCGGCCCTGCGCGGGCGACGCTGACGGCTCCGTAGGTCGGGTCGGATGGGGGTCGGGGGGCTCGGCTCGGGGACGCACGACCTCTCACTCGACACCACCGGCTTCTACCTGCTCGCCACGACCCTGGCCCTTTTCGTCGTCATGCTCCTGGTCCTGCGCTACTACTATCCCAACCGGAAGCGCGGCCTGGAAGGGTACCTCGACGCCGCCGGGGTCAGCCTCGCGTTCCTCCTCTTTGGGCTCGTCCTTGTGGTGCTGCTGGTCTCCTACTATCCCCACGCCAACGGGACGGCGTACGCCCTCTACGAGACGGTCCTCACCGGCTATTGGCTCGCGTTCGCGATCCCCGTAGTGACCGTCGGAAGTTCGGTGCAGGGCCGGTCCCGCGGTACGATCCGATGGCTCGCTCCGTCGATCCTGGTCGCGGTCGCGATGTTCTTCGCGATCTACGCGTACTACTACTACGCCCTGACGTAGGGCGGGGCGAACGTCAGTCCCGTTCGTCCGGCGGCAGAAGGTCGGGAATGCCGTCCGAGATCGGATAGTCGACCTTGCACGCGGGGCAGGTGAGGACCCCCTCGACGATCTCGCCCGACTCGGTCTTCCGGGTCGTGAGCGTGAGCTCCCCCCGACAGAGCGGGCAGCGAAGGATCTCGAGGAGGTCCGGCCTCACTTGGCGCTCCCTTCGACGATTCCGTAGCCGATCAGTCGCCACGCGTTCAGCTTGCGGGAGATCGCGACGCGGCTCCCCGGAAAGACCGTGACGGCACGGTTGAGGGCGAGCTCGAGGTCGTCCCCGCGAGCGCTCGTCACCTTGCCTGCGGCGATGGTCGTTCCGACGGTGACCGCCAGCATCTCGCTCGTCCGGATCTTCTCGACCTTGATCTCGCGCTGGGCTCCGAGTACCCGGTCGAGGAGGGTCGCCCGAAGTCGTATCTTCTGGCTCACGGGGGGCAGGGTTCCCGCCGTTCCCACGAGGCGGCCGGTGAGCCCGTCGCCCTTCGCGAGGGACGGGTCGAGGCTGGTTCCGATCGCGGCCAGGCCTCCGGGATGGAGCTCGTCCCATTCCTGACCGCCCGACACGATGGAGGTGATCTTGGTGGTGAGTGACTCCGCCCGGGCGTCCGTCGCGCCGATCGGCCCGGGGCGGATCTCGATCTCCTCCCCGAGGGCGAGGTGCCCCTGGAGGAGCGAACCGCCGAGCACGCCTCCCCGCAGGTTCGTAGGACGGGTTCCGGGTCGATTGATGTCGAACGAGCGGGCGACGTACATCAACGGGGGTTTCTTCGGGTCGCGCGGCGGGGTCGGGATCGTCGCCTCGATCGCACCGATCAGTGCGTCGATGTTCACCCGGTGGTTCGCGCTGACGGGGATCACCGGGGCTCCCGCGATCGGGGTGCCTTTGAGGAATTCGGTGACCTCCCGATAGTTCTCCTCGGCCTGCTCGGCCGACAATAGGTCGATCTTGTTCTGGACCACGACCACCTTGCGCACGCCGATGATGTCGAGCGCGTAGAGGTGCTCGCGAGTCTGCGGCTGCGGACAGTGCTCGTTCGCCGCGACCAGGAGAAGCGCCCCGTCCATGATCGCCGCGCCCGAGAGCATCGTCGCCATCAGCGTCTCGTGGCCGGGCGCGTCGACGAACGATACCGCCCGCAGGAACTTCGCTTCCCCACCGCACGAGGGACAGACCGGTTCGGTGGAGTAGCAGGACGGTTCGGGGCAGTTCGGGCACTTGTAGAACGCCGCGTCGGCGTACCCGAGCTTGATCGAGATCCCGCGCTTGAGCTCCTCCGAGTGGCGGTCGGTCCACTCTCCGGTCAGCGCTTGGGTGAGGGTGGTCTTGCCGTGGTCGACGTGGCCGACCAGGCCAATATTCACCTCGGGCTGGCGCGGGACCTTCATGCCGCGGCGAACAGCTCCGCGAGGGGCTTGGTGCCCTTCTGCTCCACCACCAGGTTGATCTGGACGGTGTCCTCGCTGATCGTGTTGCCGCGGAACGTTCGGCGCTTGCGCATCCCGTCGCGGGGAGCGTGGAACCCGAAGCCTTCGCCCACGTAGAGTCTCGTCTGACGTGCGCCGGGGAAATCCGGGCGCAGCGGGAACCCGCTCTTGTCGGTCCCGCCGGTGATGCGGAAGGTGTAGCCGGTGGCGCCGATCAGCTCTCCGCCGACCGCCTCGCCGATCCGCTTCCCGAGGAAGCCGGCGGCCTGGGGGTCACCCACCGTCCGCGCGAGAGACTTCTCGTGCTCGGAGATGACGAGCTTGTACTCTACCATCCGATCCTCAAGGGGCGAGTGCGCGCCAGTTGAGGGCCGTTTAAATAGCTTCCGGCGGCGGGCGTTGTCCGGGGGACCTTCGCGGGCTTGGCGTACGCCGAGAATCGGGCAGCCGTGGGCCGGTGCGAGGCCGCAGACGGGACGGATTCCGCCCGGGAAACGTTCTTATCACCACGGCCCACCGTCTTCGAGAGGTTGGGCGGCGTTCCGGGATGACGGACCTCGCGACCTATGCGCTCGCCGCCGACGTCCTACTCCTCCTGGGGGGGTTTACTTACGCCGCCTGGTCCGATTATCGCGAGCGTGAAGTCGCGGACGGTCTCTGGCAGTTCCTCGGCGTCGCGGGGTTCCTGGTCGGGTTCGTCCCGGTGGTCCCGGGAGGGACCGTCCCAACCGTCCTCTGGACCGTGATCGGTCTCTTCGTCATCCAGCATCTGTTCGCCTGGGATGCCCGCCTCGGTCCGAACGGGGAGGGGTATGCCGACCTGATCGAGGTCGTCGTCTACGCAGCGGTGATCGCCCTGGTCGCGGTCACCGCGGTGCGCGTGGGGGTCGGGCCGGACGCGGTGCCGGTCTCGGTGATCGCGGTGCTGGTCACGGTGCTGTTCGCTCGCGGGCTCTTCGAGGCCGGCATCCTCTACGGCGGAGCGGACGCGAAGGGACTCATGATCGCCGGGCTCTTGCTCCCGTTCTTCCCCAACCCGGTGATCGCCCAGCCGCCCTCCATCGCCCCGATCACGACGATCCTACCGTTCGCCTTCAACGTGCTGATGAACTCGGCGTTGTTCTCCCTCGTGGTCCCCATCTCGATCGCCGTGCGAAACCTCCGCGCGAAGGAGTTCCGAGGGGTATCAGGGTTCCTCGGCTATTCCATCCCGGTCTCGGAACTCCCGCGTGAATGGGTGTGGGTGCGCGACCCGATGACCCGCGAGGGACGCGAAGAGGAGAAGTCGATCGAAACCTCGGAGGACGACCGCCGCCGCCGGGTCGAGCTCGCGCGTGACCTCGCGTCCCGCGGGATCCAACGGATCTGGGTGACCCCCCAGGTACCGTTCGTCGTGCTGATGACGTTCGGCACCGTCGCGGCGCTCCTTGTCGGGAACGTCGCGTTCGACGTCTTGTTCCGCCTTTGACGCCCCCGGGCCAAAGCTTTTCTCATCAACGCCCGTCGGCGATTCGCTATCGATGGCGAAGCCGCGCGTCGCGAAGAAGTCCCCGATCCGGGTCCTCATCGCAAAGCCCGGACTGGACGGCCATGACCGAGGAGCGAAGGTCGTCGCCCGGGCGATGCGGGATGCCGGCATGGAGGTCATTTACGCGGGGCTTCGCCAGACCCCGGAGGAGATCGTTCGCGCAGCGCTCGAGGAAGACGT
>Ga0187784_10000914_pt1 | contig 22760 bp, 24 predicted proteins | sample 1015_SJ02_MP15_2_FD_132964 | JGI IMG/M metagenome (GOLD analysis project Ga0187784, IMG submission 132964) | Tropical peat soil microbial communities from peatlands in Department of Meta, Colombia - 1015_SJ02_MP15_20_MG | ecosystem: Environmental > Terrestrial > Soil > Wetlands > Peat | place... | reverse complement strand
TCGAATGCGCAAATAGCCCTCCCTGCTATCCAGCAGGGAGGGCTACGCTCCCAGGCCTGTCGCCACGATTGGCTCCTACTCAGTTACCCGGTCTTCCGAAACTCCTGATAACGCTTTGTATTGGACCAGTCAATATGTCACCCTCCGGGTGTGACGAGAGGGACAACTACATCGACCGCGTTAAGGGGGGCGGGAGGACGCTACAGCACGTACCGGCTGAGGTCGCGGTCGGCCAGGATCCCGGAGAGCCGCCCGCGGACGTAGGCGGCGTCGATGACGACGTGCGCCGGCGCCTCGGGCGCCGCGAACGACAAATCCTCCGTGACTTTCTCCAGGATCGTATGGAGCCGTCGGGCACCGATGTCTTCGTGCTCGGCATTCACGGCGGCAGCGCTCCGGGCGATCTCACGGACGCCGTCCGTTGGAAACTCCACGGTCACGCCCTCGGTCGCGAGCAGCGCGGTATACTGCTTGGTCAGCGCGTTCTCCGGTTCCACCAGGATCCGGACGAAGTCCGCCTCCGTGAGCGATGCCAGCTCCACACGAATCGGAAGGCGCCCCTGCAGTTCCGGGATCAGGTCCGCCGGCCGGCTGACGTGGAATGCTCCTGCGGCGATGAATAGGATATGGTCGGTTCGAACCGCGCCGTGCTTGGTCGTCACCGTGGAGCCTTCGATGATCGGCAGAATGTCCCGCTGCACACCCTCCCGCGACACGTCCGGGCCGGCGCCGCCCTCCCGCCCGGCGATCTTGTCGAGCTCGTCAATGAACACGATCCCGGTCTCTTCCGCCCGGCGGATGCCCTCGCGGACCACCTCGTCCATGTCGATGAGCTTCTGCGCCTCCTCGTTCGTGAGCACCCGAAGAGCGTCCGACACGCGCGTCCGCCGGCGCTTCCGCCGGCGCGGCAGAATGTTGCCGAAGAGATCCTGGAGATTGATCCCCATCTCCTCGACCCCCTGCCCCGAGAACACCTCAACGGTTGGCAGCGCGCTCTCTTCGGTTTCGATCTCCACCGTCTCCCCGTCGAGCTCACCGCGATCCAGTCGCGCCCGCATGGCCGTACGGCGCGCGTGCAGATCGTCCGCGGAAACGCCCGCGGGCTCCGTTACAGGCCCCGGCGTACGGCCCCCGCCGAACAGCGCCTCGAGCGGGTTGGTGAACCCCGACTCCCGGCGCGGCGCCGGCACCAGAATCTCCACGAGCCGGTCGCGCGCCTGCGCCGAGGCGCGCTCGCGCACCCCGGCGACTTGCTCGTTCCGAACCATCTGGATGGCCGTCTCCGCCAAGTCCCGGATCATCGAGTCGACGTCGCGCCCGACGTAGCCCACCTCCGTGAACTTCGTCGCCTCGACCTTCACAAACGGTGCCGCGGCGAGGCGGGCGAGACGCCGTGCAATCTCCGTCTTCCCGACGCCGGTCGGACCGATCATCAGGATGTTCTTCGGGATGACTTCGTCGCGCATGTCCCCGCTGAGGCGGCTCCGCCGGTAGCGGTTCCTCAGCGCGATTGCGACCGCGCGCTTCGCCGCGGCCTGTCCTACGATGTACTTGTCGAGTTCCTCCACGATCCGCCGAGGGGTCAGGCTCTCGATCGTAAGCGCGTCCTCGAGCCGCCGTGCGTCCATGCGTACTACAGGACCTCCACGGTCACCTGATCGTTGGTAAACACGCAGATCTCGCTTGCGATGCGCAGCGCCTCCCGGGCGACTTCCTCGGCGGCAAGCGGAGCATGGCGCAGCAGCGCACGTGCCGCCGCGAGCGCGTACGGGCCACCCGATCCGATCGCGGCCACGCCGTCATCGGGCTCGATGATGTCGCCGCTGCCGGACAGCACGAACAGGTGCTCGCGATCGGCCACCACGAGCAGCGCCTCGAGCCGTCGCAGTACGCGGTCGGTCCGCCAGTCCTTCGCCAGCGCGACGACGGCGCGCGCCAAGTGCCCGTGCGTCTCGGCGAGCTTTTGCTCGAGCCGCTCGAAGAGCGTGAGGCCATCGGCCGCGGAGCCGGCGAAGCCCACGAGCACGCCCTCGCCGATGCGCCGAATCTTCCGTGCACCGTGCTTCAGTACGGTGTTGCCGACCGTGACCTGCCCGTCCCCTGCGAAGGCTACCCGCCCATCTCGGCGCACGGCCACGACCGTGGTCGACCGAACCCGAGGCGGCGCGCTGCGGTGTGCAAGCCCTTCTCCACGCCGCCCGGTCACGAGGGACTGCCCACCTGTTCCGGCTCCCTGGGCACCGGCGCCTCCTTGTACGTACACGCCTTGTTGCTGCAGACCACGGGCGGGGTCACGCCACGCCGGGCCCGTTTGGTGACCAGAATATGACCGCATTTGGGACATAGCCGCCCCGTGGGGCGGTCCCAGGACGTAAACGTACAGGACGGGTAGTTCGCGCATCCGTAGAAGACGCGCCCCTTGCGCGTCCGGCGCTCCACGACCTCGCCGTTGTCGAGCGGGCACCTGGCGCCGATGCCGACCGGCCGAGTGTACGAGCACTCCGGGTATCCAGAGCACGCGATGAATTCCCCGTAGCGTCCCCGACGCTTCACCAGCGGGCGGCCGCACCGGGGACACGACTCGCCGATCTCCTCGGGGACCATCTCGACTTCCTCGATGCTCTGCTCGGCCCTGTGAAGGACCTCTTCGAAGGGTCCGTAGAACGACCGGACCAGGCCGACCCAATCCTCCGCGCCCTCTTCGACGCGGTCGAGATCGGCCTCCATGTGCGCCGTGAATTCCACGTCGAGAACACTTGGAAAATGCTCGACCAGCAGCGAGTTCACGAGCACACCCAGATCAGTCGGGAACAATCGCCGGTCTTCGACCTCCACGTACCCGCGGTGTTTGATCGTCTCGATGATCGGCGCATACGTGCTCGGCCGCCCGATGCCTCGGTCCTCGAGCGCGCGCACAAGCGTAGCCTCGGTGTAGCGCGGCGGGGGCTGCGTGAAGTGTTGCGCCGGGTCGAGTCCGAGCAGGCGCAGCCGCTCGCCCTGCCGTAGGTCCGGCAGCCATCCCTCCGCTGGCTCCTCGTCTCCGTTATCGCGCCCCTCGAGGTAGACGCGAAGGAATCCTGGGAACTTCACGCGCGATCCAGTCGCCCGGAACCCGTACCGCCCGGCGTTGATATCGACCGTCAGTGTGTCCATGACGGCGGACGCCATCTGGCTCGCAACGAAACGCTCCCAGATAAGCTTGTACACCTTGTACTGATCGGCCTTGAGGAACGGCTTGACGGACTCCGGCGTGCGGGTCACGGACGTGGGCCTGATCGCCTCATGGGCACCCTGGGCGTCGCGGCGCGACGTGTATCTGCGCGGCTCCTCCGGCACGTACGGCGGCCCGTACGTGTCCGCGATGAACGCGCGCGCCTGCTCCTGCGCCTCCGCTGCGACGTGCACGGCATCCGTGCGCATATACGTGATCAGACCGACCGTGCCGCCGGGTCCGACGTCGAGTCCTTCGTAAAGCTGCTGGGCCACGACCATCGTGCGTGCCGCGGAGTACCCGATCTTCCGGTTGGCCTCCTGCTGGAGCGTGCTCGTCGTGAACGGCGCCGCGGGATGCCGTTGCTGATCCCGCCGACGGACTTCGGCAACGGTGTAGGGGAGCCGCTCGAGTTCTCGGACGAGCCCCTCCGCCTCGCCCTGGTTCGCGATGACGATCTTTTCGCCATCCTTCGTGACGAGACGCACGGTGAACGGCGTGTCCTCGCCGAGCCGGGTGAGGCGCGCGGCGAGCGACCAGTACTCTTGAGGGACGAACGTCTCGATCTCGCTCTCGCGCTCACAGATGAGGCGCACCGCCACCGATTGCACGCGGCCCGCACTGAGGCCGCCGCGAACCTTGCGCCACAGCAGCGGGCTCAACTTGTACCCGACCAGCCGGTCGAGCACGCGGCGCGCCTGCTGTGCGTTGACGCGGCTCGTGTCAATGTCGCGCGGCGCCGCGAGGGCGCGCCGGACCGCGTCCTTGGTGACCTCGTGAAATTCGATGCGCTTGATCTTGGGGTTGACGCGCTCGAGAATGCCGGCGAGGTGCCATGAAATGGCCTCGCCCTCCCGGTCCGGATCGGTCGCGAGGTAGACTGCGGACGCCTTCTTGGCCGCCGACTTGAGCTCCTTGATCACGGGCCCCTTGCCTTTCGGCACTACGTACTTCGGTGTGAACTCATGCTCCACGTCCACGCCGAGTTGGCTGCGGGGGAGATCCTTGACGTGGCCCATGGATGCGACCACGTCGTATCGTCGATCCAGGAGCTTCTTCAGGGTCCGCGCCTTGGTCGGCGACTCCACCACGACTAGTGACTTTGCCACCATGTGCCTCCTGGCTACGAATGTCCCGCCCGACCAGGTCCGCACCTGGCGAAGCGTCTCCCGGCGGCCTGCACCAGCCCGCGGGCCTCCAGAACCGCGAGCGCGGCGGCCACCTGCGCGGCCGCAAACCCGGGCCGCGCGACCACATTGTCAATATGCACGAGATCCTCCCCGAGAGTGACAAGCAGTTGTGCCTCCGGCGAGGCTCCCGCGGGCGACAGCGCTTCCCGAGCGCTCGCCGGCCGCGCCGGGATCGCGAGCCCGATGGCCTCCGCTACCCTGGTCAGAACGGCCATCGCCTCCGCACTTTCCGACAGCAGCCGATGCGGACCGCGGCTGGCGGCGCCGTAGACGCTTCCGGGCACGGCGAACGCGGCCCGCTTCTGTGCCTGCGCGTAGCGCGCCGTGATCAACGCCCCGCTCCCCACGTCACCCTCCACCACAATCGCCGCCTGCGCCAGGCCGCTGATCAACCGGTTCGTCGGGCAAACTGCCGGCGCTGCGGACGTGCTCTCATCCTCGTTTCCGACAGCACCGGCGCCACGGGCCTGCATCGCTTCCATTAAAGAGCGGTGCTCAGGCGGATAGACCACGTCGATCCCGCAACCCGAGCATCCCCACCGTGATCCCCCCGACGCGCAACACGCCTGCGTGGGCCGCTCCAGCGACGCCGCTGACCACGATTACGCCGGCCGCGCTCAACGACTCTCCGAGCACCGCGGCGATGCCGACGCCGTAACGAGTTGCCCGGCGCATCCCAACAACCGCTACCGCGGAGAGCGCCTCGGACGGCCATCGCCTGCGGACGTATATCACGGACGGCGCGTCCGACAGATCACGCCGCGCCTCCGGATAGGCGCCGTCGAACCACGTCAGCACGCGTGCATGCACCGCGTCCGCCAAGCGTAGCTCGCGATCGACGTCCACCGCGCGACGATTCTCGGCGATCGACGCAGCCATCCTGACTCCTATCCCAGCCGAGCGTCACGTCCGGCGCCTGAAACGCCCCCCGTGCGGATCCGAACGCGCGCATCAGCCGCACGGTGCGCACAAGACCGGGCGGCGACGTCACCCTGGTCGCAATCACGCATGACATTCGGTCGCATCGCCCATGGATTCTATACCCCGTCGTCTCAAATTGTCAAATAACCGAACGAAGGCCGCGCCACGGCTGTTGCGCGAGCACACACGCGTCGACGATGGTGGCTCCGCCGTCCTCGAGCAACACCCGCGCGCACTCGCTGGCGGTTGCGCCCGTGGTGATCACGTTGTCGAGCAGCAGAACTCGCGCTCTCGCCGTAGGCGCGTTCGGAATCCGAGCGAAAACGCGCCGGACGCGGCTTGCCATCGCGCAGGCTCCGAACGACGTCGTTGCATCGTGGTCGCGCGCGCCCGGGTGAGAAGCGGCGGTACAGGGTCGCCGCATGAAACGCTGCGGCGCAGGACCGGTGCGCGTCGGGATACACCGCCCTCAGGGGATGCATCCACCGCCCGGGCACGGTCGCGGCGTGCAACGGCACCGGCACGATTACGTCGTGGCCGCGCACGGCGCGCCGAGCAGGAACCCTGCCAGCAGACGACCGAGCAGCGTGACGGCACGAACGCTCCCGCGATCCTTCGCCGCGACGATGAGCGATCGAGCGCCGCCGTGGTGGTATCCGACCACGACGAACGTGCCGCCGAGCCTAAACCGCCCGCGCCGGCATTCCATGCTCGGACAACGACCGTGCCCACACCGCTGCGCGCACTGCGGACATGCATCACGCGGGACCGAGTTGAGACATCCACCTCGACGCCCACAGGGGCGGCGTCCAGATCGATCCCCGCCGCGCTGCGCACCCGTGCAAGTATCGCCAGCCACACCGAGCCGCAGGGCAATTGGAAGCGGAAGAACGTTCAGATGTCTACATGATCGGCATATTACTGGCGTGATGCTCGCAGGATGTGCTGGAAGAGAGGCTCGCTGCGGAGTTCCCCGGTCTGCACTCGCTCACAGTCCCAGAAGGCGTTCCGCGTTGCCATGGGCGATCCGCTCTTTGTCCGCGGGGCTGACCGGGAGTTGGTCTAAGAAAGCTCGCGCTTGGGTCATCGATCCGTAGGGGTAGTCGGCCGAGAACATGATCCGGTCGACCCCGACCTGCAACAACAGCTCGAGAAATGTGGGAGTGAAATTGAACCCGCTGAATGTGTAGTGGAGATTCTCCCGGAGGTAGGCGCTGTTTGGCCGATTGAGCCTCGTCATGGCCATGGGCATGACGTCAAGCCTGGGCAGCATAAAGGGAAGCGCCTCGCCCATATGGCCGATGACAAGCTGCAACTTCGGATACCGATCGAACACCCCGCCGAGGATAAGGCGGATGACATGGGTTGCCGTTTCAATGTGCCAACCCCACCCCGGACCGGCCAACATGTCCGTGATCAGCGGCGTAAATCCCGCGTACGATGCATCGATCACCGGTTGCGGAGGTCGTGTCGGGTGGAGATAGATCGGGACATTGAGCAGTTCGGCACGTTCCAAGATCGGCCAGAAGAATCTGTCGTCCAAATAGCGACCCCTTACGTGGCCATTGATCGCCGCTCCTTTGAAGCCGTACGCACAGATCGTGCGTTCCAACTCGGCAGCGGCGGCATCGGGAGCAGCGGTCGGCAGCGTGGCAAATCCGGCAAAACGAGTGGGGTGGCCTTGTATCGCATCCGCAAGACGGTCGTTCGCTTCGCGAGCGAGCGCCATTGCCTCGGCCGCGTCCAGTTGCTCCGCACCCGGGGAAGTCAGCGAGAGCACCTGCACATCAATTCCTGCAGCATCCATGTCCGCAATCCGTTTCTCGCCGAGATCACAGAGCTGGTCCAGCAGCCCGGCGGCACGACCTCCGAAGCGTCGAGCTTCGTCGTTGAGCATTCGGCCCGGGCCTTCCAGAAACGCCGGGATCGCGTAGTGCTCTTCCAGGGTAATGGTTCGCATGGTCGTCACCGCCATGGCGCAGTCGTGGGAGACGCATACTCCTACAAACCGTGTGCCCAAGAGGTTATTCTGAGCAAGCGAAGGCGCTCCTTTCCACCCGACCCTGGCGGTCGGGCCGCTGCCGCGTTCCTGAGTACGATCCCGGTTTCAGCTGGCGGCGCCGGACTCCGGATCCGGCGCCGCCAGCGCCTACGCAAGAGACGTGGCCGGCACGGAAACACGTGATTGGGTCCGCGGAGGCTTCCTTCGAGAACTTGAAGCGCGCTCTCGACTTCCCTGAACGTGTGCATTCCTTGTTCAATCGAGGCGTATTCTGCACAAAGCATACGCCGCGACCGTCCCTCCCCCCTGCCGCAGCGGAGAGAGTCTGCGCGCCTAGCGGCAGGGAAACCTCCATCGAACACGAGGAGGCGCCGCCCTCAGGACCGTGCCCCGGAATCCGGGCATCATTACGGGGTCGCTGCGCAGTCGCTCTTGACAGACGCTTGCTGGTCATGGTATTAAAACACTAGGTTAATTAACCTACAGGTAGAGCACGCAATGGCGGACGATCAGCTCAGCATCGTCTTAGCGGCCGTGGCCGATCCTACCCGGCGGGCTATCCTGGCCCGCCTCAAAACGGGCGAGGCGTCGGTGACCGAACTGGCCGAACCCTTCGAGATGAGCCTGCCCGCCGTCTCGAAGCACCTGAAGGTGCTCGAGCGCGCTGGGCTCATTGCTCGCTCTCGCGAGGCACAGTGGCGGTGGTGTCGCCTTGAGGCCGGGCCTCTGAAGGACGTGGCCGGCTGGCTGGCCCAGTACCGGCGGTTCTGGGCCGGGAGCTTCGATCGTCTGGAAGAGTACCTGGGCGAAATCCAGCGGAAGGAGAGCCGACATGCCGGAACGAGACGCCGCAAGACACCTGGGGGCAGACACCACAGACCGTGAACTGGTATTCACGCGGACGTTCGACGCACCCCGCGCCCTCGTGTTCAAGATGTGGACCGATCCGCGTCACGTGGCGCAGTGGTGGGGCCCGCAGGGCTTTTCGACAACGGTTCACGAGATGGACGTGCGACCCGGGGGTATCTGGCGGCTCACCATGCGCGGGCCAGACGGTCGCGACTACCGGAACAAGATCGTGTTTCTCGAGGTCACGGAGCCTGCCCGGTTAGTCTACCGGCATGCGCCCGAGCCGGGAACCGAGCCGGTCACCTTCGAGGTGACGGTAACTTTTGCCGAGCGGCACGGCAAGACGGAACTCACCATGCGGATGCTCTTTCCGTCGGCCGCGGCGCGCGACCACGTCGTCAAGACATACGGCGCCGTCGAGGGAGCAAACCAGACTCTCGGCCGCCTCGAGGCCTACTTGGCGGCGTTCGCGGCCGGCGCCGGCGCAGCGGCAGACCCCGCGACGCCCGAACTCTTCATGGAGCGCGTCCTCGATGCGCCGCGCAACCTCGTGTTCGACGCGTGGAGCACGCCCCAGCACCTCGCGCACTGGTGGGGCCCGAAAGGATTCACCCTGCCCAGTTGCACGGTGGAGTTCCACGCCGGGGGCGCCTTTCGATTTGTGTTCCGCGGGCCGGACGGCACCGACTACCCGTTTGTGGGCAAGTATCTCGAGGTCGCTCGACCGGAGCGGATCGTCTTCAAGGGTGTGATCCACAATACGCCCGGTCAGGAAGTGCTTACCACGGTGACGTTCGAGGAACACCGGGGCAAGACGACTCTTAGGGTGCATCAGACCTATTCGTTCGAGTCGGACGCAACACGCGGCGCGCGCGAGGGCTGGACGCAGACTCTGGACCGTCTCGCCGAATATCTGGCGGGGGCCTGAGGTTGTTCGAACGAGCGGGGCGTCGCCCGCCGGGCCTCCGCCGCGACACGGTCGGCGAACCGTCGTGATGGAGTCATTCGTGAACCGTACGTTGTGGGCGCTCGAATGCTGCTGGTCGCGGCCGTTACGATCGGCGCGACGATCGTCACGTCGGTCTTCGGCGACGGCATGCTGCCGCTGATCCCAGTGACAGTGCGGCTCCTCGCGGCCTTTGCCGCCTACGGTCGCTCACACCCCTTGCCGCGCCGCCGGACGGCGTAGCTTATCGCCAAGAAGGAGACATCCAACCGAAGCCGTGGGCTTCACTCCAACGCCGCCGCGGCGAACCCCACTAGCCCCCCGGCGGGATCCAACCCTTGGCCGTAGTTGAGGACCTGCCCTCGAACAGGCGCCAGCACGCGCACCACCGTGTAGATCGCGCCGAGACCGCAGACGTGATGGCTGTTGCCGTCCGCTGCGACCGTATGCCAGAATCCCTCGGCATCGCCGGACTCGACATACGCAAGCGCTCCGAGATCGAACGCGCGGGTGCGCGCGGCCAGCGCCAGCCCCACGGGATCTCCGTCACCGAACCGGGGACCGACGTGACTGAGGTCTACTCCCCCCACCACGCAGACGGGGCGGCCAAGCGCCGCGATGGCGCCCCGCAGTGCGTCAATGAACCGCTCGACCTCGTCGACGTGAACGGGGCTCCTGCCGCCGCACAGCGCTTCGAGGTTCCCGCAGAGCACCGGCAGGATCGTGATGCGCCGACCGCGCGTGAGATGCGCCAGGAACAGCGCTTGGAACTCGATAGAGTGCTCGTTCACGTGCACGGGCTCGTCCGCGAACGCGTCGAACGGGCAGCGGGCACACACGGCATCGAGCAACGGTCGGTCCACCTCGAGCACGCCGAACGGGGTCTCATACCCTTTGGCCGTCAGCACGTACGGCGCGGATCGTCCCGCGTGTGCCACACCCAGGACGACCACGCAGGTCCCCTCCGGAAGATGTCGGAGCACGCGGTACGCGTGCCCGTACGAAGGCCCGCCACGGACGAAATCGATGTGCGGGGCGAGCACGCCTCGCGGCGAGACGCTGGCGGTTGTCCCGACGTACACACCCGCCCCACTCCTCCCCGGCGTGCCCAGGCGAGCCGCCTCGTCCTGGGGTACCCCGGGCCCCGCCGACGCCGGCGTCACACTGCCCGACGCGCCCTCCGCAGCCTGCAGATAACCGTCCAGCGCTTCCGCAAGCGCCTGCGGATCGGCTGGGTACGAGAGATCGGCGTGCGCCATCCGCCGGTAGGGTGCAGCGCGATAGGCGGCGGCGACCTCGCGCCGCCGAGCCTCGAGACGGGGGCTCTCCAGCAGAGCATGGGCATCCAGGTCGTGAATGATCCGGTCGATATCCCAGGACGGGAGCAGGATACCGCCGGTCAACCGCAGGTACTCAACCTGAACGTCGCGCACCTCCCGGCGGCCGTCCAGGAGCATCGCAACCGTCACGACGGGAAGCGGCAGAAAGACCGGGGCGCCGAGCAATCCCTCATGGTCGCGGACGCAGATGACCCGCTGCCCGCGCCATTCGGTAGCGATGAAGTCCAGCGACCGCAACCTAGGGACCGGCATGACCACCCGACACGGAACCCACGCTGCCCTTTATTATAGCAGCCGGCAGTTGGCACGGCCTGCGCCGCCTGGGCCACGGCCCTTTGACTTCGTTCGCTGACCTCGCAGCCGACATGAAAGGAACGCGCGCAGCGATAATGGAAATCCACGCTGAGTAACCGGTATCGATGAGGAGAGTACTGTGCCTACGTATCATACTCTAGTACCATACGGCCCGGAAGAACGGCGGGCATGGATGACTCTGCCGTTTCCGCAGGCGGAGTACGAGCAGCGCGTGGCGGCCGTGCGGTCGCGGTTCGCGGCCGACGGACTCGCGGCAATCGTCACATGCTCCACCCGTGGAGACTCGGGTCACGCGAGGTACCTGGCAAACTTCGAGGCCGGGCCCGGCGAAACGTGTGTCGTCGTCCCGGCTGGCGGCGACGTCATGCTCACCACGAACTGGCTCATGCATGGCGAGCCCATGCATACGATGATCTGGACGACATGGGTGCGCGACGTCCGGCCAGCCGACCGCGCCGGCTTTTCGAGAGCACCTGAGGCGACCGTGGCCGGTCACGTCGCCGATCGGCTGCGGGAGGCGGGCGTCGGGCGCGAACGCGTCGGCCTGGCCGGCGGCGCGACTCTTCCGTACTATGTCATGGACGAACTGAGGAAACAGCTTCCGGACGTGACGTTCGTGCCAGCCGATGACATCGTGTTCGCGGCACGGGCCAAGAAATCCGCCGCCGAAATCGAGGTTATGCGGCGTGCCGCCCGCGCCTCCGGGAGGATGCACGAGGCGGCCCTTCAGGCGATCGCTCCGGGCGTGACGGAACGTGCTGTAATGGCTGCGGCGCATGCCGCCGGATTCGCCGCCGGGGCGGACGCGCTTGCATTCGACAGCGCCGTGGCGAGCGGGCCCCGCGCCGGTCTGAAGCACTGCGCGCCCACGGAGCGCGTGATGCAGACCGGCGACCTCGTATTCCTCGACATGGGTGCCGTGTGCCAAGGCTACTGCGCGGACGTCTCGCGGAGTGCAGTCGTCGGCCGTCCGAGCGCCGAGGCCCGCCGGTTCCTCGACACGGGGCTTGCGATGTTCGAGGCGGTGATAGACAAAGCCAAGCCTGGCGTCGCGGTCGTTGATCTGATCGCGACGGCGCGCGATGTGGCGGAACGCGCCGGCTTTGGTGAGGACTACATGCCGATGGGATTCGGACACGGCCTGGGGTGTTCGTTGTTCGAGCATCCCTCGCTCCGGCCGATCAGCACCGCCGTGCTCGAACCGGGGCACACGTTTGCCCTCGAACCCATGTTGGTCCGCTTCAACTTCGGCACCGCGTGCGTCGAAGAGACCGTCCTGATCACCCCGCAGGGTGCCGAGACTCTGTCGGGCTGTCCATACCGCGCGTGGTGACATCGGACCCGGGCATGGATGTCCCCATCCGGTCGTCCGCGCATCCCGGGGAGCGGACCGCGGTGCCGAGCGACGCCCGCGAATTGATCGCGCACTGCTATCGGCCCGCGGGACCAGGGCCGCATCCGGCCGTGGTAGTCAACCACGGCAGCCTGCTCGAGCAGGACAGCCATCCCGGGATCGCCCGAACGCTCACCGACGCAGGGTTTCTGGTGCTGGTCCCGTGGCGACGGGGATACGGGGGATCACCCGGACCCTCCCGCGTCGACGAGGTCACCGCGGCCGTGGGTACTCCGGAGCACGGCGCGCAGGTGTGTGCCCGGCTGCTTGCGGAGTCAGACGACGTGCTGGCCGCGTTGCAGTTCGTCCGTGCCCGGCCTGACGTGGACCCCACCCGTACTGCGGTCATGGGGTCGTCCTACGGAGGGATCAACTCACTGCTCGCCGCCGCGCGCGATCCCCTAGTGGGGGCGTGTGTCGCCGTCAGCGCCGCGGCGATGAGCTGGGGGCCGGTCCCGGAACTCCGCGACCTGCTCCTCCACCACGTGGACATGATTCGGTGTCCGGTACAGTTCTTGCAGGCGGAGAATGACTTCGACCTACGCCCGTCGGCGGCCTTGACCGAGCGCTGCCGTACGCGTGGGGGTGTCTGCGAGCGGCACCTGGTCCCACCGTTCGGTGCAAACCACTTCGAGGCGCACCGCCTGTGGGTCTACGCGCCGCATGTCTGGGCCCCAGTGGTGTTGCCGTTTCTCGCCCGCCACCTGCGCGGGGTGCCGTGACCTCCGGGTCGAGTCGCGTCCGCGCGGAGAGGCGGTGAGGAATGCCCCGGATCCCCTTCGATCTGGACGCCCGGCGGCCGTACCTCGTTCCGGCATTCAGCGACAAGGAGTACGATCGGCGCCTCGCCGCGCTCCGCGGCGAGATGGCGCGGGCGGGACTTGATGCCCTGTGCGTGTTTGGCAGTGCAGCGTCCCCGTCTGCCATCGCGTACCTCACGAATTTCGCGCCCGCGTTTGGCAGCGCGTTCGTCGTGCTCCGCAGCGACGGTGGGGTGACGGTGACCACGGACGCGGTGCTGCACGGTGAGCCGATGCACTCGATGATCTGGACGTGCCGCGTCCCGGACGTACGGGTTGCGCTTGGCGCCGTCTACGGCGGGAGCGCGGACGAGGTGGCCCGGCTGGCCGCCGACTGCGTGACGGCAGCGCAACGCGTCGGCCTCGTCGGGACGAACGCCCTCCCGTACCCGCTCTACGCGGCGCTCGCCGCGAGGATTCCATCGCTGCGCCCCGCGGACCATGTACTTGCGGCCGTGCGCGCGGTCAAGAGCGACGAAGAGATCGGGAAGATGCGGGACGCCGGGCGGATTGCCGACGAAGCGATGGCTGCGGCGTTTCGGATCCTCGACGTGGGGACCGAGGAGACCACGATCGCCGCCGCCATCGTTCACCGCCTCCACGCGCTCGGCGCGCGGGAGGCGTTTCCAACGTGCGTGGTCGGCGGGGTCCGGGCCGGGCTCAAACACGGAATACCGCGACGCCGCGCGCTCGAGGACGGCGAAATGGTTTTCCTCGACCTGGGCGCATCCCAAGACGGGTATCTCTCCGACACGAGCCGATGCTCAGTGGTGGGCACGCCGCGGGCGGAGGCACTCGACCTGCTCCACGTGGGCCAGGACCTGTACGAGGCGGGGCTTGCGACCATACGACCTGGCGTGACGATCGACGACGTGTCGCGCACGCTGATGCGTGTGGTGGCCGGTACCAGGTACGAGCCGCACTACTGTTCCGGCGGGTTCGGGCACGGCATCGGGACTGCCGTGCTCGAACCACCGGGCCTGTTTGCCGGGAATGCGGCGGAGTTGCGGCCGCGCATGACGCTCGCCTATGAGCCGATGGTCGTCGTCGAGGGGCTCGGCACCGGCGTGGTCGAAGATACATTGCTCGTCACGGATACCGGGTACGAGCGTCTGACCACATTCCCGGTCGTGACGTGGCCGAAGTAAGCTACGGGGTGGGTGGGACAAACACGAACAGCCGCTAGCGAGTCGGGATCGGACCCAACACTCACTATGGAGATTGGGGGGAGTTGAATGGTCAAGCGGTTGATGGCAACGGGATTGGCGCTGGTTGTGGCGGCCATGGTTGGCGGTCCGTGGACCGCGCCAGCGCACGGCCAGGCCCCCGCCGCGTTCCGGACACCGCTCACGGGTGAGCCACCGACACTCGATCCGTACTTCGCGGTGGACTCGGCGTCCGCACCGATCGTCTTTCTCATGTACAGTACGCTCGTGTCACTGGACAGTACCGGGAGACTCCGTCCCCAGGCCGCCACAAGCTGGGACGTCTCCCCCAATGGGCTGATCTACACGTTTCACCTGCGCGACAATGTGTACTTCCACAGTGGCCGCAAGGTGACGGCGGCGGACTGGAAGTGGTCATTCGAGCGGATGGGGAGCCCTGCATTGAAGTCACCGGTCGGGTCGGTGGTCGTCACTGGCATTCAAGGGTACGATGCATTCCAGAGCGGGGCCCCGGGGATTGCCGGCATCGTGGCCGTTGATCCCCTCACGCTACGGATCACTTTGAATCCGGCCCGGCGAGGGGGATTCCTCAACCGGCTCGCCTACTATGCCGCGGTCGTGCTGGACAGGGACGTCGTGCAACGCGGCGGGAGCGGATGGTTCGAGACGCAGGACGCCGGTACGGGTCCGTTCATGCTGAGGGAGTGGGCGCATAACGACCACCTGTCGCTCCCGGCCTTTTCCAAATACTATGAGGGTGCGCCCAAGATCGCAGAGGTGAGCCTGCCGATCGTCACCGAGACCACGACGCAACTGTCGGAATATCTGTCGGGGCAGCTGGATTTCGTGCCGGTGCCACTTGGCGATTATCAGCGGATTCAGGCGGATCCGACGCTCAGCAAGCAACTGCTCGTGTATCCTCGAGCCCAGATCCTCTACCTCGGGTTGAACCCTCGCGTCTACGCGCCGTTCAAGGATCCGCGCGTGCGCCGGGCGTTCGCGATGGCCATCGACAAGCCGAAAATCAGCAAGACCGTGTTCTTCGGGTTCTTCACGCCGGCGAACTCAATCGTGCCGCCGGGGATCCCCGGGTTCTACGCTGGCTACAAGGGGCTGCCGTACGATCCGGGCGCAGCGAAGAAGCTCCTCGATGAGGCGGGCGTCGCGGGCCGGCTCCCGCCCCTGCAGATCGCGATGAACCCGTTCGGCCCCGTCGCCCAGATGGAGACCGAACCGGTCGCGGCCATGCTGAAGGAAACCCTCGGCGTGGACGTGCAACCTCAGAAGACAGAGTTCTCGAACTTCATCGCGAACCTGAACCGGCGAACCGTGTACCAAGCGTTCATGACGGGCTGGTCCGCCGACTATCTCGACTACAGTGACTACCTCGACCTTTTGCTCTACAGCTCGTCACCGCTGAATCGCCAGAACTACGAGAGCTCCGCCTTCGACAAGTTCATCGATCAGGCGAATGCGGCTCCAAACGACGCCGAGCGGGTCTCGCTCTACCACAGAGCCGAGGCGCTCGCGGTCGAGGACGCCACAATAGTGCCGATGCTGTTCACCCAGTTCGCGTACTTGAAGAAGCCGTACGTGCAGGGGCTGCAAACCAGTCCCGCAGTCAATGGCTGGCTCCCGTTCAGCGGTGTCCGCATCGTGAAGTAGACGGAGCCCGTATCCGCGTCGCGATGGCGCGCTACGTCGTCTACCGGGTCGGCATGGCGATCCCCTTATTCCTGGGGGCCGCCCTGCTCATCTTCGCCGCCGGGCACCTCGCCCCGGGCGATCCCGTGCAAACCGTGCTGGGTGACCACTACACGCCGGCGGCGGGAGCCATGCTGCGACATCAGCTGGGGCTGGACCGACCTGTCGCGGTGCAGTTCCTCCAGTACCTCGGCGGTCTTGCCCGCCTCGACTTCGGCACCTCGTATGTCAACCCCGGTCTCCGTGTCGGCGACCTCGTTGGCCATGCGCTTCCGATTAGTCTGCGCTTGGCCGCGCTCGCCGTGGTCGTGGCAACTCTGGTGGGGACCCTCCTCGGGGTGGGAGCCGCGACCACCCAGCGGTCGGCGTTGGATTCCTTGATACAGGTCGGCATGGTGCTCGGACTATCGGTGCCGAGCTTCGTCACCGCCGCGGTGCTCGTCTATATGTTCGCCCTGCGCTGGCCGGTCCTGCCGGTGGCAGGGTGGGGACTGCCACAAGACTACGTGCTGCCGGTGGCGGTGCTGGCGATCCCACCGGTCGCCTTCATTGCCAGGATAGCGCGATCAAGCGTCGGCGAGGTGCTGTTGGAGGACTACGTGCGGACGGCCCGCAGCAAGGGCATCCGCGCCCGTCGCATTCTCTTCCGCCACGTGTTGAGGAACGCTGCGCTGCCGGTCGTCACGACGATCGGTCTGGCGTTTGGCAACGCGATCGTCGGCGCATTTGTGGTGGAGGTGCTGTTCAACATCCCCGGGATCGCCCGGGTGGCGATCAACGCGATCCTGCAGCGGGACTACACCGTGCTGCAGGCGACCGTCCTCGTGTACACCGCCCTGTTCTCGATCGTCAACTTGATCGTCGATGTCTCCTATGCATACCTCAATCCGCGCATCCGATACTGAGAGTGCACAGAGGACCGTGGCGCGGCCGGCGCTGCTGCGGTTGGTCAGGCACGACCCATTGGCCGCCATCGCGGCGGCCTTTCTGTTGGTGCTCGTCCTCGTCGCGCTCGTGGGCCCTCTCGTCACCCGCTACACGTACGACCGAGAGGATCTCGATGCGCTGTTTCAGGGCCCGCAGCCGGCGCATTGGCTCGGCACCGACCAGTTCGGGCGCGACCAGTTCACTCGGATCATCTACGGCGCGCGGGTCTCGCTCTCGGTCGGCGTGTCCGCGGTCATCGGGGAGTCCCTTGTTGGAGTCACGTGGGGGACGGTCGCCGGATTCTACGGTGGTGCGGTGGATCACGCTTTGATGCGCGTGGTCGATTTGCTCATCGGGTTTCCAACGATCCTCCTCGCCATCCTCGTGACCGGAATCTTCGGTCCCAGTTTGGTCAACATCGTGATTGCGCTGGTGCTGACGGCGTGGCCGGCGACGGCGCGGACGATCCGCAGCGAGGTCGTGTCCGTGCGGGAGCGCGAATACGTGGAGGGCGCACGGGCCATCGGCGCGTCGGTCCCCAGGATTCTCGTGCGGTACGTGGTGCCGAACGTGATCCACCTGTTGATCGTGCGGGCGACGCTCGACGTGAGCTTCCTCGTGCTCGCGGAGGCGACGCTGTCGTTCATCGGGATCGGCGTACAACCGCCCCGGCCCAGCTGGGGCCAGATGATCTACACTGGCTTCCAGTATCTCAATAGCCACCCTTCGCTCGTCGTAATTCCCGCAACGGCGCTGTCGCTCACCGTGATCTCGTTCAACCTGGTCGGCGAGGCGCTCTCCGCCCTCCTGGACCCGCGGTACCGGCGGGGGCGTGCATGACCCGAGGCCAACGCCGATGATGCCGCCCGTCACACTTGCCTTGGAGCGGTACGACCGCACGCAGCCGCTCCTCGACGGTCGAGTGTCGTTTCCCGGCGTTGCGACGGTCGTCGTCGGCTCCGGCCCCCGGCACGAGCGGATGCTGCTCGACCAAGCGTACGACGCAGCGGAGCTGTCGATGTCGTCGTACGTGCTCGCGCGGGCTCGCGGGGCACCGCTGGTTGCGATTCCCGTCTTCCCGAGGCGCCTCTTCAGCCCGTCATGCATCTACGTACGACAGGGCGTCACCCGTCCGGCCGACCTGCTCGGCGGCAGGATCGGCGTGTACAGCCTGCAATTCACGATGTCCGTCGTGGCGCGGGGAGACCTGCACCACCACCTCGGCGTGCCGATGGACGCAGTCACCTGGGTGCGAGCCGGCCGCGAGCTCGTCCCGCACGCGTCCCGACTGCCAGTTGAGGAATGCCCGGGCGCGGATCTGTGGGCGCTCCTTGCGGAGGGCGAACTCGACGCCGTGATTTCGCCGGACGTGCCGGCGGCGTTCGAAGAGGGGAAGGTCGGGCGGCTGTTCCCGGCATTCGAGGGGGTGGAGCGAGCTCTGTACGAAACGACCCGAGTGTACCCGATCATGCACACGGTGGCCATCTCGCGCGCGGCCCTCGGCCGACGGCCGTCACTGCCCAGGGAGCTCTACGAAGCGTTTGCGGAGGCGAAGGCGTTGGCCTGGCAGGCCCTCCGGCAGCCCCACGCCACCGGGTTGGTCTGGGGACGCGCTGTGCTCGAGGCCCAGGAGGGTGTCTTCGGAGATGCGTTTCCCTACGACCTGGGGGCCGCGAACCGCCGCTCGCTTGCGCAGTTGATGCACTATCAGGTCGAACAGGGCTTCCTCGACCGAACCCAGGATGTGGAGGGGCTGTTCGTCCAGCACGAATTGGATCTGCCGGACCGCGCGACGAGGTCGGGCGGCTCAGGGACGCCGAAGGGAGCGTAACGCGATGTGCGACCGGAATGAGACGAAGGACCCTTACTACCTGCCGCATCTGACCTGGCCCGAGGTGGACGCGCTGCGACAGCGGACGGACACCGTGATTTTGCCGTTCGGGGCGATCGAGCAGCACGGGCCGGCCCTGCCGGTCGGGACGGACACCCTCGGTGTGATCGCGGTCTCGCGTGCGGCGGCGCGTGAGGCGCAGGTGCTGTGCGCGCCTATCCTGTTCCCGGCGTTGTCGCCGCACCACATGCACTTCCCGGGAACGATCACGCTGACCGAGGACACGTTCTGCCGCGTGGTCATGGAGGCGGCAACGTCCCTCATCACGCACGGGTTCCGGCGGATCCTCCTCGCGAACGGGCACGGAGGCAACGAAGCGACCCTGAACTACCTGGCGCACCGGATCACCCGTGAAACCGACGGCAGCGCGATGGTCTTTGGGATCGCCGAACTGCGCAAGATCTACCTCACGGCCGAGATCGACAAGCTCGACATCCACGCCGGGATCGGCGAGACGTCGAGCATGCTCTACCAGCAGCCCCAGCTCGTCCGGTCCGACCGAATCGAGCGGCCGAAGATGACCCTCGACGCGTGGCGGGAGGCGCTGCTGACACGCGTCCGCGAGGAACCATCGCTGCTCCGCTATGTGACGCTCGGCCTCCCCCCAGTACACCAGATCTCGTCGAACGGCTGCATCACCTACGGAGATCCCGCGTCGGGCAGCGTGGCCCGAGGCCGGGAGCTGTTTCACGCCTACGTCGACGCCATGGTGAGGTTCATTCGGGCGTGGCAAACGGCGACAGCGTCACCCGCCGGGCGCCCGAACAGTTGATCTTTGCGTTGTCGGAGTGTTCAGGAATCTCGCCGCTCCAGCGCTTGCGCTTGCAGAGCCTGCGCGGCCGCCACGAGCGCATCGACGAGCGCCGCGACGATACGCTCGCCTTTCTCCCGCGTCGCGAGCGTCGCATCGCCGTAGACGCCCGTACCGGAAGAGTTCGGTTGTGAGGTCCGGTGCAGCGTTGTGGCGACAAACACACCAGGGAGGACCAAGCGGGACGGGATGTCTCGGGCCGCCCGCTCCATCCTGACAGCGTCCGGAGCGATCGCGAGCAGCAGCGACGTCTCATACTCGTCCGCATGGGTGCCCGCCGGCTGGCTCAGCAACGACGCCAATTGCCGACCCCCAAGGGCCTCGATGCGCGTGACGCCGACGAGCAGGCCGTAGTCGTGATTGAGGTCGCGCGCGACGATCTCGAGCACCGGAGCCGTTGAAATGCCGGTGTTGAGTACCAGGAAACGCCTCGGTCCGTGCCGGTGCACGGAGAGAATGACGGCGCGCGCCAGCGCGCCGAACGTAGCCGCGTCCACGTGCGTGCTCCCGGGAAACTCCGTGAAGTGCGGGTAGTATCCGTATGTCAGCGTCGGTAGAACGATCACGGGGGCCTGATCCGCAAGGCGTGACGCAAGATAGTCGGCGACCAACCGATCAGTTCCAAGCGGCAGGTGGGGTCCGTGTTCCTTGGCAGCGCTCCCGACCGGCAGGACCACAACCGGGTCGGCCTTCAACCTCGGCTCGGCCTCGGGCCACGTAAGCTGTTCCAGCAACACACCAGGACGATCCATCCATGTTCCCTCCTCGCTACGCACGGGGACAAGCGGCGGCCATCCCCTTGTTCTGTCCGGAACGGCGCTTCTTCCTGGTCGACGCACACGCCACCGCCGGCCCCAATCCCTGATTGAGCCCCGGGCTGCCAATCATCACGGTCGGGCCACCCTATCCTCCGCGATGTTCCCTCAACGTGGCCGGGGTTTGAGGTGTTGCGGGGCCGGGCGATGTGTTGGCTAGCAGGGCAACTGCGAGAATCGGGGCTCTCGGCTCCGCCCGAACCGCCCAGGGTCAAACGCCGACAAATCCACGCTCGACCGGCCCGTCGTAATGAGCTCGGCGAGCGCATCGGCCGTCGCCGGGGCGAGCGTCACCCCAAGCATCGCGTGACCGGTGGCGATGTAGAGGTTGTCATGCCCGGGGAGCCTGCCGATCATCGGGAGGCCGTCCGGCGTCATGGAGCGCAGCCCCGTCCACGTCACCTCCCGGTCCGCGCGGCTCCAGCGCACCAGATAGCGGCCGGCATTCCGGCGCATCGCGTCAACGCGCCGCGCGTCCAGCGTCGTGTCGTGACCGGCAAGCTCCATCGTCCCCGCCAGCCGCAGCACGCCGTCAAAGTTGCTGCAGGCGATCTTCGCCTCGTCGAGGTAGAGCGGTCTCCGGATCTGCGACGCAGGCCCGGCGAGCGTGATGCTGTATCCCTTCCCCGCCTGCAGGGGAACGCGGCAACCCGCCATGCGTGTGAGCAACCCGGACCACGCCCCCGCGGCGATGACGATGTGATCTGCTTCGAGCGCGCCGTCGCGGGTTTCGACGCCGGTCGTCACCCGGGTACTCGTCCCGCCCCGATGCTGGCGGAGTCCAGTCGCTGGTCGGTGGGCGTCGATCTCCACGCCGGTCTCGCGAAGAGCCGCCACCAATCCCTGCGTGAGCGTCTCGGGTCGCACGTGTCGCTCCTCGGGAGCCAGAACGCCGCCCACGATGGCATCCGAGAGCATCGGCTCCCGCTCGCGCACCTCCTTCGCACTCAGGATGATCCCGGCCGTGTAGCCAAACGCACGCATCCGTTCCAGATCCGCAGTCACGTGGGACATCGCCGCCCGGTCGAGGAAGACGAACAGGATCCCTTCCCGGTGCATCTCGAACCGTACTCCGTCGGACGCGAGCGCGTCGAACAACGCCATCGTGCGGGCGTTGAGGAGCGCGGTGGCCTCCAACCCTGCTCGGTACGCGCGTGTGTTGCAGGACCGCATGAACAAAGCCAGCCAGCCGAGGAACCCGAAGTTGGCGCGAGGCCGGATGACGAGCGGGCTGTCCGGGCTGACCAACCAGCGCAATGATCTCCCCAGGACACCGGGGCCCGGCACAGGACCCGAGAACGACGGGCAGACCCATCCCGCGTTGCCCAGGGAACACGCGGCTCCGGGCTCGCCCGCGTCCAAGACCGTCACCCGTTCGCCACGCCGGTTGAGCGCGTAGGCGCATGTGAGCCCGATCACGCCCGCGCCGATGACAACTGTCCTGCTCATGTGCGACAGTGGACCGCCACAACTATCGCTCCCAGGCAAGCACGTTCGTGAGTGGTGCGGCACCGGCCTGCGCGCGCTTGCCCGGATGCGGTGGGCTTCTTTCCGGGCGCAAGCAAGACCGCACGCCGGCCGAAGATATCTCGTACCTCCAGCACGATTCAACCGGCGATGTGCCCTGCCGGTTCGGTTGCGTTAATGAGGTTGCCGAGCCCGGGGAAACGAATCGTCTGACGTCGTTCCGCCTGCAGGGCCTGAAATGCCCGCTATGGCCTCTTGGTAGGCACGCAGCAGATGAACCTCATCGGCTCGGAACCGGTATTCCTGATCGCGTGGGGTTCCTCCGGCCGCACCCAAAGCACGGTGCCGGGCGTGAGCGGCTGTTCGCCCTCTGGAGAGACTGCGACCCCCTCCCCTTCCAGAAAGTACATTTCCTGCTCGTACCAATGGTGGTGATACGGAGTGCTGCTCCCTGGGGCTACCTCAAAGACTCGCATGGCGAAGTTCTCGGCACCCCGGGTTTTGTCGATGACCCAGTGAACCCGAACTCCCGCCATTCCCTCCGGCGCCTCGGATGGAACTTCGTGCCACTTGAAGCCCTCCATAGATCTCCCCTCCTCCCTTGCCAATGGGAGTTCGGCGTGGTGCGCGACGGTCCTGTCGCACGGGCCAACCTGCTCCGGCGTGACTTTCGGAGTCGCTCTGCGTCGGCGAACGGATCGAGGAAGACCCCGGCGGTCTGGGGAAAGACCCAGCGAGATTGAGCCGGCTTGCCGGCGGGACAATGGAGGACGAGCTGGCTACTCGAGTCAGCGTCCGATCGCTGGAAAGCGCTGCAGTTGTCGCGTCGCCCAGAAGGCGGTGCAGCGAAGCGGCCGCGGGCGGTCACCCGCAGCCACCTATCGGCAGCGCTAGGCTGTCCTCACAGGAACCAAGCCGGACGAGTGGCGTGCGGCGGGATCAGGAGACCGTTCATTCACGCCACCTCCTCCAGAGAGAACGCGCGATGAAAGTCATGCCCGGTTGCGCCATG
>Ga0187784_10000912_pt1 | contig 22778 bp, 30 predicted proteins | sample 1015_SJ02_MP15_2_FD_132964 | JGI IMG/M metagenome (GOLD analysis project Ga0187784, IMG submission 132964) | Tropical peat soil microbial communities from peatlands in Department of Meta, Colombia - 1015_SJ02_MP15_20_MG | ecosystem: Environmental > Terrestrial > Soil > Wetlands > Peat | place... | reverse complement strand
GCGGCAGCGGCCAGTCGGCCATGTTGGCTAGTCGGCCCGGAGGAAAATAATCTTGGCCGACGAGGTTCGGATTGTAGCTCGCGGTGATCGTCGGTGGCGGCGGATTTGGCGGCGGGATCGGCAGCGGCCAATCTAAATTTGTGATTGGTACGGATGCCATGTACGACGCGATGACCGAGTTGCACCCCTGTGCGGGTGTCCAGCTCGGCGCGTATGCCACTGAGGTCGTCGCGCTTGTTACATCAGTGGCTACGTCAATGCCCCAGCCACCGGTCATTGGCCAATTCTGGCTTGCCTCAATTTGCGTGAACGCACTCGATTCCGTAAACGTTGTAGCTGGCGAATTTAAATTTATCCCGGCAAAAATAAATTCACTTGCAACACTAAGCGTGCCCGTTGCGGCAGAAAGAGTCTCGACAGATGTCGTGGAAGTAGCCTGGTTGCTCTTATCCAGACCGCCATTAGCTCCGGTGACATAGACACCAACGACGGCGTAAGTCCCGCTAGCCACCGTGCAGGTAATTGTGCTGCTGCCGTTGGTCAGTGCCTTGCAGTTGGGGCAGGAGAAGATCGCGTTGGTGTAGAGGCCAGCGGTAGGCGTACTCTGGACATCCTTGTGGTAGTTGTTCCCGGCCGAGTCCAAAGCCGTACTGACGGCTACGTCGGTGACGCTAAAACAGCCTACATAGAGAACGATCAACGCGCCGGCAGGGACCGACGCTGCGTTAAGAGTGACGGCGCTGCCGGAGGTGACCCCGGAACCGCCGCCATTGCTGTAAACAAACGGCGTCGGCGTGCCGATGCTCATAGCCGCCGATCAGTAGGGCTCGTACATGATATGGGCGTTGGCCAAGCCCGTCGAGCCGCCGCCGGTCGAGGAATTGAACAATATGCTCTCGCCTGCGGGCGCGGTGTTGCCGATGATCCACCATTGCTGCGTCGTTGCCGCGTTCCAGCGCACAATGCCGCCGAACAGATTGAGCGCGAGATTGAGCGCAATGTCCGTGACGGTGTTCGACGGCGTCGGCTGCGTCGAGGCGGTGACGAACGGAACGACGGTCGAGCCCGACACCAGTGCGGTGATGCTGGGGTTCATGCCGCCGTCGCGATTGGGCGCGGCGAGCGCCGTCGGCGTCGTTTCCAGCGTGGAAACCCTGTCCATGATCATTCCCGCGACGGTCGATGCGGTTGCCATGCCAGAAATGAAGATTTCCAGCACGTCGATGATCTGCGTCGAGGCGCCGCCCTTCAATGCCATGTAGCTCGACGCCGTGCCGATCACCGAGCCGGCGGCCTGGCCCGTGAACGTCAGTCCTTGCGAGGTAAAGAGCCTTTTAGCCATCGACAGCCTCCGTCACCGGGATCATCATCGGATTGGACATGGAACCCATAAGTTTCCATTTGCCCGAGTGGACCATCGCGGCGATTTCCTCGATGGTCCGGTGGACATAGCCTGGCTGGCGCATCACGCCGGCGCAAATATCGCAAACATACTTGTCGCACTTGTGGCAGACATTGCGCGGCCGCTTGCGCATCGGATTGAGCATCTGGCAGCCGCCGCAGTGCGGGCAGCCCATGACCGCCGCAGTCATCTTCTTGCCCTCGCCGACGAGCTCGGCAGGCATGTCCAGCCGTTCCGCGTCCGCGGCGGGGATGCCTGGGCTCGCCGTGTGATCCAGGGTCATTTCGCCGTCGTGCGATGTGCGCAGCAAGGTCATGGCGTCAGCGTATAGGTGAGCGAGCCGCCGACGGGGACGGCGGCCGATAGATTGATGTCCAGCGCTTCCCCGGCCAGCGTCCAAAACCAGCCAGTTTCGTTGAACGGCAGCACATAACCACCGTTCGCGGCCATGTAGGCGAGCCCGGTGAGATCAGTCGGAAGAACATGCGATTGCCATTTCACATTGACTGCGGCCGAGGCGATGAGCTGCAGCGACATCACCCGCACGCGCAATCCCGCTGTCGCCGCTACAATCGTCGTGCCGCCGGATGCCGAGGCGACGATTGTCGATGGCTGCAACGCACTCAGCGGAAAAGTGACGGGGACCAGCGCGCTCATTCATTCACAGCGCCTCCGCTTCCTGTATCTTTCTCAGCTTGCCGGCGACGCGCCTTTCGTTGATGGCAATCTGCCGTTCGCGCTCGGCGGCCGCGTTCTCGCGCGCCTGAACCTCGGCTTCCCGTTGACGCAGTTGCCCCACCCTGTCTTGCCATTCGTTTTGATGCTCAGCCACTTGGCGGTCGGTTTCCTGCTGCGTCGTTGCCAGCGCGGCCCGCTGGTTTGCCACATCGCGCATCGCCGCCTGGTGCGCCGTCAACGCCTGCTGGTGCTCGGCGCGGTCGGCTCGGAATGCATCTATCTTCTCGTTCAGATCGTCGTGCATCCTGGTTAACTCGGCCTTGCGCGCCGCATCGGCCTTGACCGCTTCCGCCAGCTTGGCCTCGGCGTCAAGAGCGGCCTGTTCCGCGGCGCGCAAGCCCTCGACGCGGGCGGCTATCGCGTCGGGGTCTTTGATGAATTCCTTGATCAAGTCGACAAGACCAAGCAGTGCGTCGATGGCGAGCATGCCTTGTGTGGTAGGTTCGACTTTGCCCACGCTCATGTCATGGCCCCTGCAGATACCAGATGTCGGCGCTGACCTGCACCGCCGCGGTCGAAGAAAATTGAACGCCGAGGCCGGCGCCGGCCTGCCACCAGGGATCGCCGTTGATCGGCGTGTCGAGCACCAGCGAGCCGCCGCCGGCGCCGAACGTCCACGGCGCCGCCAAGGCATTCGATGCCGTGTCCTGCAACGTCAGCGTCGTGGCCGCCCCGACGAACAGGATCATGCGATAGATACCCACGCGCTGCGGCTTCGGCGCTGTCACGCCGGAAACGATGGCGAGCGTCCCGCCGGCGGCGCTGTTCACGATCGCATGCTGGCATTCCGGGATGTTGTGCAGCGGCACGATTTATCTCCGCGAGTGCCGGCGCGATCGCCGGTGGGATTTCCGATGGGAGCGTTTCACTGCGGCATTGGCGGCGCGCACTGCGGCGCCGCGTGAGGCGCCGCGTTCGAGCATCGAGCGCTCGACATGCGACCACTGCCGCTTGCGCTTCGGCGTGTCGGCCTTGCGGGTGAAGCGCTCCGCCGGCATCAGAACAACTCCGCGTCGCCGCGCAACAGCGCCGCGACCAAGAGCGCCATCAGCGCCAACAGCGACCACCGCGCATGGCGGATCAATCTGGTCCTCATGGCTGGCCTCGCCGCCAATACAACAGCACGATCGGTGCGAGCACGGTTACGGAAAACCCGATTGCCGCCAAGCTGCGCAGCGTCGAGGGGTCATAAACGGCGAACCCCCACATGACGCAGGCCGCGACCGTGGCGATGAGGCCGAGCAGGCGCGCATTGAGCACGTCGAGCGCGGCGGTCATGACCGCGACATAATCGCGTCGCGCGCGTGGCGGCTCCCTGTCGGGCAATATGTGGAAGCGGGCCAGGGGCTCGTTGCGGCCGGGCAGCGGCGTCACATTGTCGGGCGGGATCGGGCCGTCATATTCGTCGGCCGGGTCAACGCTCGAAGAATGATCCATCCTCACCTCCCTCGCTGCCCTTGATGCGGTAACGCACCTGCAGGAGTTTGGCACCGATTTCGATGGCCTTCAATCGGTCGGCCGCCTTGGCGTCCTTGTCGTTGAGAACGTCGCGGACGCCCTTCTCCAGCAGCTTAAAGAATTCATCGTCCTTTTGCACATTACGGGTCATCGCGTGGCCTCGCCGCGCATCCGCCGCCGCAGTGCCCGCATGTCCTGCAGCCGTTGCCACATTTCGGCCCGCTCGGGGTCGGTGATCCAGGCTGGTGCTGCCTGGAAGCCGAAGAACGAGCCGACCTGTTGCGGCAGCGCCGCCCCTTCCTTGCCCAGACGCTTCGCCGAGCGGATCGAGAACGGCAGCATTTGATTTTCCATATAGACGGCGAGATCGCGCGCCTGGCTCACGAAGTCGCCGCGAGGATCGCGGATCAGGCCGCCGTGGAAGTCGCGGTTGTTGTAGAATTCGATCACCGTCTCCCACAGCGGGTTGAGCTTGGCGACCACCGTGCGCACCGGCTCGTTGTTGTATTCGAGCACGTCCTTGATGTAGCTCGGGATGATCACGCGCTCACGCGCCCCGCGCGGCGTCATATTGCCGGTCGGCGGGAAGAAATAGTCGTTCATCTCGCGCGGCCCGCGGCCGGTGTAAAGGTAGGTGAGCGCGGCGCCGATGATCCCGGTGACGATCGGCATGGCGATCACATAGGCCATGCGGTGCGTGAATTCGGCCTGGTCGCCCGCGCGCAGCGCCGAAATCGCCTTGGCCGCGTCGACCACGCCGCCGCCGAGCTCGCGAATGGTGCCCATGTTCCAGCCGACCGAGCGAACGGTCATGAACATGATGTCTTTTGCGGTCTTGTTGATGAAAATGTTGTCGTACACCATCTGGCCGAGACGGTTGTCGACGCTGTTCCAAATCTTGATCATCTCGTGCTGCCATGCGGCGCGCGTGGCATTGGGGTTGCGCCGCAGCCAGTCGGACGCGAGGTTGGCGAACACGCCGAGCTTCTGCCGCGGCACCAGATATTCCATGATCGGATAGGCGATGTCGGACACGGCGGCGCCGGCAATCTGGAACGGCAGCTTGAGGACTTCGGCAAGCGGAGATTTCTCGAATTCGTGCTGGATCGAGCGAATGAAAGTGCCGTCGCGCAGGCCGCGCACCAGCGATCGGTCGGTAGCCTTCATGTACCAGTCCATGCTCGCCCGGCCGCCGCCGAGGTTGAAGCTCTCGGTCAGCATTTTTTCTTCTTTGCTCAGGTTCTCCGGGTTCATCAGGTTGCGGTAAAGCCGCCCGCCGCGGCGCACCGTAGTGACCGCCGCCGTCGGCACCGCGAGCGCCTGGATCGCCGCCTCGCCGAAATGCCCGCGCATGGCGCTCATGATCGAGCGCGCGAGCTGGCTGATCATCACGTCGACCGTGGTGAACGTGGCATGGAACGCCGAGAGGCCGAGCTGTGCCATGTTCAGGCCCATCGCCATCGCCCGGATGCTGTCGGGGAATGCGCCGCGCGCCTTCGACGGGCCGACGTAATTATTGAACACCTTGGCGACATCTTCCGGCGCCCACCATTTGCCGGCGAGCTGCGGCCCGGCGCCGCCTTCGGCGCGCGGCAGGATCGCCCGGAATACACGATCGTCCATTTCCTTCCAGCCGAGCGGAACGCGCTGGCCGGAACGGTAGAATTTTGCCAAGCCGCTTTTCTTGATCGCCCCTGCGAGCTGCGTGCCGTACAGAAAGCGGTGCTGTTCCTGAAACTTGAACAGCGCCATGTCGATCGGGCTGTCGAAAGCGACCTTCTCGCCGGCTGCAAGGCCCTCGGCGATGTCCTGATAAGTGCGCTGGCGCAGGAACGAACCCGAGCCGGTAAGCGGGCGCTTGCCCTGTTGCAGCGCTTGCAGCGCCTCTGCCTCGCCGCGCTCGGCCCACCGCTGACCGAAATAAAACTTGTTGGCGTCGGGCAAAATGTTCTTGCCGAGCCGCTGTCCCATTTGCTGCAGCTTCACCGTCGTCTCGTCCTGCAGCTTGCGGAACACGTCGGCCGCTTCCTGCAGCAGCGGCGTCGCCTGCGGCTGGTGCCCTTGCTGAATTTTGACTGCCCACTGCCACGGGTCGGGCTGGCGGTCGATCTCGCGGCGGTAGCGCTGCAGCGCCAGGCGCACGCGCTGATTGTGCGTCGTCTCAAGCGAGGCGGCTTCGCGGATGAGGCCGGCCATCCGGCCGGCACCCTCGCTCACCGCTTCCGGCGCCAGCTTGCCGATGATGTCGGATGCAAGGCGACCCCCGCGCACCGCGCGCGCGACCGTCGTGGCGCCGCCGATCGGATCGAGCAGCAGCATGGCGCCGAGCGAGCCGATTTCGCCGGTCAATGGCGCCGGGATGCCGGTCAACGCTTCGAGCGGCTTGCCGGCAAACTCGGTCAGGCCGGCCTCGATCGGCGTGAACGGGATCGACAGGCCGGCGGCGACCGCCTCGACGCCCGCCCATGCCTTGCCGCCGATGGTATGGGCTTGAGCAAATTCGTTAAGACCATCAATAAGATCGAGCATGTTCTTCGCGAAAGTTCTCTTGAGCGTGGTGAGCGGTGTGAATTCGATGGGTTTGCGCTTGGCAGGCGCGGCAAGGTGCGAGAGGTCGGGGCCAGTTTGGCCCATAGTGCCGAGATGGGACAAATCCGGTGGGGCACTTACCGCGGGCGTGCCGGTCCTGGCGGTCGCGGCGGGCGCGGGGAGTGCGGTTGCCGGGGCGGGCGCGATCGCAGCATCGGCGCCGAGATAGGAAAGATCGGGGCCGGCCATGTCATGGCGCCCCTAGCGCATCCGTCGCGGTTTGACCGGCGACGGCGGGTGCGGCCGGGGCTTGTGCGCCTTTCTGGATCGGACGGCCGTCGGCCGGGTTGATGAACCAGGTGCCGGGCGGGAGCCTCGCCGCCTGCTGTTTTTCGTATCCTGGCGTCAGCCGAAACGCTGTCTGTTCGGTTTTCCCGTCAAGCCTGCCGCTGACCGCGGGCGGTTGAAACGCGAACGAGCGAGGCCCCCCGGCCGGCGTAGCCGTTCTCGGCGGCGGACCGTAAACCTCAGTCTGCAACTCTGGAGCCGTTGGGCTTTTGGGGAAACGCAACGGCGCCGCGGTTCCACTCGCCGGTGCCACCGGCGACGTTGGTGCGGCCGCCGGCGCCGACGCGCCAGGAGGCGCGGCAGGGGCGCCAGCAGCGGGTGTCGCGGCGGGTGCGCTAGGCGCGGCGATCATAGGCACCTGCAGTCCCGCTTCTGCCGCCGCGGTCTTGCGGTCCTTGCCGTCCAAGAAACTCTCAAGAAAAGTACGCACGCGGCTCGCCTGTTCCTGTTGTTCGGGACGCAGGTTCTCAAACTTGACGTTGCTCGACGGATATTTCATCTGAATGAGACTGAACTTCGCCCGCGCACGGCGCTCATCGGGCTCTGACCAAATATCCTCCGCCATTTTCATTAGACCTTCATAGGTGTTTAGTGATGGGTTCTCTAACCTTTCGAGCGCTATTTTTTCCATCGTCTCATAGTGCTGCTTCATCACATTGAGCTTCTCGGTGTCCGTCACAAAGGTGCGGAGGCTCGCCTCGCGCGTGTCGATCAACTGGGCCATCGTGAACAAGTCTTTCTTCTGCGCGGCAGTGATCGCGAGCTGGTCTTGATACTTGGCGCCGATCATCTGAACCTGCGTCGCTTTCTGGTCGAGGTTCAGCTTGGCATTCTGCATGACTTCGGTATATTCGCGCAGCGCCTTTTCATTGTTGTCACGCACCGCCTCGGCACTCGCCTTCCACACCCTGAAATTCTCGTTCATTTTAATCAGATTGCCGTTGGCCCATCCCTGCAGCGCTCCGCCGAATGCGTTGAGCGCGGTGGTGGCGTGATAGCGGGAGAAGGCGCCGGACAAGCTGCCGAGCGCGGCCGCGATCGCCATCCACTGCATCGACGATTGCTGGATGTTCTCGGGCGTGTATTTTTCGATGTCCTTTGTTTGTGTTTTGAGCCGAGCGAGAGCTTCACGGCCGGTGCTCACATATTGCTCGCTTGCCGCGCCGTAGGCTTTATAGGCGGGGGCCAACTCCTCTTGTCTCTGCCGCATCAGTTTTTGATCTTCCTGGCTGAGGCGAGAAAATTCCTTGATGGCATCATCGCCGGGCCTACTCGTCGGTGCCGGCGCGCCGGCGAGCGCGGCCGCGGTGCCGGTGCCGCCAGGCGTCAATGGATCATAGGTAAGCAGATCGTCCGCCATGTCATTATGCCTTTGTGGTAATGGCGCTGATCGCAGCGACCGTGCCGAGCGCGGTCACCGCCGACGTGATGGATTGCTGGAACGCCGTGTCTTGCGCTACTTGTATCTGCGCTGCCGCCATCAGCGTGTTTGACACGGCGCCCTCGGCCGAGATTGCGTCTGATACCATCGTCTGAATGAAGTTTGCCTGCATGGCGAGCGCGTTTTGGTTGATCTGTGCAACGCCAGAAATGTAACCGCTGTCTGAATTTGGATCGACGCCCATCGCGGCATATTGCTGATAGAGCGCGTCGGTCGCGCTCTGTATGTATTGCTGGATTTGTGCCGCCTGTGCCGGTGTCACTTCGTTCTGCTCGGCATAGCCGAGATATTGGTTGGCAAGCTGTTCCGTCGGCCCGAGCTGGTTGACTGCCTGCTCGGCCGCGGGCGGCAGCGACGGCTCGCCGCGGAGCACGTCATAGCCAAGCACGCCGAGCGGCGCGGCGAGCGCCAAGGTTTTCAAGTTCTGGCTCGATAGCAGGCTTGCAACACCGGACGTGGAAGCCGTCGGGGCATTAAGATCGGTAGGAGCCCCGACGCTAGGCCCTCCGGTCGTCGTCGTGCTGACGGTGGCACCCGGCTGCGCCAGCGCGCCGGTATCAAGCGCATTTGCCGCCGCCGGTGTCACAGAGGTGCCGGTGCCAGCTTCCGTAAATGGCACGGCTTCGCCGCCAGGTGACATAATTCCCGGCGGCAGGGCGGCTGTCTGTTGCGGTATGTCCGACGGTGCAAATGCCGATGTGCCAAAGGCTTCGCCTGGCTGGTTAATGCCGGTTGCGAGCGAGCCGACACCGCCAGCCTGATTGATCGGTGCGACGATGTTTTGGTTCCAGGCATCGGAAAACGGCGACCCGGCATTACTGGTGTCTAACGCTGCGGTAGCCCCAGTTGACCCGCTCAAGAGCTCCGTCGGCGAGGCGACGGTGCCTGCCGTGCCGGCGGCGGACGGCAATGCGCTACCGCTAAATGTCGCTGCCCCGGCCGCGGTCGGGGGCGCCGCCAAGTCGGCTGTAGTGGCCGTGCCGCCGACCAGCGGACCTTCGAGCGCGGCAACGTCGCCCGCCGCTGTCGCCGCCGTGCCACCGACCAGTTCAGGCGCGGTCACCGCTGCTGCGGCCTCACCGGCACCGGCTGCGGCCGGCCCCGCAGCGGCGGCAACATCAGTCGCCACTTCCGGCGCCACGGCTGTCGCCGCTTCACCGGCGCCGCCGGCTATGCCAAATATCACCGCTGCGGCATCTGGCATCTTAATCTCCGTCAAGCCGTTTCGTGTAAGTCAGGTCCATCAGCTCATAGCCAAGCCTGCGGTAAAAAGCATCATGGTGCAGGCGGGCTTTGGTGCGACTAAATATGACCTTGCACCCACGCTCGCGCGCGTGTGCCTCGGCGGCCCTGATCAATTTTGCTCCTGTCCATCCCCTCCTGAATTCCGGCACCAAATAATGAATGTCCTCCGTCGCAATCAAGGTGCCGACATAGTGAGGATGAGGCATGATGAACATAATAAAATAGCCGACCAACCGCAGGCCAGAACGTGCCGCAATAACGGCTATTTGGTCGGCATCCTCTGCTTTTTTATAGGCCGCAGTGTTCCAATTCAGACTGTAAATATCCTGATAGGCGGCAATTTCTTGATAGTGCGCGGGCGCCAATGCCGCACATTCCTCATAGACATCGGAAAATTTTTCCGGCTGGAACGTGACCGCGGGGCGGGTGATCGCGTCCATCAGCTTGTGATCCCCAGGGCCGCGCGCAAGGCACCATGCTCGGCGCGATGGTCGTCCATCCACACATACCACTCGGCTTCCTTGGTCAAGTCAACATCGGCCAGATTGACACCTGAGACGCCGGTCAACGCCCGCAACTGCTCATGCACCGCCTCGTGTGTCGCCAGCCATTCGGTGACGAAGGATTTTTCGTTCTCCCATGAGCCTAGATCATAGTCCGGCAGCAGCACCGGCGGCGACTTGGCCTGATAGAGTTTCAGGAATTGCACATGCTCGTAGGCGTGTTCCTGGCAGTAGATCGAGAAGCCGACCGGGTCGCCGAACAAGCAGGTATCGTGAAAAAATAACGGCATCAGTTCGACACCTTGGACGCCAGCGCCGTCGTCTCTTGGTACTCGACGATCCCATTGTTGAAATTATAGCCGCTGGTGAACGAGCCCGACAGCGTCAACCCCAGATAAATGCCGGTGCCGCTCGCCGGCGCGCGCTGGAACAAAAATCCGGTGCCGGAAAAGATCACCTGTTGCGCCAGACGGTTGACCCAGTTGACCACCTGGCCGAGCGCGTTGAGCCAGGTGATTGGGAAGCTGACCGAATAATTCGCCGCCACCGAGCCGTTTTCGGTGTCGATGGTCATGTTCATCGACCCGAGCGAGGCCGACGATTGCGCGGTTGCGGCGCGCAGCGCCTTCTTTCCCATCCACGGCTTGCCGTGATGCGACAGCGCCGTGCGCAAGAGAATGTTGACCGCCGCCGTGGTGCTTTCGAGGATTTGCGTCACGTCGTTGCCTGAGCTGACGAAGGTTTCCAGCGAGCCGGCGATGACCGCCGTCGACATCGCGGCGACCGAATTGCCTTGCGAGGCGACCCACCACTTGCGGTTCTGAAACACGAGGATGAGCGAGCGCGGATAGCCGAGCAGCGGATCGTTGTAGCGCACCAGCAGCAGATAGCAGCGGATGCTGTTGATGTCGTTGAGCGCGGCGACCGGCGACTGGGCGAAATTGATGTCCTGGAAAATGCCGTCCATTTCCGCCGACAGCTTCTCGACCGAGGCGCCGAGCACGGCATAGACGCCGGTCTTGTTGGCGAACAGCACCAAACGGTTATAGGACTGGATGGTGAGCGGGAAGGTGGTGCCGACATCTGAGGCGAGCGTGATGATCGAGAAGATCGTGGAGGTGCCCGAGATGCTGATCGTGCCGATCTGCTTCACCGAGTTGTCGCCGAAAATCCACAGATAATTGTTGAGCGCGCGCAACGCGGTGATCTGGTGGACCAGATCGGCGTCGGCGATCGTGGTGAAGCCGTAGGCGTCGGCCGAAGCGGCGTCGTCGTAGCCGGCGGTGCCGGTCCACACCAGCACGCGGCCGCCGGCGATCCACACGCGGCCCTGATAGACCGCGAGCGTCGTCGGCGTGACTGGTAGCGTCGGCCATACCTTCGCGGTGGCGGTCGCGCCCGAGCCGCCCGACACCGCGGTGATCGTCACCGTCAAGGTATCGGCGGCGAGATAGCCGGTGCCGGCACTGGTCAGCGTCAGGCCGACGACGATGCCGCCGACCACCTGCACGGTGGCGGTCGCGCCCGAGCCGTGGCCGCCGGTGATGGCCGCAGTGGCGCCGGCGCCGTAACCGGAGCCGCCGGCGGTGACGATAAGGTTCGGCGAGACGCCGCCCACCTGGGAGAGGCACGAGCCGTTCCAGGCGCAATAACCGGCCAGCGCGTCGGCGATCAAGAGAGCCGCGGACTGCCACACCGTCACGTCGGGATTGGTGAAGGTCGCGGTCGGCGCGATCTGCGTCGAAGTTCCGCTCGAAGCATTGACCGCGTACATCGAGCCGTCGGTCGAGCAATAGATTTCGTAGTCGACGCCGCCGAGATAGGCATAGAAAAGTTTCTGCGCCGGATGGCCGCCGATCATCGCCAATGCCGGCGCCGGACCCGGCACGCTCAACAGCGAATTCGGCCCGACCAGCTGCAGATTTTCGCACCACGCCAGGCGGTCGACAGGCAACGCCTGCCGCTGCTGCTGCGTGTCCATCGTCTTGAATTCGGCGAAAACCAGATAATTCTTGGTCGCCGTCTGCATGCTGGTGAGCGAGGGATGCTTGGGCATCGGCTCACCAGCGGTTGATGCGGCGGAACCAGTTGCGATACACGTTGGGGATGCGGCGGTCCTGGCGGGTGTGGGTCATCTGCAGCGCCCGCTTCTCGTATTTCTTTTCGTAGTAATCCGCCTGCTCGAAATTCTGCATCTTGGCGAGTGCCAGATGCGCCGCCCAATACTGCACGCAATCGGCGACCGGATCGAGAATTTGCGTGTCGACATCGGTCGTATTAACGAGCGGTGCCGGCAGGCCGATGGCGTCGATGTCGCACAAATACGCCTGGTCGGGGATCGGGTAGAGGAAGATCAGATTGGCCTCGACGATGTGCGACCACACCGCCGGCTGCCGCTTCAAGGTCGGGTTGGAGCGGCAGAACGCCTGGAACGGCGTGAACGGCAGCCAGCCCATCGTGTAGCGCTGCGTGCCCCACAGCGGCGAAATCGAATTGACATCGAAAACATTGAAGGCGGCCATCGCGGTAAGCCCGGCGCCGGTTCCGGTCGCGTCGCTGACCGTCACGTTGGGGATCGCCGTGTAGCCCGATCCCCAATTTGTCATGTTGATCTGGCTGATCACGCCGCCGGTCAGCACCGCGGCGGCGGTCGCAGTCACGCCGCCGGCGGGCGGCGCCGCAATAATGACCGTCGGGTTAGTGTAGTTGAGGCCGCCCGAGTTGATGGTCAGGCCATAGATGCCGCCCTGGATCGGATACTGTTCCTGACCGCCGATGATCGAGGCATTCTGAAACAAATAGCGGACATTGTGGAAATCGAGCGCGACGCGGTTGCGCGCGTTGTTGATCCAGTTGGTCAGCTCGGGTTGCGTGAAGTCGATGGCCGCGGTGTCATGCACGAGCTCCTGCACCTGCAGGGTGTAGGTGGAGAGCTGATACATGTGTCATCGTCACGCGGCCGCGCTGGTGCGTGCCCCCTTGGCCGGTTTCGGCCCGCGCTCGTTCTCGGCAAGGGGCGGCGCTTCCGCCGGGGGGTCGGCCACTTCCTCGCTCTCGACCACCTCGATCAGGCGATAGCGCACCGGCGCAAATTCGAGATTGGCGAAGAATTTCTTGGCGTTGCCGTTGGCCTGCATTTCCGGGGTGTTCCAGCCCCATCGCTTCTCGACGTACTTGCGCACCGCCTCGGTTTCAATGCCGGGCAGCCAGCCGAGAATGTGCTGCGCCGCATCGGCCGGGATCACCAGCGGCTTGCCCGGCTCGAAATCGTACGGCACGCCGTCGAACCGGTCGTGGATCGTGAAGTCGTTCTTGTTGGTGACTTTCAGATTGACGTACTCGGTCATGGAATTATTCCTCAACCGCCGGGTTGATGATCGACACGTCGGCGACGCCGCCGCACACCGCGGTCGTGGTCGACACGGTCGACGGCTGCGTGGTGAACAACAGCGTGCCGATGTTGGGCACGGTCTGGAAGCCCCATCCTGGGTCCTCGACCACCGCCGCGGTGCCGGTGAAGCCGGTGGTGGCGGCGATGCGGCCGCGGGCGACGCGCGCCGCCATGATGCCGTTGCAGCCGTCGTTGCCGACCAGCTGGCCGAAGTCAGAAATCCAGGGCGTGCCGATGGTGTAGCCGACGCCGACGGTGCCGCCGGTCCCGAGCGACTGGATCGACAGCGCCATCAGCGCTGTCGCGGCAACGCCGCCGGCGAGCCCGCCGCCGGCGAAGCTGACCGTCGGGATGGTGGTGCCGGTATAGCCGAGGCCGTAGCAGGTCATCACCGCGCCGGTGAGCGTGCCCGAGCCGATGATGCCGTTCGATGTGATCTGCGCGCCGCCGACGGTGGTCGGCCATTGCACGCCGGGCAGCCACGGCGGCTGGAAGGTGCCGCTTGCCAGCGTGCCGGGCGGGATGACGGTCGACGGCGGGCCGGCGTTCACCGGGGCGCCGATGCCCTGATAGGTGGCCCATTGCGGCACGATATACACGTTCGGGTTCGCCACATAGCCGGCGCCGGGGTTCTGCAGCGTCACCGCGTTGATGGCGCCGCCGGAAATCGTGCAGGTCGCGGTCGCCTGAATGCCGCCGAGCGGCGGCGGGTCGATGAACAGCATTGGCGGGAACGCGAAGGCCGACCCGCCGGAGACGATGGTGAGGCCCGAGAGCTTGCCGCCGATGATCGGATAGGCGGCAGCGACGATGCCGTTCGTCGGTGCCGCGCCGAAGCCGATGGTGACGCCGGTCACCGCCGCGCCGATGCCGTTCACGGTCGCGCCCGAGCCGGCGTTGGTGATCTGCAAGCCCTGCACGACGCCCGACATGTTGACCAGGCGGTAGTTGAAGCCGTCGGAGGAAATGACCGAAACCAAACCACCGGGCGGACCGAGATTGCGCCAGCACAGATCGACGTTGTCGAAATATTGCGCGATGGTTTGCGTGCCGAGCAGAGTGAGGTAATTGCCCGGCGGCATGTAGAAAACCTCGCCGCCTGCGAGCGGCACCGGCACCGAGTTCTGGCCGAAGGTAAAGGCGCCGCCGATGCGCATGTGCGTGCTCCCTTTAGATGTTCAGATAGTTGATGTTGTCGAACTTGCCGTGCGCCTTGCATTTGACATCGACCAGTTCGAGCAGCGTCAACAGCGCGCCGATGTAGCCGAATTGCCCGTTGGGCAGCGTACTCTCGAAGCCGGTGAAGTAGAAGCCGGCGCGCTCGTGAATGTAGAGCGAGAGATAATCGCTGTTGATCAGGAACAGCGTTCCTTCCGGGCAGTACGGGTCGGCGTAGAACGGCACCCCGGCGACATCGAGCGCGCGGAACACGGCCTGCACCTTGCCCTCGCCGAAGGCGAGATTGGGCGTGATGTTGTAGCGTTCCTGGCTGGTGAAGTCCTGCGCCAGCGCCGTCCAGGTGCCCATGCCCATCAGGCCGAGGCGCGGGATTTCGCCGGTCTGCTTGGTGACCTGGGCGACGTACTGCAGCATCAGATTGCGCGTCGGCGTGACCGGCGAGCCGTTGTGAACGTAGGTCGATTTCCAGAAGGTGTTGATCGGCCGGTTGACCCCGCCGTAAGTGGCGAGGAACGTGCCGTCGTCGATTGCGCCGGGCAGGCCGATCATCGACTGGTTGTTGGTGAGGTTGGTGTAGAGGTCGTTGGTGAAGCGATCGAGCGTGACGTTGGTGGCGTCGTTCATACGCGCTTCGATCAGCGGCACCACGGCGTAATCGACCTGCACCAGTCCTTCCATGCCGAGGAACGGGATCGCCGTCAGATAGCCCTTGAGATTGAATTCGGCGTTCTGCAGGCCGGGGATCACGCCCGGCTGGTTGAACGATCCGTCGTAACCGATGTTCTGGATCGTGACCATCGGGCTGCCCTGCAGCGGCACCGTGATCGGCGACAGGCCGCCCGAGGCGACTTGCGCGTGAGCGAGCAGCGCCGCCATCATCGGCGTCGACCGCCACAGTTGGATATAGACCTTGGGCAGGAACGCGCGGCGGGTAATCGCGGCAAGCTCGGCGGCGACGGCGCCCTGTTGGGGAATTATGCCACTACCGTATTGAGGCATTGCCTTGCTCCCTTAGCGTGCTGCCGGTCAGGCGGCGGCACCGTGCAATTCGTCGATGACTTTGTACGCCGCCTCCTTCGCCGCCTTAACCGGGTCCTCAAGCAATCCGGGGATTTCCGGCAGCGTCCACGTCGCGGTCGGCGAAAACGCATTGTGCGGCTTCGGCGGCTTGAGGTCATGCGCGTAGATTTTGGCCGCCGCCTCGTAGTCGGAGACGCCGAATTTCGGCATCACCTGTTCCTCGATTTCCTTGACCTGGGCCTCGTCGAACTTGCGGCCGGGGATCAACGTGCCGTCCAGCAAGCCGGCGCGCTGGCGGGCGAGACGGTCGGTGACTTCCCTGGCGCGGCGGCCTTCCTCGTCGGCGGCGCGCTGGTCGGCGAGTTCCTGGCGCAAATCCTCGACCTGCTGATCGCCCGGCAGCATGTAATTCGGGTCGACCTTCTTGACGCCCTGGATCAGCGATCGCCGCGTGTCCTTGTTGCGCGACATCTTGAGCATGAGCTTGCCGAGTTCCTGCAGCGTCTCGGGCGAGTAGTTGTCAAAATTTTCCTCTGCCATGATCGTTCACCTTTCAGCCCGGCGCGCCGACATTGCGCAAGCCCCGCGAGCGCCTGATCGCATCGTGGTCGATCTTGGTACGCGCGCGCGCTACGCGCGCGCTGCGTTTCATATAGGATGGCTCGATGCCGTGCTGCGGGCCGTTGAGGCCGAGATAATGGTTGGGGTCGATAAACAGATCGGTGCGCGCCTCGATATGATGCTTGCCGAGTTCGCCGGGACCGAACGACGAGAGCGGATGAGTGGCGAAATTGCACGGCCGCGAGCGCTTCACAGCGGCCTGCCCTTGCGCACGAGGTCGCCCTTTTCGAGCGCCAGCGGCCGCTCGGGCCGCACTTCCTTGCCGGCGCTGGAAAAGCCGCCGAGCTGCGGATAGGACGGCGGGTTCTGAAACATGCCGTCCTGTTTCTTGCGCTCGATCGACGGCCGCCGCGCCTTGGGGTGAAAATCTTCCTTGAACGCCATGATGAGCCTCCAAGCGTTACGGGTGTTCGAGAATGGTCAGCACGCCGCCGGCGCCGGCGGCGATCGCGTTCCACGACGCCGAGCATGGCAGATTGTCGATGATGAACTTGTCGCCGGGCTGCATGGTGATCGAGCCGGGTCCGCCGATGGCGGCAACGCCGGGGATCGGCGGCTGCGGCACCCCGCCGACGACGGGGATGACGGTGGCGGGGCAGATCGCCACCGCCACCGGCCCGTTGTTGACGAACACGATGCCGAAGCGCGACGGGTTCGAGGTGATGCACAAGGCCGACGTGAGCCCGACCGTGACCGCCCAGGCGGTCGGTTCGAGAAGCGTTGTCGGTCCCGGCATGGTGTTTCTCCTTCAAGCCCTACAGCGGGAATTCCGCGTAGAGCAGCGAGATGGTCGACGCCGAGGTTTGCGCCGCCGTGCCGCAGACGTGAACCAGCGAGCCGGGCTGCAGCAGCAGGCAGCCGTTGAGGTCGTAGTTGAGGTTCGGGAACGCGCCCGAGGTCGCCGACACCGAGCCGACGGTGAGGAAGTTGGTGGCGGCCGCGGCCAGCGTTGCGGCGGTGTAGAGCTGCGCCAGCGCCACGCCGGCGCCGCCGAGGTTTGCCGAGATGATGGAGCGCGCCGTGACCGAGGTCGGCGCCACGATGAGCCCGGAAATCGCCCCGAGCAGCAGCGGCGACACGACGGTGGTGGCGTTGGTGATGCCGATGTTGAGCTTGAGGAGCTCGGCGACCACGCCCGAGCCGATCGGATTGTAGAGAGTGAAGGTCGGTGAGGTCGACGAGGAAATCGGGATGGTGACGCCGGCGGCAGCGGTCGCAGCAAGGAACAGGCGGCCGCGGTAGGCTGCGGTATAGCCGTAGCCGTGCAGGTCGGCCTTGATGATTTCGCCGGCCTTGCCTTGCAGCACCGCTTGGTTCGATGCATCGGCGGCGGACGTCGACGAGGGGGCACCGACGGTGCCGAACATGACGGGCATTGACCTTCTCCGTGTTTGGCGGCCGAGACGCGCCGCGGTTAGTTACCCGGTATGACAGGCGGTGCGATGCCGAGCTCGAACGCCTGGTCGTTGCGCAGAATTCTCAATTCGTCCTGCGACTCGTTCGCCATCTCGCGCTGCATCAGGTTCGACAGCACGCGCAGTTCGACGGCCATCAGGCTTTCGGCATTGAAGCCCGAGAGCAGGTTGCCGGCGCTGACGTAGGTGGTCATGGCTTTTTCTCCATCAGGCCGCCAGCGCCGGTTCGCCGCCTTCGGGCATGCCGGGCGGCGCGGCGACCGCGAGCGGCGGCATCGGTGCGTTGGCGATCGGGCCTTGCGGCTTGGCCGCTAGGCCCATTTGCCTGATCGCCGCCGGCACCAGCTGGTTGTCTTTCTCGGTGGCAAAATTCGCGCTCAAGGCGCGGATGGCGTTGAGCACCGCGCCGTTCTTTTTGCTGCCGAGCGGATAAGCCTGCAGGGCCTTGTAGAGCGTCTGCATGACGCCGGCGACCATCGCATCGGTGGCCGCCTCGTTGCCGGCGCCGGCGCCGGGCGCGGCCATCGGCGGCGCGCCGGGACCGGACGGGCCGCCCATCGGATTGCCGGGCAACGCCGGCTTTCCCGGCAACGGACCGCCGGCGGTCATTGGCGGTTGCGGCAACGGCGGCAAGGCGCAGTGCTCCCACCCGGTTCAAACGTAGCTATTGGTAGGGCGGCAGCGGCCACCGCGTCAAATTACAGGTCACTTCCAATTGAAACCGCCGGCAGAGATGGCCGCTGCCGGCGGTACATTCCGTTCCCCCAACAGTCTCGGGTGATCAGCGCCGACCGCGGCGCTTATGACGGCCCTTTTTGCGCGCCATGTGTCTCTCCTTTCCTTGCCTTTCCGCCGCCCTGGGCGGCGGGGTTGAGAGCGCGCTGCGCGGCTTCGACTTTCTCCCGCGCGCGCAGCGACGTGATGATGGTGTCACGTTGCGGCGGGTTAATCAAGCGCACAAACATCTCGCGGTCGATCGCCGCCGCCTTCAACAGCACGGCGGCGAGCTCGCGGCTTTCGTCGAGGAACAGCGGCGAATGCGAGTGGCCGGCGATGCGCATGTTCCAGTCGTCGGCGGCCAGTTGCGCGGGGAGAAACTTGCCGCCGCCGGGCAGCAAAATCTCGTTCGGGTCGTTGCGCATCTTCAACTTGAGGCCGAGATCGCCGAGCTGCACCAGCGATTGCTCCAGGCCGACGGCGATCTTGCGGATGCGCCCGGAGCCGGTGAGCGCCAGCTGCTTCGAGTGGCCGCCGCCGCGCACGTTCTTCTCGCCCTTGCCGATGACCGTCTCGGTGAGGCCGGAGGCTTCGAGGAACATGGCGCCGATCTCCTTGACTTCGGCGAACAAATCCTCGGGCATCTTCGGGTCGAGCCGTTCGACCTTGGCGCCGGGCAGCGCGTCGAGCACCCAGGTGTTCGGGCCGCCGAGCGCACCGGCCTTCTCGTCCGACAGGCCCATGAACCCGGAGAACACCTTGGCCGGGTCGACCTGCTGCTCCAGGATTTCCGCGATCTGATCCAGCCGCTCGGTCGTCCAGGTCTGCAGCGGGATCAACCGCTCGCAATGGCTCTCGCCCCAGAAATAATCGGTCAACGGATAGGGCGTGATCGGCACGAAGGCATGTTCCTGCGGCAGAAAGTCGTTGCTGTCGGACAGGTGCTCGATCTTGTCGCCCCCTTTGGCGGCTTTGCGCGCGCTGATCGCCTCACGCGTGTCGGTCAACAGAATGTCGGGCGCGGCGATGATGAAGGTCGTATAGTCCTCGCTGACATCGTTCCATATCCACAATTCGTGAAACTCGACCGTCTCGATGTCGGATTTGGCCTCGTAGCGCACCATCGGCTGAATATCGAGCGGCGCCTGGCCCATGATATTCCCGGAAATGTTCATGCCGCCGGTCTGCGAGATCAACAACTGCTTGAGCACCGGCGGCAAATCCTCGATGTTGGAGCCGGTGGCGACGCCGAGCCGCTTCACGTCGGCCTGGCGGCCGGCGCGATAGAGGCGGATCACCGCGTTGTCATAAGGGACGCGGTAGATGTGCAGGAACGCCTCTTGCGCGTCGAGATCGGGCTCGCTTTCGTCATAGACGCCGAACGAATGCGGCAGCACGATGCGGCCGAGCAATTTGTCGCGCTCGTCGTTCCAGCCGAGTTTCAAGAACATGCTGTCATAGACCAGCGCCCACAACAGCGCCGTGCCATACTGGTAGGCAAGACCGCTGTCGCGAAATTCGTTGTTCCAATCGTCCTGCAGCGCCAGGGCCTGCGCCACCACGTCGTCGGGCGAATTGAGCGGCGCCGACAGATTGTAGATGGCGTGGTCGGGCGAATAGAGAAACGAGGCGACCAGGTCGGAGTGGGCGAACAGACGATTGTAGCGAACCTCGCGATTATCGTCGCAGCCGAACATGAAGAAGGCGCGGCGGCGCGAATACATCTGCCGGCGTTCTTCGAGCGACACCCGGCAGGCGTCGCGCACGGCCAGCACCTTTTCCTCGCGGTAGGGGTCTTTCTGCGGGACGATCATGTCGGGATGCCGCCCTTGGGGCGATAGCTGCCCTCGATCCGCGAGGCGGCGCCGAGCGTTTTCGAGGCCGGCACCGCCCTGTCGAACGGCACCGCGACCTTGGCGGTGACGCCGGTGGTGGCACATACGGCATGGCCGCGGCCCTGCATGGCCGAGTCCGGCATGTTGATGCGCCAGCCCGGCTGCGGCTCGAACGCGTGCGCTTCGCCGGACGGCGGCGGCGTCGGCCGCTTCATCACGCTCTCGCCGCGCTGCGGCGAGCGGAAATCCGTCATGCCGTGAGCCTCGACCAGTTCGCGCACCGTCTTGTCGATCGCCGCGGCGCGGCCGCGGCTGTTGATATTGACCGGCCGCGGCAGCCATTGCACGCGCAGGCCGCGGCAGCGCGGGCACGGCGGATGATCCTCGCTACTGTCGAATTCATTGCGGCAGTTGCGGTTGAGGCAAGTGTAGCTGCGGATGACCATCAGCCGTCCCGCGCGCTCAGTGTCCCGCCAAAGACCGCGGCGGCATTCGCCGGCGGCATCGGCAGCGAGCCGTCGGGCAGGTACGGTTCCCACACCTGCTGGCGCCGGCGCCAGCGCAATCCCTGTTCGAGCACCATCGCCACGCCCTGCACGATGCGCGAGCGCGTGCGCGGCGTTAAATCGAACAGCGGGCGGCGCGCCATCAGCTCATAGAGGGTCTGCCGTGACACGCCGACGAAGGCGGCGAACGCCTGCAGCGGCACGCGCCGGTCGCGGCCCTTGTATTGCGCGTCGTAGCGGAAGCGCAGCAGTTCGCGGCGCAAATCCTCAAGTTTCATGTCGTAGAGCCGGGTCATGGTGCGCCGATGTTCTGTCCCGCCTTGAGCACGCCAGCGCGCCGCAGATAGTCGATCGCGATCTTCTCGAGCTTCGACGGGCCGCCGGTGACGTCGTCCTTCATCACTCTGTCATAGGTAAGGCCCGAGGCGTGCATGCGCGGCTGCACCCATCGCCGCCATGCCTCGTGCGCCAGCGCCGCAGCCATCACCCGGTCGTCCTTCTTGCGGCCCTCGGCGTGGATCGAGCCGCCTTCGAGCACCACCGATTTCATTTCCTCGAGGCAATACATCGAGGCGACGATGTGCCGGGCAAGCTCGAAGGCGTCGCGGAAGCCGTTCATGATGACGGTCTTGGTTTCCTGGGTGGTGCGCCACTGGAAGGCAAGGCCGCCGGTCGGATTGTCCGGCTTGCGGTAGAGATAATGCTTCATGTTCGACAAGACGCTGCGCAGATCGGCCGCGCCCTTCTCGGGAACATCGGCATTGGCGAGTTCGACGCGCAGCCGGTTCAATTCGTCGAACACCACCGTGCCCGGTCCGGTGATTTCCAGATTGACCACGCAGTTGCGATAATAGCCGCACAGGTGCGCCAGTATCCACGCACACTGATAGGTCGACACCCGCGGCGAGCAGAATTCGGCGACCTGGATGAGGCGATCGGCGAAGCAGCGGCCGACATGAACGACGGTGCGATCGGCGTCGTCGGACGAGCCATAGGCCGGGTCGCAGCCGATCGCATAGACGCCGTTCGCCACCGCTTCCTGCCACAGCTTGAGTTCGGCCCCTTTCTGCTGTGCCGGCAGCACCAGCAAGTCCTCCCAGCGCTCGCTCACGCGATAGCGGTAGGGCAGGAGCGGCATCTTGCGCGCGGCGCGCATCGCCTCGGTCAGGCTCTCGTTGGTGAAGAACTTGGCGCCGGTGGCGACAAAGGCATCTTCCTCGAGCCAAGGGAACATCTCGTCCATCTTGGCCTGGTCGCCGTCGGTCTGCTCGGTCAGCTTCCAGCGATACCAGGCGATCTGCTCGCTAGCGATCTGGAACCCGTACTGCTCCTTGACCAGCCGGGCGCGCCGGCGCTCGAGCGGCGACAGCGGCGTGGCTTCTCCTTCCGGCATGTAGATGCGATACCACGGATGATTTTTGGCGAACGCATAGAGCTCGTTGCGCCACCAGCCGACGAAAATCGCGCGCTGTGTCGGCGATTGCTTGGCGGCGTTCCATTGTTCCTCGAAATGGTTGAAGCCATTGGCGGTGCTTTCCGTGACCGTCATGCGGTGCGGGTAGTGCGTCGACAGCGTGGCGAACAATTCCTTCTTATCTTCCTCCGAACCCCAAAACGCCACCTCGGTTGCATGCAGGAAATTAAACGCACCGGAGCGGCCGAGGTTGCTCACTTCCTTCTGTTTGATGCCGGCGACCAGATAGACGAACATGCTGTCGTTTTTCAGGATCAGCATGTCGCGGTTTTCTTTCTGCGGTTTGACCTTGTGGGTCTTGGGCAGGTGGGCGAAGAACACGCGGATGATCTGGCGGAACTGATTTTTCGATTGATCGGTGTGGGTGGCGAAGGCGCCGGACAGACCGGCGTGCTCGAACGCCCAGAACAGGTCGAGCGCGATGAAGAATGTGGACGCTCCGATCTGGCGCGCCTTGAGGAAAACGAAGGTGGTGACGCCCTCGGCGATGCCCTTGCAGATTTCATCAAGAATGTAGCGCTGCGTGCCTAACAGCGCGAACGGCCGGATGCCATGGTCCTTGGTGTTGACCTTGAGGCTTCGGCACCAATTCAGGAAGCGCTCGCGCGGGAACGGAGCGACATCGATCGCCGGCAACTGCACGGCCGCGGCGGTATCCGCCGGCGGCTCGTCGATGATCAGGGGGTCGTCTGCCATGCTGGCCGGCGACAGTGCCAAAAAAAGCGGCCCCACTCAAGGACGGGATGGAGCGGGGCCGCAGGGAGAAAAAGTCCAAAGGGGGACGCGGTCAATATATCAGGCGTGGCCGCGGCCGTCAAACGGGAGCGCCGTGGGGTAGTGCCTCAGTTTGAAATTCAGCCCCACTTGCGCGCGATGCGCGGGCCAGCATACTGCCACTATGGCACGCCGTCGTCCCCAACGTCCGCGCGACCCGTCTCAGCTTGGCAAGCTGATCG
>Ga0187784_10000910_pt1 | contig 22802 bp, 20 predicted proteins | sample 1015_SJ02_MP15_2_FD_132964 | JGI IMG/M metagenome (GOLD analysis project Ga0187784, IMG submission 132964) | Tropical peat soil microbial communities from peatlands in Department of Meta, Colombia - 1015_SJ02_MP15_20_MG | ecosystem: Environmental > Terrestrial > Soil > Wetlands > Peat | place... | reverse complement strand
TGCATTGCATTCACCCTCCCCTGGAGGGGGAGGGTAAGCAGTCAACTCCAATAAAGCCGCATCGGGTTGTCGACCAGCAGCGCCTGCTGCGCCGTCGCAGTCGGCGCGATTTTGGGGATGTAATCGACCAGCGCGCCGTCGTCGGGCGCCGCCTTCTTCATGTTGGGATGCGGCCAATCGGTGCCCCAGATGACGCGGTCGCCGAAGTGCTCGGTGAGCGCGCGGCCGAACGGCACCACGTCGTCATAGGGCGGGCCGGCAAGCGACATGCGCTCGGGACAGGTCACCTTCACCCAGAAATTCTTGTGCCGGTGCATGAGGCTGAGAAAGCGCTGGTTCTCCGGGTGATCGACGCCCTTGGCGACGTTCGGCGTGCCCATGTGATCGACCACCACCGTGGTCGGCAGCGCGGTGAAGAAGCTTTCCAGCTCCGGCAGATCCGCCATTTCGAAATAAACGACGACGTGCCAGCCGAGATCCTCGACCCGCGCGGCGATGCGGTTGAGCACGTCGCGCGGGGTGAAATCGACCAGCCGCTTGATGAAATTGAAGCGCACGCCGCGTACGCCGGCCTTGTCCATCCACTTCAATTCGTCATCGGTGACCTCTTCGCCGACAAAGGCGACGCCCTTGGCGCGGCCGTTTGCCGCCTCGAGCGCGTCGACCATGGCGCGGTTGTCCTTGGAGTGGCACGACGCCTGCACGATGACGTTCTTGTCGAGGCCGAGAAAATCGCGCAGCGCGAACAGCTTCTCCTTGGGCGCGTCGCAGGGGGTGTATTTGCGCTCCGGCGCGTAGGGGAATTTGTTCTCCGGCCCGAACACATGGCAATGCGCGTCGACCGCGCCCGGCGGCGGCGCAAATTTCGGCTTCGACGGATTGGGATGGAACGGAACGTAACCCGGCGACATCGGCACGAAAGCTTCTCCATACTCATTGTCATGCCCCGCGAATGCGGGGCATCCAGTAATCACCACACGTTCGGTGTTTACTGGATCGTCCGCCGACACGGACGATGACAGTCCTAAACCCTCTCCAGCGCCAGCGACACGCCCTGGCCGACGCCGACACACATGGTGGCGAGCGCGCGCTTGCCGCCGCGCTTTTCCAAGCCATGCACGGCGGTCAAAGCGAGCCGCGCGCCGGACATGCCGAGCGGGTGGCCGAGCGCAATGGCGCCGCCGTGCGGATTGACGTGGTCGGCGTCGTCGGCGACGCCGAGCTGACGCAGACAAGCCAGCCCCTGCGCGGCAAAAGCTTCGTTGATTTCGATCAGGTCGAAATCGGCGATTTTCAATTTGAGCCGCGCCATCAACTTATTGGTCGACGGCACCGGGCCGATGCCCATGATGCGCGGCGGCACCGCGGCCGACGCCATGCCGAGCACGCGGGCGCGCGGGGTAAGCCCGTGCGCCTTGGCGGCGTCTTCCGAGGCAAGAATAATGGCGGCGGCGCCGTCATTGACGCCGGACGCATTGCCGGCGGTGATGGTGCCGGGATTGCGCACGATCGGTTTGAGCTTTTGCAGCGCCTCGAGCGTGGTGTCGGGGCGCGGGTGCTCATCCTTGTCGACGGTGATCGGGCCGGCTTTGCCGCCCGGCGCCGCGACCGGCACGATTTCCTCGGCGAAATAGCCGGCGGCTTGCGCCTTGCCGGCGCGCTGTTGCGAACGCAGCGCGAAAGCGTCCTGGTCCGCCCGCGCCACCTGGTATTCCTCGGCGACGTTCTCGGCGGTCTCGGGCATCGAATCGATGCCGTATTGCGCTTTCAGCACCGGATTGACGAAACGCCAGCCGATCGTGGTGTCGTAGATCTCGGCGGATCGCGCAAACGCCTCGGCGGCCTTGCCCATGACGAACGGCGCCCGCGTCATCGATTCGACGCCGCCGGCAATGGCGAAGTCCATTTCGCCGCAGCGGATGGCGCGGGCGGCGTCGCCGACCGCATTGAGCCCGGAGGCGCACAGCCGGTTGATGGTGACGCCGGGAATGGACTGTGGCAGCCCGGCGATGAGCAGCGCCATGCGCGCGACGTTGCGGTTGTCCTCGCCGGCTTGATTGGCGCAGCCGAAAAATACTTCGTCGAGCCGCGTCCAGTCGACCTTGGCATTGCGCGCGACAAGCGCCTTGATCGGCGCCGCGGCAAGGTCGTCGGTGCGCACCTTGGCGAGCGCGCCGCCGTAGCGGCCGATCGCGGTGCGCGCGGCGTCGCAGATGAAGACCTCCGGCATGGGCTCGCTCCGCTGGCTTTTTGGGGGTTGACTGAGGCTATTTACGGGCCGCGGCGGAACGGGTCAAATGGCGCCGATGACCGCTTTTCCGGACCTGCCGGCCACGCTCACAGCCGAGCGCCACGGCGCCGTCGCCGTGCTCCGCCTCAACCGCCCGGCCAAGCGCAATGCGCTCGACGATCGGACCGTCGAAGGCATCGAGGCGTTCTTTGCCGCGGTGCCGGACGATATCGGCGCCGTGGTGCTGTGCGGCGAAGGCGAGCATTTCAGCGCCGGGCTCGACGTCGCCGAGCTCGCCGAGCTCAACGCGGTGGCCGGGGTGGCGCATTCGCGGTCGTGGCATCGCGCCTTCGAACGCGTCGAATTCGGCACCGTCCCGGTCATCGCCGTGCTGCACGGCGCGGTGGTCGGCGGCGGGCTCGAGCTCGCCGCGGCGGCGCATGTGCGGGTGGCCGAGCGCACGGCGTTCTATGCCTTGCCCGAGGCGACCCGCGGCATCTATGTCGGCGGCGGCGGCTCGGTGCGACTGCCGCCGCTGATCGGCACGGCGCGCGTGATGGACATGATGCTGACCGGGCGCACGCTGTCCGCCGAAGAAGGGCAGCTGATCGGGCTTACTCAATATCTGGTCGACGAGGGTGAAGGCCTCGCCAAAGGCATGGAGCTGGCGCACCGCATCGCCGGCAATCCGCCGTTCACCAATTTCGCGGTGACGCATCTGTTGCCGCGCATCGCGCGCAGCGACGCCGCCGCCGGCTACATCACCGAAGCGCTCGCCGCGGCGATCGCGCAAGGCGACGAAGCGGCCAAGGCGCGACTCAAGGCATTTTTGGAGAAGCGCGCTGCCAAAGTGGCGCGGAGCTAGGGTACATATGAGCAGCGCTGTCCCGCGCCGGGGAGAGGTCAATCCGCCGCTGCGGCCGGTGCGGCTTGGGCCGGGAGAGGCCACGGTCGAGCGCCGCCCCGATGGCGCCATCGTGCTGCGCTCGCCGCGGGCGCTGCCGCCGTATCCGCACAAGCTCACCGAACGGCTGACGCACTGGGCCGCCGTGGCGCCGGACCGGGTATTCCTGGCGCAGCGCGATGCCGCAGGGCCATGGCGCCGGCTGACTTATGCGCAGACGCTCGCCGCGGCGCGCGCCATCGCAGCGGCGCTTGTCGACCGCGACCTGTCGGCGGAGCGGCCGGTTGCGATTCTGTCCGGCAACGATATCGAGCATGCGCTTATCGGCCTGGCGGCGATGCATGTCGGCATTCCCTATGCGCCGATCTCGGTGCCCTATTCGCTGTTGTCGCAGGATTTCGGCAAGCTCAAAGCGATCATGGAGGTGCTGTCGCCGGGCCTCGTCTTTGCCAGCAACGGCGCGGCGTTTGCGCGCGCCATCGCCGCCGCAGTGCCGTCCGGCACCGAAGTGGTGGTCGCCGGCGCGCCGCCGGCCGACCGGCCGACCACGCCGTTTACCGCGCTCGGCGATGCCGCGCCGACCGCGGCGGTCGACATTGCCCATGCCGGCGTCGGGCCCGACACAATCGCGAAATTTCTGTTCACCTCCGGCTCGACCGGCCAGCCGAAGGGCGTCATCAACACGCAGCGCATGTTGTGCGCCAATCAGGCGATGATCGCCGCCGGCCTCGCCTTCCTGCGCGACGCGCCGCCGGTCGTCGTCGACTGGCTGCCGTGGAGCCACACCTTCGGCGGCAATCACAATTTCGGCCTGGTGCTCGACAATGGCGGCACGCTGTTTATCGACGAAGGCAAGCCGCTGCCGGGAGCCATCGCCGCGACCGTGCGCAATCTGCGCGAGGTGGCGCCGACCATCTATTTCAACGTGCCCAAGGGGTACGAGATGCTGCTGCCGCATCTCGAAGCCGACGCCGCTTTGCGCGAAAAATTCTTCAGCCGCCTGAAAGTCCTGTTCTACGCCGGCGCCAGCCTGTCGCAGCATGTGCTCGACGCCCTGCAGGAACTCGCGGTCAAGACCACGGGCGAGCGCATCGTCTTTTTGTCGAGTCTCGGCTCGACCGAAACGGCGCCGGCGGCGCTGGGCTGCACCTGGCAAAGCGAGCGCGCCGGCAATATCGGCCTGCCGTTGCCCGGCGTCGAACTCAAGCTCGTGCCGCGCGAGGGCAAACTCGAAGCCCGCCTCAAGGGCGCCAATATCACGCCCGGCTATTGGCGCGCCGCGGCGCTGACTGCGGCGGCCTTCGACGAGGAAGGCTTCTACAAGATCGGCGATGCGCTGAAATTCTACGATCCGGCCGATCCGGCGAAGGGTTTGCTGTTCGACGGGCGGCTCGCCGAGGATTTCAAGCTCGCCACCGGCACCTGGGTCAGCGCCGGCCCGTTGCGCGCAGCCTTTATCGCGCATTTTGCCCCGCTGGCGCGGGACGTCGTGCTGGCCGGCGCCGATCGCGACGAAGTCACGGCGCTGGTGTTTCCCGATCTCGATGCCTGCCGCAAAGCCGCGCCGGGAGTGGCCGCCGACGCCGCGGCCGCCGTGCTTGTCGCCGACCGGCGCGTCGTCGCCGCCTTTGCGCAGCGGCTCGATTCCTTTGTCGCCGCGGCAACCGGCACGTCGTGGCGCGTCACCCGCGCCGTACTCGTGGCCGAGCCGCCGTCGCTTGACCTCGGCGAGATGACCGACAAAGGATCGATCAATCAGCGCGCCGTGCTGGCGAACCGCGCCGCGCTGGTCGAGGAGCTTTACGCCGAGCCGCCGCCGCCGCATGTCATCGTGGCGAAGGCGGCGCACAACGCCGAGGTGGCTTGACCATGGATATTGCCGGACATGCCGCGATCGTCACCGGCGGCGCGTCGGGGCTCGGCGCCGCGACCGCGCGCATGCTGGCGCAGGCCGGCGCCAAGGTGGCGATCTTCGACGTCAACGATAAGGCGGCCGCCGAAGTGGCGATCGAGCTCAACGGCCTCGCCGTGCATTGCGACGTCACCGACGGCGATGCAGCCGAAGCCGCCATCGCCAAGGCCACACGCGACCACGGCCCGGCGCGCATTGTCGTCAATTGCGCCGGCGTCGGCCCGGCCAAACGCATCGTCGGCCGCGACGGTCCGATGCCGCTCGCCGATTTCGCCCGCGTTGTCGAAATCAACCTGATCGGCACGTTCAATGTGATGCGGCTCGCCGCCGCCACCATGCAGCCGCTTGAGCCGCTTGCCGATGGCGAGCGCGGCGTCATCGTCTGCACGGCTTCGGTCGCCGCCTATGAGGGCCAGATCGGCCAAGCCGCCTATGCCGCCTCCAAGGGCGGTATCGTCGCGCTGGTTTTGCCGGCGGCGCGCGAGTTCGCCCAGTTCGGCATCCGCGTCAACGCCATCGCGCCGGGAATTTTCTCCACGCCGATGCTGCATGCGCTGCCCGAAGCGGCCCAGCAGAGCCTCGCCGCGTCGGTGCCGTTCCCGAAATTGCTCGGCCAGCCGGCACAATTCGCCGCCCTGGTGCGCCATATGATCGAGAACGGCTATCTCAACGGCGAGGTCGTGCGGCTGGACGGCGCGCTACGGATGGCGCCCAGATGACAGAGGACGGATGTCAGATGTCAGATGGCCAACCAACAATAAGTATCTCCGTCCCATACGATCCTTCCGACCTCTGACATCTGACCTCTGACATCTGATCTCTGACCTCTGACCTCTGACATCCGACATCTGACATCCGACATCCGTCATCCGACATCTGGCCTCATGCTCACCCACACGCACCGAACTCGCATCGAATGGGGCGACTGCGACCCTGCGGGCATCATTTTCTATGCGCGCTATTTCGACATTTTCGACGCCTCGACCACCATGCTGATCGAGTGCGCGCTCGGCATGAAAAAGATCGACTATCTGAAAGCCTATAATTTCTCCGACCATCCGCTCGTCGAAACGCGCGCCAAATTTCTGCTGCCGACGCGCTTTGGCGACGAAGTCGCGATCGAGACCGCGCTGGTCTCCTGCGACCGTTCGCGCTTCAAGGTCGAGCACCGGCTGCGCAATGCCGGCGCGCTCGCGGTCGAGGCTGCCGAGACGCGGGCGTGGCTGGCCGTCGACTCCGAACACCCCAAGCGCATGAAGTCCCAAGCCATCCCCGCCGAGGTGGTGGCGCGGCTGACACGAGCCTCCTGACCGCCTGCTCGGACGCGGCGCACCATTGCGCTTGGCTCCATGCTGCGCCGCGCCCGGCAAACGTTTGAACTGCCGTCGGAATGCGCTAGAACCTTGCCGCCACAAGGAGAGCAAAACTCATGCGCGTCGATGCGTATACCCACTTTTTTCCGAAAGAATTCTTCGACAAGCTCAATGAAGTCGCCGGCGGCTATAAGGACATGGGCAAGCGGGTGCGCTCGCTGCCGGCGCTGTACGACCTCGACTTCCGCAAGAAGATCGTCGACGGCCACAAGGACTATCAGCAGATCCTGTCCTATCCGCAGCCGCCGATCGAGCGTTTCGCCAAGACGCCGCAGGACGTCAACGAATTCTGCAAGATCATCAACGACGGCTTTGCCGAACTGATCGCCAAGGAGAAGGATCGCTTCCCCGGCTGGGTGGCGCAAGTCTCGCTGGCGGCGCCCGACGCCGGCGTCGGCGAGGCGGAGCGTGCGCTCAAGATGGGCGCGCTGGGCGTGCAGATCTACACCAATGTCGCCGGCAAGCCGATCGACCGGCCGGAATACGCCCCGTTCTGGAAAAAGCTGAACGAACTCGGCGCGCCGATCTGGCTGCATCCGGCGCGCGGCGCCGAGACGCCGGATTATCCGGCGGCCGAGAGCAAGTCGCTGTACGAAATCTGGTGGACGATCGGCTGGTCGTACGAGACCACCTGCGCCATGCTGCGCCTGGTCTATTCGAAAATCATGGATACCTATCCGAACCTGAAGATCATCACTCACCATTTCGGCGGCCTGGTGCCGATGCTGGAAGGCCGGCTCGGCCCGGGCAACGACGTGATGGGCAATCGCACCAGCGACGAAGACTACGTGTCGCTGCGCAAGAGCCTGAAGAAGCGGCCGGTCGACTACTTCAAGAACGACTTCTGGGCCGATACCGCGGTGTTCACCGCCGAGCCGGCGACCAGATGCGGCATGGAATTCTTCCCCATCGACAAGATCGTGTTCGCTTCCGACTGCCCGTTCGACCCGGAAGGCGGCACCATGTATCCGCGCGAAACTTTACGGATTCTCGACAAGCTCAAAATGGACAAGACGACCGCGGAAAAGGTGTTCTGGAAGAATCTCGAAGCCGTCACCGGCAAAAAGATCGTCAAGTAAATATTTCCTCCCCCTGAAAGGGGGAGGTGGCGAGCAAGGCGAGCCGGTGGGGGTCAACGGTGGCCGGCTTTGCAAAAATGGACACTGCCCTCCCCCTTTCAGGGGGAGGGATTTCGCGTGGCGCGCCTTTCACGCGGCTTCGCGCCGGTCGGCCTCCTGCGCGTCATATTCGGCCGAGACGTCCTTCCCGGTGTAGTCCTTCAGAAACGTCGTCGCGACGATCGAGATGATCGCGGTCGCCAGGATATAGAGCGCGATCGGCGTCCCCGATTTATAAGCGGCGAACAGCGCGGTCGCGATCAGCGGCGCCGGACCGCCGGCGGTGATCGAGGCCAGCTGATAGGTGATCGAGGCGCCCGAGTAGCGCAGCCGCGGCGTGAAGCTTTCCGCGATCAGTGCCGCCTGCGGCCCGTACTGCATGTCGTGCGGGATCAGGGAGAGCACCATCGCCGGGAAGATCAGCGCCGACGAGCCGGTGTCGATCAGGCCGAAATAGACGAAGCCGAACACCCCCATCGTGGCGCAGCCGATGATGTACATCTTCTTGCGCCCGATCCGGTCCGAGATATAGCCGCTGAGCGGAATGGTGATCGCCGACAGACACACCGCGGCGAGCACGCCCGCCAGCAGCAGGTCGCGCGAGGCGTGCAGCGTCGTGGTGCCGTAGGCGAAGATGAAGGCGGTGAAGATGTAGAACGGGCCCTGCTCCGAGGTGCGCGCCAACAGTCCCGCCAGAATCGTGCCGGGCTGCTTGCGGCAGACCTCGATGATGGGGGCCTGCTCGAGTTTGTCCTGGGCGACCAGATTGCGGAACACCGGCGTCTCCAGGATGCGGAGCCGGATCCACAGGCCGATGCCGACGAGCACGATGGAAAGCGCGAATGGAATGCGCCAGCCCCAGGCGAGAAAGTCGTCGCCCGACATGCGGCTGAACACCAGCACGGCGAGGTTGGCCAGGAACAGCCCCGCCGGGCCGCCGAATTGCGGCCACGACGTCAGGAAGCCTCGTTCATGGTTGTGGCGCGCCCATTCCATCGAGAGCAGCACCGAGCCGCCCCATTCGCCGCCCACGCCGATGCCCTGCAACAGGCGCAACACGGTGAGCAGCACCGCGCCCCACACTCCGATCGTCGCGTAGCCGGGCAGGAACGCGACCAGGAAAGTCGAGACCCCCATCAGCACCAAAGTGACGATCAGCGTCGATTTGCGGCCGACCCGGTCGCCATAATGGCCGAAGATGAAGGCGCCGATCGGGCGCGCGACAAAGCCGACGAAATAGATCGCGAACGCGTTAAGCGTCGCGGTCAACGGGGCTTCTTGCGGGAAGAACAGTTTGCCGAAAACCAGGCCGGCCATCGTCGAGTAGAGGAGAAAATCGTACCATTCGATCGTGGTGCCCACCGTCGCGGCGATAACGGCGCGACGGAGTTCGCGAGCATGCTGCTCTGGCGTGAGCGCGGCATTGACGTCGGTCACCGAAGCCATCGTCATTCCCTCCCTGGATGATGTCGTTATTGTCCGATGCAGTTCCCCCTTCACGTTGCCGCATGCGCGGCTTTATTCGCCGCACGGGGCGGCGTTCGGCGGCAATCATCTTCCCTTTGCCGCACCTTGCCAAGGCGACAGTATGGCTCATGGGGTCCCGGGATGGCTGCCGGGGCCGGATCAATCGCGCTCAGAACAGGCGTATGAGCAAAAGTCCGCCCGTCACCACGATCAGAATGGTGAGCGTGGCGCCGACCACGGTCGCGATCGCCCGCCAGCCCAGCGCGGCAATGGCGGAGAGCGACGTGCCGAGCCCGAGCGCGCCGATCGCCAGCAACAGCCCCCAGTTCGAGGCGGCGATCAGCGCCGCCTTGACTGGTTCATAGAGCGGCGCCGCCGCCGGCGACAGCGTGATTGCGCTGTTGACGAGACAAAGCGCGATAAACACCAGGGCAAAGACCGGCACCGGCACGCGCGCCGCGCCGTGCTGGACGCCCGAGCGCGTCAACAGCCAGCCGATGCCGAGCACGGTCGGCAGCAGCAGCAAGACGCGGAACAGCTTGACGATCACCGCGATGTTGCCGACCGCGGCCGATACCGCGTAGCCGGCGCCGACCACCTGGGCGACGTCATGGATGCTGCCGCCCAGCATCACGCCGGTGGTCTGCGGATCGAAGCCGAACAGCGCGCACAGCGGCGGATAGACCACCATCGCCAGCGTGGCGAGGCTGTTGGTCGTCACCACCACGAAGGCGATGTCGGCCTCCTTGCCGGGATAATTCGGCAGCACGGTCGCGGTGGCAAGCGTCGCCGAAGCGCCGCAAACGGCGGTGCCGGCGCCGGCCAAAGCGCCATAGAACAGGCTTTGCCGATTGAGCCGGGCGAAGCCAAACGCCGCCGCGAGCGTCACCACCATGGCAAAGACGACGAGCGCGGCGGTGAGCGGTCCCAGCGCGACGATCTCGGCGACGCTGACGCGGATGCCCAGTAGCGCCACCGCGCCGCGCAGCAGCGTCTTGACGCAGAATACCATGCCCGGCACGAAAATCGGCCGCGCCGTCACCCAGGGATTGAGCGCCACGCCGATAATGAGCGCGATGACGATCGCCGGGATCGGCAGAAGGCGCGCCAGTTGCGGCGCGACGAAATAGGCGGCCAGTGCAACCGCGGCGGACAGCGCGATGCCCGGCGCGCGTTCGCTCCAGATGGCGGCAAAATTGGGCGCGGCCGCCTTATGCTCTGCCGGTGCGGTCATGGCTGGCCTATTGCGCCGCCAGTCCGGCCATACGGCGGGTCAGGGCCGCGGGAATATCGCGCGGCGTTTCGGCCACGACGACACCGGCGCGATGGAGCGCCTGGCGCTTGCCGGCATAGCTTCCGGCAGTGCCGGTGACGATGGCACCGGCATGGCCCATTTTCTTGCCCGGCGGCGAGGCGCGCCCGGCGATGAAAGCGACCACGGGCTTGGCCATGGCGGCGGCGTATTCGGCGGCGCTCTCTTCCATGGCGCCGCCGATTTCGCCCACCAGCACGACGGCTTCGGTGCGGCCATCCTTGTCGAGCGCGGCCAGGGCGTCGCGCGTCGTGGTGCCCAGCATCGGGTCGCCGCCGATGCCGATGAAGGCGGATTGGCCGATGCCGGCACGGGTGAGGTTGAGGCAAATGAGCGTGCCGAGACTGCCGCTGCGGGAAATCACGCCGACCGAGCCGGGGCGGAAGATATGCCGATTGTGGCCCGGCATGATGCCGACAAAGCCTTCGCCCGGCGTCACCAGGCCGGCGGTGTTCGGCCCGACGACTTGCGTGCCCGCCCGCCGCGCCGCGAGCAATATCGCCATGACGTCGTGGGCCGGAATGTGTTCGGTGAGAACGACCAGGAGTTTGACGCCCGCGGCGATAGCGTCGAGCGCGGCGTCCTTGGCCAGCGGCGGCGGAACGAACATGACGGCGACCTCGTAAGGCGCTTGCGCCATCGCCGCGGCGGCGGAGGCGAATACCGGCACGCCGACATGGGTCTCGCCGGCGCGCTTGGGGTTGACGCCGGCGACCACGCGCGTGCCGCACGCCATCATCTTCTCGGTCCAGAACGTGCCTTGCTTGCCGGTGATGCCCTGAACCAGCACGCGATGAGAGTTGCGGTAGATGATCATCGCGCCGCCTCAACCGCAGCCCGCACGGCGTCTTCCATGAAATCGTACGGTTCGATGCCCAGGCCTTCGCGGACGAGCTTCACCGCTTCGTCCTCGCCGGTGCCGTGAATCGAAAAGAACACCGGGATTTGCGGCTTCAGCTTCTGCCAGGCCTTGACGACGCCCTCGGCCATCACATCGGTGCGGGCAAAAGCGCCGCAGAAATTGATCACCAGGCTTTTCACCCTGCCCGCGGATAGCACGAGATCGAGCGCCGCTTCGCCCTTGGTGTAGGCTTCGCCGCCGATCTCGAGAAAGTTTGCCGGCTTGCCGCCGAAGTGCGCGACCACGTCCATCGTGGTCATGGTCAGGCCGGCGCCGTTGGCGAGCACGCCGACATTGCCGTCGAGCTCGATGAATTTTAGGCCGGCTGCGGCGCCGCGGCGCTCCAGCGCGGTGAGTTTTTCGCCCGCGCCGCAGCCGGCAAGATCGCCCTGGCGGAACAGCGCGGCATTGTCGAGCACGAGCTTGCAGTCGAGCGCGACGACGCGACCGTCGTTGAGCAGCGCCAACGGGTTGATCTCGATCAGTTCGGCGTCGCGCGCGCGGTAAATGGCGTAGAGCGATTTGAGGATGGCGGCGATCTTGGGTGCGGCGGCGCCGAGACCGGTGCCCGCAAGCACGGCGTGCGCCGCGGCGTCGGTGAATTCGGCGTCGATATCGAGCGCGTGGCGGCGCACGGCGTGCGACCGGGCCGCCGCGACCTCCTCGATGTCCATGCCGCCTTCGGTGGAGAACAGGATGAGCGGCCGACAGGCGGCAAAATCGGTCAGCACCGCGGCGTAGAATTCGCGCGCGATAGCGGCGCGCTCCTCGAGCAGGATCCTTTCGACACGATGGCCGTCGATCGACATGCCGAGAATGGCCGTCGCCGCCGCGGCGGCCTCGGCGGCGCTGTCGGCTTTGCGGATGCCGCCGGCCTTGCCGCGCTTGCCGGTCGGCACCTGCGCCTTGACCAAGCATGGTCCGATTTCGGCGAACGCGGCTGCAGCCTCATCCGGCGTGACGCACAGCTTGCCGCGCGGCACCGGGATCGACGCCGGCATCAGCGCCTTCGCTTTGGCAACGTGTTCCTCGAAATTCATTCCCACTCCCGCTCAGCGTCCGTATTTTTTCCAATGCGGGCCGAACAGCTCGTCCTCGCTCGGCTTGTCCTCAGGGATCACGGTGACGAGGTGGGTGATGTTGAGGAAGTGCTTGTAGCTTAAGTTTTCCGCAATGCTGTTCTTCTGCCACGAGCCGCAGCCCATGCTGAGCGTGAAGCCGAGCCCGCTGTCGAAGCCGCCGCCGTTGCCGAAAGTATGCGCGAAGTTGACCAGCACGCGCACCACGTCGAGATCGGCGGCCAGTTCCCGCGCGTGCGCCATGTCCCTGGTGTGAATGCCGCAGGAATGTCCCTTGCCCTGATAGTCGAGAATGGCGCGCACCTGTTCCTTGGCCGCGGCAAAATCGCGCGCGCGATACACGGTCAGAACCAGCGACAGTTTTTCGCCGGAAAACGGATGCCCTTTGCCGGCGCCGGCGTCCTCGACCATGAAAAAGTCGGCGCGCGCGGCGGCGGGCGGCAGGCCGAAAGCGCCGGCGAGAACGGCGGCGTCGCGCGCGACCACATCGCGGTTGAGCTTGCCGCCGCGCCATAGCGCCTGCCGCACCGCAGCTTTCTCCGCCTCGCTGCACAGATAGCCGCCGACCTTCTGCAGCGCGGCGATGGCCTTGTCGTACACCGCATCGAGAATGATTACGGAGTTTTCCGACGAGCACGACGTTGAATTGTCGAAGATCTTCGAAGCGCGGATTTTCCGCGCGGCTTCCGCCAGATCGGCGGTCGCGTCGACGATGACCGGGACGTTGCCGACGCCGACGCCGATCGCCGGCGTGCCGCTCCTGTAAGCGCGGCGCACGTTGTCCTGCGAGCCGGTGACGACGACGAGATCGGCGGCCTGCATCAGCCCCTCGGTCAGCTCCTTGGTGACCGGCGCGGGCAGGATTTGCACGAGATCGGCAGGAAGTCCGATCCGGTCGAGCGCTGCGCGCATGAACTCAACGGTGCGCTTGGTAGTCCGATAACCGAGCGGCGACGGCGCGATGACGACGGCGTTGCGGGCCTTGAGCGCCATCATCGCCTTGTTGACCGGCGTGGCCGCGGGGTTGGTCGACGGCGTCAAGGCGGCGACCACCCCCATCGGCTTGGCGTATTTGACGATGCCGCGCGCCTTGTCCTCCTCGATGATGCCCACCGATTTGCCGCGCAACAGGTCGCGCAGCGTGCCGAAGGTCTTGCGCTGGTTCTTGACGATCTTGTCGGGCGCGTTGCCGAGCCCGGTATCGGCGACGGCGAGTTCGGCGAGTTCACGCGCGTGCTCGGGCCTGTAGACCGACCACGCCAGCGCGCGCACCGCCTCGTCGGCGCGCTCCTGGCCGACGTCGCGAAACTGTTCGAACGCCGCGCGCGCGCGCTGCATCAGATCGTCAAGGAGCGCGGTTGCGCCGGCATCCGCCGCAGATTTGACCGCCACAGTCATACTTGTTCGCTCCCGGATTTCGCTACGCGACCTTCTGCGCGCGCATGTCCTCGCGCCGGATGCCCGCCACGCGCACCGGCTTCTTCATGGCGTCGCGGCGGAAGGGTTCGCCCAGTTCCTGATTGAGAAGGACCTCGATGAAGGTGGTGACGCGCTGTTTCTGCGCCGCGCAGGCTGCGCGCAGCGCCTCGGTCAATTCCGCCGGCGTTCGCACGGTGACGCCTTTGAGACCGCAGCCTTCCGCCATTTTGGCGAATGACAGTTTCGGATTGAGCTCGGTACCGACAAAGTTGTTGTCGAACCACAGGATCGAATTGCGCTTCTCGGCGCCCCATTGATAGTTGTGGAATACCACCATGGTGATGCCGGGCCATTCGTCGCGGCCGATCGAACTCATCTCGTTCATGGAAATTCCGAATGCGCCGTCGCCGGCAAAGCCGACGCATGGCGTATCCGGATTGCCGATCTTGGCGCCGATGATTGCCGGAAAGCCGTAGCCGCACGGGCCGAACAGGCCCGGTGCCAGATACTTCCTGCCCTGCTCGAAGGTCGGATAAGCGTTGCCGATCGCGCAATTGTTGCCGATGTCGCTGGAGATGATGGCGTCCTTCGGCAGCCCGGCCTGGACGGCGCGCCAGGCCTGCCGCGGCGTCATGCGCTCGGGGTCGCGCTTTTGCGCATCCGCGTTCCAGGTTGTGCCGGGATCGTCTTCCTCGTGGTCCATGCTGGACAGCGTCTGCAGCCAGCGCGACTTCGTGGTGTGGATCAGCGCCTTGCGCTCGTCGCGGCCGGCGTCGCCGGCGGTCGGGGCAAGCTGCGCCAGGATCGACTTGGCGACCAGCTTGGCGTCGCCGCAGATGCCGACGGTCACCGGCTTGGTCAACCCGATGCGGTCCGGATTGATATCGACCTGAATGATCTTGGCGTTCTTCGGCCAATAGTCGATGCCGTAGCCGGGCAGCGTCGAGAACGGGTTGAGTCGGGTGCCCAGCGCCAACACCACGTCGGCCTTGGCGATCAGTTCCATCGCCGCCTTCGAGCCGTTGTAGCCGAGCGGCCCGGCGGCGAGCCGATGGCTGCCCGGAAAGCTGTCGTTATGCTGGTAGTTGTTGCAGACCGGCGCGTCGAGCCGTTCCGCGAGCGCCGCGCATTCGGCAATGGCGCCGGCAAGAATGACGCCAGCGCCCGACAGGATCGCCGGGAATTGCGCTTCCGACAGCAACTTGGCGGCCTCCGCCACCGCCTTGGCGCCGCCGGCCGGCCGCTCGAACTCGACGATCGCCGGCAGGGCGATGTCGACGACCTGGGTCCACAGATCGCGCGGAATATTGATCTGCGCCGGCGCCGACAGTCGCTTCGCTTTGGTGATGACGCGGTTCAAGACTTCGGCAACGCGCACCGGATCGCGCACTTCTTCCTGATAGGCGACCATGTCGCGGAACAGCGCCATTTGCTCGACTTCCTGGAAGCCGCCCTGCCCGATCGTTCGGTTCGCGGCCTGCGGCGTGACCAACAGCATCGGCGTGTGGTTCCAATAGGCGGTTTTGATCGCGGTGACGAAGTTGGTGATGCCCGGTCCGTTTTGCGCGATGACCATCGCCATTTTGCCGGTCGAGCGCGTGTAGCCGTCGCAAATGATCCCGCCGTTGCCTTCGTGGGCGACGTCCCAAAAGGTGATGCCGGCGGCCGGGAACAGGTCGGAAATCGGCATGAATGCCGATCCGATGATGCCGAAGACATGCTCGATGCCGTGCATCTGCAAGACTTTCACGAAGGCTTCTTCCGTCGTCATTTTCATCGTCGTCATCCTTTTGCGGTCCCGGCCCTGGTGTCCTACCGGTAGAGAGTGGTTCAAGTCCTGTCCTGGAAAGTGTCGGCAAGTTCGGCGGCGGCGCGGCGCAACGCCGGAAGATGGCCGCGCGCGATCTGCACGTTCATGCGGGCCTCCGGCGCCTGAATCGCGATCGCCGCCAGCATCTGGCCGTTGCGCCCCATCACCGGCGCCGCGACGCAGACCACGCCGGCGAGATATTCTTCGCGGTCGAAGGAAACCTGTTCCTTGCGGATTTGTTTCAGCTCGGTGTCCAGGCGCGCCAGATCGGTGATGGTGCCTGGAGTGAAGCGGCGCAAATCCAGGCCGTGCAGCAGGCGCCGTCGGCGCCGCACCGGCAGCAGTGCCAGGTACAATTTGCCGATCGCACTGCAATGCAGCGGCACCCGCGAGCCGGCGGCAAATTGCAATCGCAACGGCCAGTGTTCGGCTTCGACGCGATCGAGATAGACGATCTCGCCGTTGAGAATGACCCCGACATTGCAGGTTTCGTTGACCCGGTGGGCAAGCCGGCGCAACAGCGCATGGCGGCCGGCATCGCGCATCGACGCGCGCATCGTACCGAAAGCGAGGCTGGTGAGCCGCGAGCCGACCGTAAGCCGCTTGCGCACGGGCTCGCGCGCCAGGTAGCCGGAGCCGACCAGACCGTCGACCAGCCGATAGGCGGTCGCCTTGGGCAACGCCAGCGCCTCGATCACGCTTGCGACTTCCACGGCCGCCGGCGAATGCGCGACCAGGTCGAGGATGGCGAAGGTGCGCGCCGTCGCAGTCGAGATCGCATCCTGGCCGCCGTCTTCCGCCGCGGCGGCGGGCGGCGCCGGCCGGCGCCCGATATCGCCGACTGTATCGAGCTTCATTGCCGCTCTCCCGAAATGGCGACGGCCGCGCTACGCCGCCGCATCGAAAAGAATTCGCGCAGGAACGGATAGCTCAACGCGATGAGCGCGGCGACCATGAGCGTGCCGCAGATCGGCCCTCTGAAAAATACCGTCCAATCGTTGCCGCTCGCGATCATACTGCGCATGAAGGCGGTCTCTCCGATCGGTCCCAGGATCGCGCCGAGCACCATCGGCGAGATCGGGTATTTGAATTTCTCGAACAAGTAGCCGAGCACGCCGAAGATCACGATCATCCAGACGTCCGACATGTCGTTGCGATTGGCGTAGGCGCCGACCAGGCAAAACATGACGACGATCGCAGAGAGCACGCCCTGCGGGATGGTCAAGACCTTGACCACCACCCTGATCCAGAAAAAGCCGAGCAGGCACATGCCGATGACGCTGGCGAACATCGAGGCAAGGATGGTGTAGACCATCAGCGCCGAAGCCGGATCCTGCAGCAGCATCGGCCCCGGCTGCACGCCGTGCAGCAAGAACGCGGCGAGAATGACGGCAGTGGCGCCGCTGCCGGGCAGGCCCAGCGTCAACAGCGGAATCATGTGGCCCGCCACCGAAGCGGTGGCGCCGATCTGCGGCGCGACGATGCCCTCGGCGATGCCGGTGCCGAGCAGCTGCCGCCGCCGGCCGTATTGTTTTTCGATGCCGTAGGAGATGAAGGAGGTGATGGTGGCGCCGGCGCCGGGCACAATGCCGAGCGCGGTACCCAGAATCGTGCTGCGCAACAGCGTGATCTTGACCGCCAACAGCTCGCGCAGCGACGGAAATTGCGTCGCGACATTGACCTTGGCCGCGCCGTGCGGATCGAGGCGGAGCCCTTCGCCGATTCGCGCCAGCACCTCGCCCAGCCCGTACATGCCGACCAGGACCTCGACCAACTGCACGCCGTCGCGCAGAATCGGCACGCCGAAGGTGAAGCGGTCGGTGCCGTAAATGCTGTCGATGCCGACGGTGGCCGTGAGCAGCCCGACGCACAGGCTGATCAGCGAGTTCACCAGCGACTTGCCGGCGAGCGCGACGACCGTCGTCAGTCCGAAGAACACCGCGGCGAAATAATCCGGCGAATCGAATTTCAGCGCCGCCTCGCTCATCGGTCCGGCCAGCCCCACCATCACCGCCGACGACACCAGCCCGGCGATCAGCGCGGCGATCAGCGCCCAACCCAGCGCCTTGGCCGGCTGGCCGCGCTGCGCCATGGTGTAGCCGTCCCACAGCATCGGCACATCCATCGGTTCGCCGGGGATGCGGTAGAGGATGGCGGTGAAGCAGCCGCCATAAGTGCCTGCGAAGTAAATCGCCGTGAGCAGGATGACCGCGGGCTCGATCGGCATCTGATAGGTGAACGGCAGCGCCAGCACCACGCCCATTACCAGGCCGAGCCCGGGCATGATCGAGACCGCCATGCCGATCAACAGGCCGACGAACAGCATCAGCAGGTCGAACGGCTGGAAAATCTGAATAAAGCCGTGGGCGAGATCGACGATGACCACGACGCCTCCTAGTGCACGCCCATCGCCGCCATCAGCGCGTAGGACACGCTGTCGAACGGCGCGACGCCGACCGGCAGCGCCACATAGACCACGCGCATGAACATGAACATGAACGTCAACGCGATGGCGACGCTCAAGACTGCGACATGCCAGAGTCGCCGGTAATGGCCGAGATAGATCAGCAGGAAAGTGAAGACGATGGTGGCCAGGAAGAAGCCGAGCACCGGCATGATGAGGAGATAGCCGAGCGTCGCTGCGACCGCGAGCCAAACGAGCCAGGGATAAATCTCCGGCGGCCGCGCCAGCGCCTCGATCTTGTCGGCGTCGCCGTCTTCCGCCGCGGTGCCGGCGCGCAGCGCGCTGGAGACGGCACCGTAGAGCGCCGACGCCAACAGCAGAATGAGGACGAGCTTCGGCCAGGCGCCGGGGCCGATCCGACCCGAGGCCTGCTCGAACTCGAAATTCTCCGCCGCGTGATAGAGCAACAGCCCGGCCGCGAGCACGACCAGATAGGGCAGCATGGCGCGGCACCGCTCCAGCACGGTGACGGTTGGCGCCGGATTGGCTTTGCCGGTCACTTCGACCCCGCCTTCATGGACGCCAAAATGCCCTTGGCCTGAGCGAGCCAGGAATCCATGAAGTTGCGTGCCTTATCCATCGGCACGTAGCTGTCGGGATCGGCGTATTGCTGCGTCAGATAGGATTTGAATTCCGCATTTTGCGCCACCTTCGCCAGTTCGTCGGCGAGCAGCTTCACCCGCGCCGGATCGGTTCCGGCCTTGACCACGATCGAGCGGAACTGCGGCAGCGTGACGTCGTAGCCGAATTCCTTGGCGACCGGCACCTCGGCGAATTGCGGGATATTGAGCCGATGCGCGTAAAAGAAGATCAGCGGGCGGATCTTGCCGCCGTCGAAATAGCTGCGTACGTCGCCGGTCTGCTCGTAAAGCACGTCGGCGTTGCCGCCGAGAATCGAGGTGTAACGCAGTTCCGGCTCCGCATAGGGGATCGCCTCGAACTTGAAACCCTGCTTGTCGAGATACGAAGTCGTGATGTCGTCGGCACTGCCGAAACCGAGGATCGCGACCTTCAGGGTCTGCTGTTTGGCGGTAGCGGCAAGCTCCTGCCAGCTATGCCACTGGCTCTGGCTGTTGACCCAATAGCCGGACGGCTGCTGGATCATGATGGCGAGTGGAATGACCTGATCCGCGGTGAAGCCGGGATGCGGCCCGGCCAACAGCGAATAAGTGTCGCCGATCAGCACGGCGAGCGTGTAGCCGTCGGCCGGCGCGTTAAGGAGCTTGGTGATGCCGGTCTGTCCGGTGGCGCCCGGCACGTTGAGTACCGGGAACGACACGCCGAGATCGGCCGACATGATCTTTCCCGACGTGCGCGCCAACAGGTCGGCGCCGCCGCCGGGTCCCCATGGCACGATGAAATTGATCGGATGGTCGGGATATTTTTCCTGCGCGCGAGCATCGCCCGGCGCGAGCGCAAGAGCGGTCGCTACTGCGGCGAGCAACAACGCCGTCCGTTTTGCCAGCATCACCACTCCTCCCTGGGCCGCCGAATTGTCGCCGGCCGCGCCTCGGCGCGGCCGAACGATCCGGCACATTCTCATTGAATGAGACCTGCAGTTTTAAAAACACTTAGCACGGTGCTAATCTCGCGACAACGCGGCGGCCCGCCGCGTCCGGCAAACAACAACAACAACGCGCCGAGACCACTGGGAGGGATGCATGTCAACGGCCTCGCCGTTGCCGCAAGATTTGGCGGCCCAAGAAAATTTGTTGGCGCGGCTCGACCGGATGCCGGTCAACGGCAAGATTTTGCTGTTTGTCGGCCTGCTCGGCGTGGTGTGGATTTTGGAGGCGTTCGATATCGGCATCATCGCCCCGGTGCTGTTCATTCTCAAAGGCGAGTGGCAGCTCACCCCGAGCGCCACCGGCCTGGTCGGCAGCGCCGGCACGCTTGGCATCGTCCTCGGCCTTCTACCGGCCGGCCGGCTCGCCGACCGCTTCGGCCGCAAGACGACGCTGGTCGGCGGTATCGTCCTGTTCAGCGTCGTGACGTTTCTCGCCAGCTTCGCGCACGATGCCACGCAGCTCGCGATCTACCGCTTCATCGCCGGCTTGGGCCAGGGCGCCGTCTTCCCGGTGCCGTATTTGCTGCTCTCGGAATTCGTCAATAAGCAGTGGCGCGGCACCGCCGTGGGCCTGGCCAATTCGCTGCTCGGCTTTTCCTACGGATTGAACACGCTTGCCGGCGCGCTCATCGTCGGCCGCATGCCGGACAGCCAGGCCTGGGGCACGCTGTTGATGCTCGGCGGCATTCCGATCCTGATCGTTCCGATCATCATCAGATATCTGCCGGAGTCGCCGCGGTTCCTGCTCAAGGTCGGCAAGATCGACACCGTTCGCAAATTCGTCGAGCAGCTCGAGGACGTCAGCGGCGTGCCGCACGACGAAAAGCTGATCGACGAAGGCTCGCTGAAGGTGCTGGAGGCGACCGCGCAGCGGCGGGTCTCGATCTTCGATCTGTTCCGCTATCCCTACCGGTCGCGCTGCGTGGTGGCCTATCTGGCGCTGCTGTCCCCGTTCGTGGTGTTCTACATCATCACCATCTACGGGCCCTCGATCATCCAGCGCATGGGCGCCGGCAAGGAGAGCGCGCTCTATTACACGTCGGGACTGTTGTTCCTGACCGTCGTCTCCACCGCGATCGCCGGCAGCATTGGCGACAAGATCAGCCGGCGCTGGGGGCTCGTCATCATCATGACGATAACGGCGCTCGGCACCGTGGCGCTCGGCGCATCGCTGTCGCAGGGCGCGGTGATCGCCGCCGCGATTGTGGTGTGGAGTTTCGATTATGCGGGATTTCCGCTGGCAAAACTGTACATGGCCGAGCAGTTTCCAACGCGCCTGCGGGCGACCGGAGCGATGCTCGGCGAGAGCATCACGCGGTTTCTCGGCGGCGTGGTGCTGGTCTACCTGTTCCCGATCATGAGCGCGGTGATGGACGCTTCGACGCTGTTCTTCATTCTCGCGGCGCTGACCGTGCTGTGCATCCTGCCGATCTGGCTGTTCGGCTTCCAAACTTCGGGCGTCAGCGTCGAGCAGACCGGAACCGAACTCAAGGCGCTGGCCGAAATGAAAGCGAAAACCTGAGGCACGGGACGGCAAGGGTCGGGAGTGAACGTGAGCCTGAGCTACGACGACATCGCCGAGATTTTGAAGATCATCGACAGCAGCTCGTGCGACGAGCTGATCGTCGAGACCGGCGACATCAAGCTCGTAGTGCGGCGAAACGGCGCGGGTGCCGCGGTGGCCACCGCGCAGCATGCATCCGGCGCGGTGACCGTAGCTGCGGCGCCCGCCGCGCCCGCACCGGCACAGACGTCCGCCGCGGCAGCCGCTACAGCGCCGCATCAGATTGAGGTGACAGCCCCGATGGTCGGCACCTTCTACCGGGCGCCGTCGCCCGACGCGCCGCCCTTCGTCGAAATCGGCCAGACCGTCCGCAAAGGCGATCCGCTTTGCCTGATCGAGGTGATGAAGCTTTTCACCACCATAGCGTCGGATTGCGACGGCCGCGTCGTGCAGATCGGCGCCGACAACGCCGAGCTCGTCGAATACGGCCGCACCCTCTTCGTCATCGAACCGGCATAGGAGACGGCGTTGCGTCGCGTCTTGATCGCCAATCGTGGAGAGATCGCGCTGCGCGCCATCCGCACCTGCCGGCAGCTCGGGCTGCAAAGCGTCGCGGTCTATTCGTCGGCCGACGGCAATTCGCCGCATCGCTGGGCCGCCGACCACGCCGTCTGCATCGGCCCGCCGCCGCCCAACGCGAGCTATCTCAACGCCGCAGCGCTGCTCGAGGTGGCGTCCGCCTGTCGCTGCGACGCGGTCTATCCCGGCTACGGCTTTCTCGCCGAGAACGCCGCCTTCGCCGCGCGCTGCGCGCAGGCCGGCCTGATTTTCATCGGCCCGAGCGCCGAGGTCATCGCGCAGATGGGCGACAAGGTCGCCGCACGCCGCACTGCGGCGGCGCTCGGCATTCCGCTGGTGCCGGGCTCGACCGAGGGCTTTACCGCCGCGGCCGAAGCCCGCGCGCGGGCGACCGCGATCGGATTTCCGTTGCTTCTGTAAGCGAGCGCCGGCGGCGGCGGCCGCGGCATGCGCGTCGTGCCGGACGCCGAAGCCTTCGCCGGCCTGTTCGATCAGGCGACGGCGGAGGCCGCGGCGGCCTTCGGCAAGCCCGACGTTTATCTCGAGCGATTCTTTCCGCAAGTGCGGCACATCGAGATCCAGGTGTTCGGCGACCGTCACGGCAATTACGTCGAGCTCGGCGAGCGCGATTGCAGCGTGCAGCGCCGCCATCAAAAGCTCATCGAGGAGGCGCCGTCGCCGGTGCTCGATGCTGCGACGCGCCGCGCCATGGCCGATGCCGCGCTCAGCCTCGTTCGCGCGCTCAATTACGTCAATGCCGGAACCGTCGAGTTCATCTATGACGCGGACAGCGCGCGCTTCTTCTTCATCGAGATGAATACCCGTATTCAGGTCGAGCATCCGGTGACCGAGATGGTGACCGGTAGCGATCTCGTCGCCGAGCAGTTTCGCGTCGCGGCCGGCGAGCCGCTCCAGGTCCGGCGTGGTGCGAACGACGCCGCCGCCGCGATCGAGTTCCGCATCAATGCCGAGGACGCCGCCCGCGATTTCCGCCCGTCGCCGGGAATGCTCAAGCGCTGGCGGCCGCCGAGTGGTCGCGACATCCGGCTCGACAGCCACGTCTACGAGAACTACGTGGTGCCGCCGTTCTACGATTCGCTGCTCGGCAAATTGATCGTGACCGGCCGCGACCGCGCCGCCGCGATGGCGACGGCGGCCTCCGC
>Ga0187784_10000908_pt1 | contig 22835 bp, 21 predicted proteins | sample 1015_SJ02_MP15_2_FD_132964 | JGI IMG/M metagenome (GOLD analysis project Ga0187784, IMG submission 132964) | Tropical peat soil microbial communities from peatlands in Department of Meta, Colombia - 1015_SJ02_MP15_20_MG | ecosystem: Environmental > Terrestrial > Soil > Wetlands > Peat | place... | reverse complement strand
TTACCGTGCAGAGCTACGTCGATCTGCTCGAATTCGGATTGACCGCGTGTCGAAAAGCGGTGCCGGACGTGCAACTCATCGCCGATTATGTGAGCGAAGATTTCGCGGCGATGCGGCGCGCCTACCAGGCGCTGATCGAGCCGGACGCTATCGAAATCATTGAGCTCGCGGCGCCAGAGGCCGCCGCTCCGAAGCGAACGAAACCCGGGCGGCGCATCGCTGGCGAGCCTGCGGCGGCAAGATCGCGGATCGCGAAGGAAACTCCGCCCGCCACACCCGCACGCCCTGTGATAGCGGCCACTGAGGCCACCGCGAGCAGGCAAGGTGCAATCCGCGACCGGCCTGGTAATCGGGCCGCACCAAGGCATGGGCACGATGGGAAGGCCCGACACTGAGATAAAGCCGCCGCCGGCACACCTGCTCGCACTGGAACCTCGCGGACTGTTGAGCATTCCGGCGTTGTTAGCGGCCGCCCCATTTCTGGCGGCCGCGCCGCGCGGCCGGCGTCATGCCGTGATCGTCTTGCCAGGGCTTGGCGCCGACGACCGGTCGACTGTCGCGATCCGACGCTTCCTCGCCCATCTCGGCTATGACGTGCACGGCTGGAAACGCGGCCGCAACGTGCGGCCGCCTGGTGCCGACCTGCCCGCTGTCGCTGCACAGATCCTCGCGCTCCATGCTGCGACCGGGTCGCCTGTGAGTCTCGTGGGCTGGAGCCGCGGCGGCATCATCGCGCGCGAGGCCGCGCGGCAAGTGCCGCATGCCGTGCGCATGGTGATTACGCTCGGCAGTCCGTTTGCGGCGCCGAACGCAAGCAATGTCGGCCGTGCGTGGCGGCGGGCAACGGGCGTCGAGTTTCCGGCGTGGACAAGCGAACAAACGCGTCGCCTGGCTGAACCGCTGCCGGTTCCGAGCACGTCCATCTACTCCCGGTCGGACGGCGTCGTCGCTTGGCGCGCCTGCCGCGAGGAGGACGGGCCGCAGCGGGAGAACGTCGAAGTTCGCACGACCCATATCGGGCTCGGCTTTGATCCCGCCGCGCTCTGGGTTATCGCCGATCGGTTGGCGCAGTCACCCGGCACATGGAAGCCGTTCCGGCCCGGCGTACTCGCGGCGCCGTTCTTTCCACGGTCGGCAAGACCGTAGCGAGCCGTTACTGAGCGGGCTAAATCGGCGGATTATTCGGCGGGCGTCGCATCGGTAAGCCGCGGGTGATGACGACCCAACCGATCATGGCTTGACACCCAATCACCGTGCAGTACCGCGCCAGCCAAGGAGGTCTCGCCGGCGAGCGCTACTCCTGCGCAAATCTCCGCAAACTTGTCGGCTTTGCCTTGGCCGTAGCAGCCCAGCATTTCTAGGCATTCGCGCTGCGTCGCCAGACTGGTTCCGCCGCCGAGCGTGCCGACGATCAGCGAAGTCAGCGTCACCGACCAATAATAATCCTCATTGTCCAATAATTGCGAGTATGTGACCGCGGCCTGCGACTCTGAAATGTCGGCCACGTCCTGGCCGGTGGCGATGAACATCGCGGCGAGGCCATTTGGCGCATGCGAGCCGTTGGTTGCCGACCCCGCAAGAAAGGCGCCGGTCGTCGAGATCTGACGCGCCGCGAACAGCTCCTTCGTGCTGACCGCCATAAGATTCTTCAGAATGTCGTTCTTGATGACCGCCTCGGCGACAACCCGCCGGCCGCGAGTCAGAAGCATGTTGATCCTCGAGTGCTTCTTATCGGTATCCATGTTCCCCGACAGAACATATTGTGCGCCGCCGGGATAGTTCTTCTTGATCCACTCGCAAGCCGCGAGCGTCGCCTTGCCGACCATGTTCTGACCGGCAGCATCGCCGGTGGTATAGTTGAATCGCAGATGCCGGAGCGGTCCGAGCGAGAATTGCTGGATCGCGGCCAGCTTGCCGAACCGCGTGGTCGCCTCTGCCTCGTGCTTGATCGTCGCAAGATTTTCGGTGATCCAATGGCCGAACTCCCGGGCGCTGGCGGCGTCTTGCAATATGAAGACCGGCGAGCGCTGCATATATTGTTCAACTACCGTCGTCTTCACGCCGCCGCATTCTGTCAACAGCCGCATTCCCCGGTTGTAGCTCGCGACCAGCGTTCCTTCGGTCGTCGCCAGCGGAACAAAGAAATCTCCTCGCGCATGTTCGCCGTTGATTCGCAGCGGACCGGCGACGCCAATCGGCACTTGCGCCGCGCCGATGAAGTTCTCGATATTCCCTTGCAGGATCGCAGGATCAAACGAATATTTGGCCACGTGCGACAAGTCCGCACCGGTCTGCTCGCGGATGAACTCGCGCCTTATCGCCGCGTTCTTTTCGGTATAGTCGTTGCCCTGGTCACGTGGAATTGTCGAGCGCCGTTTCGCCGGCGGGTTCTCGGCCATCGTTAATCTCCGTCGCACGCGCGGTCCACGGCGAGCGGCCGTGGACCGGGCCTCCGGGTGGCCTAATACATCATCACCTCGCCGAATTCGCGCCAGGCCTTGCCGTCGAATTGCTCCAACTGCATTTGTTTGATCGGCGAGTAGTCGGTTGCGCTCGTGGTGATCCTGATCCCCGGATAAAACACACCGACCGGCATGTTGAGGTTTGCGGCCTGCCGCATGACATTTTCGCGCGTGAGATCGTCACCGCACTGCTTGAGCACCTGGACCAGCGTTTGCGCCATCGCGTAGCCGTAAAGATAATTGCCGTCCGCCATGTTGGCGCCCGGCTGATATTTGGCCATGAAGGCGCGGAAGTCCTGGAACGCCGGGTCGTTGTCCCAACGCGGATCGTTCTGATCCTTGAGGTAGCCGGAAGAAATGAGCCCAACCGATTTCTCGGTGCCCGCCGCCTCCAGCACCGGCCGGGCGATCGCATTGTTGGAAACGAGCTGCAGAGGATGCCAGTTGATGTCGTAGGCCTTGCGGATCGCCTGCGCGCCGAATTTCGAGGTCGCGATGTTGATGAAAGCATCCGCACCGGAACTCTGCAGGGTGATGATCTGCGTGTCCACGGTCGCATCGGTAACCTCATAGGCCTGCTCCGAGACGATCATCGTCTTGGCCCGCTCGCCGAACACCTCCGTGATGCCGGCGAGATAGTCTTTGCCGAAATCGTCGTTCTGGAACAGGATGCCGATCTTCGCATTCGGCTTGGTTTGCAGCAGGTATTTGGCGTAGATCCGCGCCTCCGTCCGGTAGCTGGGGTTCCAGCCCATCGTCCACGGGTAATGCTGCGGATCGGCGAACTTACTGTCGCCGCTCGACACGAACAGCTGCGGGACCTTCTTCGAATTCATGTACGGCCGGATAGCCGTGTTCGAGGGCGTGCCGAGCGAGCCGAAGATGAACAGCACCTCGTCGTGCTCGACGAGCCGGCGAGCCTGCTCGACCGCCTTGGGCGGCGAATAGCTGTCATCCACGCTGATGAAGTTGATCTTGCGCCCGTTGATGCCGCCCTGATCGTTGATCATCTGGAAATAGGCCGCTTCGGATTTGCCGATCACAGCGTAAGCGGAGGCAGGACCGCTATAGGGCATGATGTTGCCGACCTTGATCTCGGTATCGCTTGCACCCGGATCGTATTTCTTTTGTGCCGAAGCTGGACCGACGGTGCCGAGCGCCATGATCGCTAACGCTAGCACTGAAATTTTGAGCCAATGTGGCATGGTCGCCTCCCGTATATTCGGAATTCCCCTCAGTGCCGCTAACAAAAAAACCGTTGACGCGCATTGAGGTGGATCAATTGTCCACTGCGTCTGCGCCGCGTTTGGCTGACCGCGCGCCGACCAGCTCTTCCGCCCGCATCGGTCAAGTTACCCTCGGCCCACACGGCCAACGGAAGCGAGCACACGGCCGGCCAAGCCGGCTACTCCCGATGGGGCGGCGTACATGCATGCGATCAGCAGCAGACCGTAGACCGCCCAGGGTGCTGCCTTCGACACCTGGCCGGCGAAATCCGGCACGAACTCGATGAACAGCGCGCCAAAAATCGCTCCGGGGATCGAACCAAGACCACCAACCACGACTCCGACCAAAAGGCTGATCGACAGCAGAATGTTGAACGCGTCGGGCGAAACGAACTGAACCACGATCGCGCCCAGCGATCCGGCAATCCCGGTGTAAAGCGCGCCGACGCCAAACATCAGCGATTTGAACAGGCTGACGTCGATCCCCATCGCCGCCGCGGCGATCGGATGATCGCGGATCGCCACCATCGCGCGGCCGATCCGGCCACGCAGCAGGTTCCACGCCAGCACGAACATTACGATCGTGATCGCAAGCGTAAACAGGTAGAGCCACTGATCGGCGTTGACCGGCAGACCATGCGGCGCGTCCGGTTTAGCGAAGACGATACCTTGCACGCCGCCGGTCCAACCGCTGATCCGATTGTATTTCAGGATCTGCGGCGTGGCGGCCGCGAGGGCAAAGGTGGCCAGCGCGAGATAGAGGCCCTCGAGCCGCAGCGCCGGCAACCCGAATAGAAAGCCGACGACGAGGCAGACCAATCCTGCGATCGGGACCGTCCACCAATAGTCGACGCCGAACCGCGTTATCAGAATTGCCGTGATATAGGCGCCGATCGCATAAAAGGCCCCGTGGCCGAGAGAGATCTGCCCGCTGTAGCCAGTGAGCATGTTTAACCCGAGGATTGCGATTGCGTAGACCAAGGTGAGGGTCAGTTGAAACATCAGATAGCCGCTGGCAACGAGCGGCAGCGCAACCGCGAGAAGGAGCAGCGGCAATACGCCGATGATCGGCCGGGCGCGCAACACCGCCAGGCGCGCAAACGCGGTCGGTTTGTTTAGCATCGTATCGCCGGATGCCATCGCTATACCCGCGTGAGTACGATCCGGCCGAACACGCCGGACGGCTTGACTACCAAGACCAGAACAATGATCGCCAGGGCCACCGTCATCTTCAGCTCCGTGCCGATTAGATAGGCGCCAAGCAAATTCTCCAGGATGCCCAGGGTGAACCCACCGATCACCGCGCCCCAGGGATTTTCGATGCCGCCGAGAAGCGCCGCCGCAAAAGCGTAGAGCAGCACCCCCGACATCATGTTGGGCTCGAGGAAGATAATCGGGGCTACCATCATGCCGGCGACGGCGCCGAGCGCCGCGGCGAGACCCCAACCGAGCGCGACCATACGTGCGACCCGGATGCCGACCAATCGGCTCGAGACCGGGTTCTCCGCTGCCGCCCGCATGGTGAGACCGAGCTCGGTCCAGCGAAAGAACGCAAACAACATCGCCAGCAGGACAAGGGTGACGCCGATCGCACCGACCTCGTGGGTCGAGATATAGCTGTTTTCCCAGAGCGGCTTGCTCGGAAACGGGCTGGGAAACGGCTTGATGGTGTAGCTGAATATCCAGCCGGCGATACTGTTGAATACCAGAAGCAGGCCAATGAACACGATGACGGAGGCGAGAATCGGAGCGCCTGCGAGCGGCCGGATGACGGCAAGTTGAATGAGGGCGGCGGCGAGGAACGATACGCCGATCGTCAACAGGAATGCCGGCCAATAGGGAAGCCCGGCATTGATCATCGACCAGGCCACATAGGTTGAAAACATCGCCATCTCGCCCTGGGCAAAATTCACCAGGTCGGTCGCCCGGTAGATCATGACAAGGGCGAGCGCGAGGCTCGCATAGATCCCGCCGGTCGTGAGCCCGGAAAGCACCTGATGCAGGAAGCCATTCATGGGCAGAGCCGCTTTACGAGCCGAAATACGACCGGCGTACCGCCTCGTGCCTGCGCAACTCCTGGCTGGGTCCCGAGAGCGCGAGGCGGCCGGTTTCGAGAAGATAGGCGTGGTCGGAGAGTCCGAGCGCAAGGTTGACGTTTTGCTCCACCAGAAGAATGCTCACGCCTTCTTCGGCATTGATGCGGCGCATGATGCGGAAAATCTCCTGCACCGTGATCGGCGCGAGCCCGAACGAGGGCTCATCGAGCAAGAGCAACCGCGGCCGCGACATCAGCGCCCGCGACAACGCCAGCATTTGCTGTTCCCCTCCGGACAATGTGCCCGCCTGTTGGCGGCGTCTCTCGCCAAGAATTGGAAAATAGCCGTAGAGCCGGTCGAAATCGGATCGCCGCCGACTCTTGTCACGGCTGATATGAGCGCCGAGCCACAGGTTTTCCTCAACCGTGAAGCTCAGGAAGGTGCCGCGGTTTTGGGGCACATGGGCGATTCCCAGGCGAACGATGTCTTCGGTCGACTTGCCGGCGATGCGGGTGCCGGCGAAGCGCACCTCGCCGGAGCAGCGCACCAGCCCGCAAATCGCCCGCAGCGTGGTCGTCTTTCCGGCGCCGTTCGCGCCCAGGATCGCAGTGATGGCGCCCTCGTCGAGGCTGAAGGCCAGTTCGTGCAGCACCTGGGTGGAGCCGTAGAAGGCTCGCAGATCGCTGGCTTCAAGAAGCGAGGTCATAACGCTCCTCTCCAAGATAGGCGCGGACGACTTCGGGCTCATTCCTCACCTCTGCCGGAGTCCCCTCGGCGATTTTCCGGCCGAAATTGAGCGCGACAACCTTGTCGCAGACCCGCATCACGAGGTCCATTTGATGTTCGATCAGCAACACGGTCACGCCAAGCCGGTCGCGGACCTCAAAAATCCGCGCGCGCAACTCGTCGATCTCGGCGCGGTTGAGACTCGCTGCCGGCTCGTCAAGCAACAGGAGCTTGGGTGCCGACGCCAGCGCCCGCGCCAGTTCCACACGCTTCTTGGTGCCAAACGGGAGATCATTGACCGGGACATGCGCAATATGACGCAGGTCGAGGAAATCCAGAAGCGAGCCCACGCGGTCGTGCAGCGTGCTCTCCTCGCGGCGCACCATCGGCAGCCGCAGCGCGTTCGCAACGAACCCCGTCCGCGTGCGGCAATGGCCGCCCAGCAGGACGTTCTGCAGCACTGACATAGTGCGGAACAGCCCCAGATCCTGAAAGGTTCGCCCGATCCCCGCCGCAGCGATGGCGTGGCGTGGCTCGCGCAGCAGCGACTTGCCGGCAAACCTGAGATCGCCGCGTCCGCAGGAGTGGATTCGACTGATGCAGTTGAAGAGTGTGGTCTTGCCTGAGCCGTTCGGTCCGATCAACCCGCAGATCTGCTGTTCATCGACGGAGAAAGTCACGCCGTCGAGGGCGACGATGCCGTCGAATTGCACGGCGACATCAATGACGTCCAACAGCGGTCGCCGGTCCGGGGTCATCTCGGTCGACGCGCGTACTACGCCTCGCGGCTCGAGCGGCCGATCGCCGTTCAGCCCTAGCGGGTCATGCGCGATCGAACTCACCACCATGAGCTGCCTTTTGTCTGAGCATAGGAGCGCGGCGGTAAGGTTTATTGATCGAAATCAACGCACCGGGTGTTGCGTAACACGCACTCGTGGCTGGCGGCCCGTAATAATCTACGGAGTGAACATTCACATTTCGAGGGATACTTTGATGCAAATCAACGATAACTCGCTCATTTTGTTGTAAGAAAGGATTTTGCCTTAATCCTGGAGTCCGAGGAGAGTGTCATGTCGACCAATCTCATTCACAGTACCCCGTCGGCCTACCAGTATCCCCTGCTCATCAAGCACCTTCTACACGCGCCGTTGGCGCGGTCGCCGGAGCAGGAGATCGTCTATCGCGACCTCCGGCGGCATACTTACCGGACCTTTCGCGAGCGCTTGGGCCGGTTGGCGAGCGGGCTAACTCAATTAGGTGTCAAGAAGGGCGACGTTGTCGCCGTCATTGATTGGGACAGCCATCGCTATCACGATTGCTACTTCGCCATTCCGATGATGGGCGCCGTATTGCAGACCGTTAATATCAGCTTGGCGCCAGAGCAACTGGTCTACACGCTCAACGACGCGGAGGCGACGACGATCCTGTTCAACCTCGATTTTCTCCCGCTGCTGGACAAGATCTGCGCCAAGCTAAAAACAGTCAAAAGGTACGTAGTGATGCGGGACAGCGGCGAGTTGCCGGCGACGCGGCTGCCGGTCGCGTGCGAATACGAGGAGCTGCTGGCCGGGGGTTCGCCGTACTTTCAGTTCCCGGACTTCGACGAAAACACGCGGGCGACAATCTTTCACACCACCGGCACGACGGGCATGCCGAAAGGAGTCGCCTTCAGCCATCGGCAGCTGGTGCTGCATACCATCGCCGCCCTGGCCGCTTATGGCACGGCCCCCAATCAAGGCCATTATCATCGCGACGACGTCTATATGCCGATGACGCCGATGTTCCATGTTCACGCCTGGGGTTGCCCCTACACAGCGACGACGACCGGAAGCAAATTGGTCTTTGCCGGCCGCTATTCGCCGGAGATCTTTTTGCGCCTGATCAAGGACGAGGGCGTCACCTTCACGCACTGCGTACCCACCATCCTGCAGATGCTGCTGACGGCGCCCGGCAGCAAGGATGTGGACCTTTCCAAGCTAAAGATGGTGATCGGTGGCTCCGCGCTTCCGCGATCGCTGGCGCGGGCGGCGCGGCAGCGCGGCATCGACATCTTCTCCGGCTACGGTCTGTCCGAAGCGTGCCCGTTCCTGACCAGTGCGCTCATCAACACGAATCGGCTGACTGGAGACGAACAGGAGCTCGACTATCGGACCCGGAGCGGCATGCCTGGGCCACTCGTGGAACTGCGCGTCGTTGATCCCAACATGGAGGATGTTTCCCGCGACGGCAAAACTCCTGGCGAGATTGTCGCGCGGGCGCCGTGGCTCACTATGAGCTACCTGAATAACCCCGAAGCATCGGAGCAGCTTTGGGCGGGTGGTTACATGCATACCGGCGATGTGGGAATGATCGATAGCGAAGGGTTCGTGCACGTGACGGATCGGCTCAAGGACGTCATCAAGAGCGGCGGCGAATGGATCTCGTCGATCGAGCTGGAGGACATCATCTCGGAGCGGCAGGGCGTCGTCAGGGTCGCCGTTATCGGGGTGCCGGACGAGAAATGGGGCGAACGGCCGCTGGCCCTTGTCATTCTCGAGCCCGGCTTCGTCGGCAAGATCGGGGCGGAGGACATCCGCCGGCACGTGGCCTCGTACGTGGATAAAGGCGTCATTCCCCGTCTGGCCATCCCGGACCGGATCTCCTTCGTCAACGATTTGCCGCTGACCTCGATCGGCAAGATTGACAAGAAAAAGCTGCGCGCGAGCTACCAGCAACAGGCTGCGGCATAATCGCTGCAGTTGACATCGTGATGGAGGAGGGCGCGACGCCCTCGTTCCCGTATTGACGGGCTCCCCCGGACATTGGACCTTCGGCACCGTGGCCGTGCGAACCTCTCTCTTTTTTGTTGCAAAAAGTCCGCTGCGCTACCTAGATTCGTAGGTACTGCCTCGATTCGGGGTGGCTCAGCAGCCGCGAGCGGCCGCGGCGGACCCGTAAACAGAGCGAAAAAACGCTAGGGAGCACCAAGTGACCCATCAGGCCGCAGTTTCCCGTGGGGTGAGCAGACTTGCCTTCGACGCCGGAGTAGCCCTGACCGAACTCGTCGAATCCATGCATCATAACATTTCGCGCGCGCCGGGCGTTCTCGGCAGGCCACAAGTGGGACCGACAACCGGCCTGACCGGGCTGATCTACCGAGGCGTCAAGAGCGCGATGCGACTGGCGGGCCGTGGCGTGGATGCGGTTCTGGCGCAACTCGGCCCGGTCCTCGGCGATGCGGCACCTTCGCCTTCGCGCGACGCTTTGCTATCGGCGCTAAACGGCGTTGTCGGCGATCATCTCGTCGCTACCGACAATCCGCTGGCGATTCCGATGCGGCTGCGCGTTGACGGAGAGCCGCTGCAGCTCAATCGACGGACGCTCGCGGCCGCGATCTCGCGACCCAGCGGCCGCGTTGCGATCCTGGTGCACGGTCTGTGCCTGAACGACCGGCATTGGAATCGGAAGGGGCACGATCACGGCGCCGCGCTGGCCCGAGACCTCGGCTACACGCCGCTCTATCTCCACTACAACAGCGGACTGCATATCTCGACCAATGGCCGCGCCTTGGCCGAGATGCTCGAAAACCTGGTCAAGCAATGGCCGGTGCCGATCGAGGAGATCACCATCATCGCCCACAGCATGGGCGGGCTGGTGGCGCGGAGCGCCTGCTATTACGGAACGCAGGCGACGCAGGCCTGGCGGCCGCGCCTGCGCAACCTCGTCTTTCTCGGCACGCCGCACCACGGCACGCCGTTGGAGCGTGGCGGCCACTGGCTGGACTTCTTGATCGGCAAGAGCCCCTACACGGCACCCCTCACGGGTATTGGCAGGATTCGCAGTGCCGGCATCACCGACCTTCGCTACGGCAACATTGTCGACGAGGATTGGCAGGGCCGCAGCAAGTTCGATCATGCGGGCGACACGCGTCAGGTCATGCCGTTGCCGCCGGGCGTGCGCTGTCACGCGATCGCCGGGACCGCCGGCCCGCGGGGCGGCGGCGCGATTATCGGCGACGGGCTGGTGCCGGTCGACAGCGCGCTCGGACAGCACAAGGAGCCCGGCCGCGATCTCTCCTTGCCGAAATCCCGCCGCTGGATCGCTCGCTCCGTCAACCACCTCGAGCTGCTTAATCGGCGCGAAGTCTATGAGCAGATCAGGAAATGGCTTGCGCCGTCGGCAAGCGCCGCGCTTTCCGAGTAACGCGGTCGCGGTTCGCAGGAGAAGAAGCCTGGCCGGGCGCTCTCTGCGGTGCGCCTTAGCGCTACCGCGAGGTCTGCTTCGACAGCTTCTTCGTCGTGGCGGCGAGTTCGGCAACACGGCGCGAGAGCGCGTCGTGCTCCTGCTTCGTCGGCACCCCCCATGCGTGCAGAACGCGAGCCATTTGCGCCGCGTAGGCGTGCTCGAACTTGCTCCAAGAGTCCCCGGCGGCGGCCCTCACCTGCTCGATGCGATCGCCGGCAATCTTCCTGGTTTGCTTGTCGAGAGCTTCACCTTCCTTCACCAAGTCGCTGAAAATCTTTGTGCGCTCCTTTTGCGCCTTGGAGAGCGCGCCGAGGCCGGCCAGCCAAATCTGCATCGCTGAGTTACGGATCGTCGCGACGATGTCGGCATTAACCTTTCGGGTCGGAGACTTTGCTTTGGCCATAGAATTGCTCCCGATGTGGCTCCGGCGGGCAGCGTGCCTGCATCTGGCAGCATTCTCTGCCCTTTCCTCAATCATATATTGAGAAAAATCAAGAACCGCAACGTTTTCTCGTCCTCCGATAACGCCGCGAATAGGGCGCGCTTAGCGACAATGGAGAAGCTAATGCCCGCGTCACCCGCTCAGCGGATCCCGCTCACGATGCGGACATCCGCTCAATGGCGACCAGCGGGCGCTGCGCTGGCGTGGTCGTTAGAGCGCGCGGCTAGACGCTGAGCTGGCGAAATCCGAACTCGAGGCTTAACCGGCGCTGGCCACGGGCCGCGTCGACGGCCTATGCCTGCATCAGCACGAAATAGAGCAGCCTTTCGAACTCCGGCTCGATACGCCCGATGATGGCCTGCGGATCGGGTACGAGCGCCGCGTCCGTTATAAGCCCGAAGTGGACCTTGCCATTGAAGGAGAGAATCGAAAGCCCGACGCCGATATTACCTGCCTGCGGCACCCAGAAGATGACCTGCTTGAGTTCTGAGCCCGCCAGATACAGCGGGCTTTGCGGGCCGGGCACGTTGGTCATCACCGCTGTCGCCCGGCTGAGCAAGAGTTCGAACAACTTGTCCTGCACGAGTTGGGGCGCGTAACCGAGTGCTCCTAGAAGTCCGAGCGTGGTCACCGGTTCGTAAGACGTTTTGAGCACTTCCATGCGGCGCCGCACCTCGAACAACCGATCCAGCGGGTTTTCCACGCCGACTGGAAGCTCAATCGCCATCACTCCGAAACGGTTGCCGAGCGTGGGCTTGCCCACCGGCGGACGAAGATTGATCGGTTCCAGGGCGCGCACTTCTACGCCGTCTGTGGGGTCGCCTTTTTCCTGCAGATACCCCCGGAGCGCGCCGGCGACAGCGGTAAGCAACATGTCATTGACCGAGCAGCCGAGCACCCGGCTCACCGCCTTCACTTCCGGAAGCGAGATCGGCTCAGACCAGGCCACCCGCTTGTCTCCGAGCGGGATACCCTTTAGCCGGGTCGACGTATCCATCGGCATGAACAGCAAATAGGCGAGCTCGGCTGTGATGCCGGCGCCGTCGCGCAGATAGTCGACCGCCCTTGTCGGATGGGCGGCGAGATCGATCGCGGCGTGCCATGCCTCGTTGCTGAGTTGCCATCCGGTGCCGATAACCTCGGCCGCGGTCCTCAGCACCTCCGGCCAATTCATTCCCAGATCGTGATCGCCGACCGCCCTGCGCCGCCGCCCCATCAGTGGCGCGCTGGGCCGATCGTCCGTGAGCGACAGCAGTTGATTGACAAGGGCAATGCCGTCCCCAATAGCATGATGGACGCGCGCGACGAGGGCGGCCCCCTCCTCGTAATCTTCGACGATCTGGTATTCCCAGAGCGGATGCGATGGGTCGAGCGGCCGCGCGGCAAGTTCGGCGACAAAGCGTTGGAGCTCGGCCTTGCCGCCGGGGGTCGGAAGCCGAACACGTTTGATGTGGCGCGCAATGTCGAAATGCGGATCGTCGCACCACCACATCCCGGTTGGACGGGTCTCGACCCGCTGCCGGAACCGGCGAAAAATGAGTATCCGTTTGGTAAGCGTGCTTTCGAGCCTGCCGATGTCGACAGGAGGGGCGAGCATCAGGACACCGACAATGATCATCCGATTGGCCGGCCGATCCATGCGCAGCCAAGTTGTGTCGACCGGGTCCATGCGCTCGCTGCGCGCCATCTCACCGCCCTTGTCAGCCTCTCGCGAACTGTGCCGCGGTTTACGGCGGAAAAATTGCGATAGATCAACAAAGCGATCCAAGGTTATTGGATTCTGGCTTGTCAATTCGTCGACGCGCGCGCCCGCGCGGTTCTGCCCAGTCGCTCATATCGGCTTTGTGCTCAATGTTCCGCAATGAGTGAACAATCGGACGTGATCGAGCGGCTGACACGCGACCTCGACTTCGCCGCGCGTCTGCGCGAAACGGTCAGGGCCGACCCCAAGCTCGAGGCTGCCCGCCAGCGGCTGCGCGCCTGGCAGGCGGTGCGGCTTGCCCATACGCACGCCGACCTCTTAGCGAGCCCGACCATGGGCCCCGCCGCGACGTTCTTTCTGACTGATCTCTATGGCTCGAAGGATTTGAGCAGGCTCGATGCGGATGTCAGGCGCGTTATGCCAACAACAAAGCGGCTGCTGCCGGCGGCAGGTCTTGAGACGGTAGCGGACGCGATTGAGCTCGAGGCCCTGTCGGAGCGCCTCGATATGGCCATGGTCGCCGCGCTCGGGTCCAAGCTGACGGCGCTCGACGCGGCTGCTTATGGCCGCGCCTATCGCAAGACCGACCGCCGCAAGGACCGCGAGCGCCAGATCGATCTCATCGAGGATCTCGGCCATTCGCTCGACCGGCTAGTGCATCTGCCGTTGATCGGGACCGTGCTCGCGATGATGCACGGGCCGGCGCAATTTGCCGGCCTAGGAGAACTCCACAACTTTTTGCAGCGTGGCTACGATGCCTTCCGCACGATGGGTGACGCCGGCGAATTCCTTAACCTGATCGTCGGCCGGGAACGAAAGATCATGCACGCACTGTTCGCGGGCGACGACAGCCTGCTCGGCGGCTGAACCGTAAACCAGCTGTTCGGCGTGGCGGCTTCCTTGATCCACATCGTCGGTCCTCCGCCGGGAAGCAATCAAACCCACTTGCGCACTGTCTTTCGCAGACCCCGATTGCGGCGGACCGCGGCCTTCGGGGTCTGTTCTTCATGTGCACGCCTTGGCCGCATCAGCAAGCGCGGCAATCGGCGTGATTCTGCTCGGGCCGGCAAACTGGGCAAGAAGCGACATCGTTGCATTGCACAAAAGTCTCTCAGCAAGGCGACACGACGGGTCATCTCCGTCGTTTTCGGCCACGTCGGCGGAGGTCGGCTTATGCCCGGATAGCTGCAGTGATAGCAGACACGCGACTCCGCCGCGACCTGCCATTTTCGAGCGGTCCAGTGGCGACATATCCAGAGTTCGGCCGTGACCACAGGTGCCGCCGACGGCCTCGCTTAGAGGCTGTTTCGAAAGTTTTTGAGTGACTGAAGCATGTGATTCCGAGCGGTTGCTGACACCGATTCGGAGCCGTCATGTGCAGAAAACCAGACAGTTCGGACGCAATAACGTCGCTCCGGGGTCGGATGGAACGCGACCGGTCAACCGGCATAAAACTTCTCAGGCGCGCCGAAAATCGCTATGATTCGTATCAAGTTCGGCGTTCATCCGGAGAATCCCGGTTGAAGCTGACTCGCCGGACAGAGTGAGCGGTACCTCCACCGGCGGTTCCGCGGCCCTCCGCCGATGCCCCCGCTGGTAGTAATTGATCTGGAGCAAAGATGGGGGCCAACGCGTAAGGTTGGCTTGTTACTACCGGTTAGCGCACCGCAATGTCGCTGACGGGACGTCGGCCATGGCACGGCAGCAAAAAAAGGATCACAGCGACCCCACCGCGGCCGCGATCGAGCGCGTGCTCAAAGTGGAGCGCGATGCGGCAGAGCAACTGCAGCACAGCCGCGAGCTTGCCCAGCAACTGCTCTCTCAGGCGCGCGACCAAGCGGCAGCGCTCGCAAAGCGCGCCGATACCCGTATTTCGGCGCTTCACACCGCCTATCTGCAAAAGGTTCAGCGCGACATCGACAGCCTGGTTCGATCGAATCTGCCTTCCGGCGAGCAACCCGATAGGAGCTATGACCGAGAGAGGCTCGTTGAGGCCGCGCGCCGGATCGCTGCCAAGTTGACCAGTGGAGCATGACGACGAGCCCGCGATGGAGTTACGTGCAGGCGCGCGTGCAGGCGCGCCACGGCGAACGGCTGCAGGAGTCCGACTGGCGTGCGATTGAAGCCGCCCGATCGATCGATCAATTCATTGCGCGCGCGCAAGCTTCGTCGTTGCGCCGCTTCACCGAGCATATGAATGCGCGCATGCCGAGCCACGCCGTTGAGCGAATGTTGCGCGACGGATGGCGTGCCTACGTTACGGAGTCGGCCAGCTGGGTGCCGGCGGTATGGCAGCACGCGGTGATGTGGACGTCAATTCTTCCGGAATTGCCTATCATCGATGCCCTACTCACGGGCGAAGCGCAGGACTGGATCGAGCAAGACACAGCCTTTGCCGGACTCGCCCAACCCGATCTACAGAAGCGCGACGCCGCGCTCGCAAACTCGCCGCTCGGCGCGCTGGTTGCATCGAGCGCGCATGAAAAAGCGCTTGCCGCACGCTGGTATGCGCGGTGGCGCTCGCTGGGGCCGCAGCGCCGGACCGACAAGAGTGCGCTCATCGATATCGCCGCCACGATCAATGCACATGTCGAGCGGCTGGCCCGCGCCAGTCCGCAGGAGACGAGTGCTCCCTATCGCCGTGATCTAGCGCTCAAGCTCACGCGCATGTTCCGGCGGTACAGCGGCTCGCCTGCCGTTCTGTTCTGCCATCTCGCTCTTGTCGCCCTCGATCTGGAACGCTTGCGCGGCAATCTGATCCGGCGGCGCCTGTTCGAACCCGGCAACACCTCGGCAGCCCTATGAGCCTCCGCCCCGTCCCAGCCAAGTGGTTCGAACTAGTGACTTTACATGAGGAGCTGGCACAGGTGATGGAATGCCTGTCGGGCACCGGAGCGATCGAACTGGAGGCGCGCACCCGCCCTGCCAGTCGGCTGCTGTTTCCGGGCGTTAACGAGGAGCTGCAGAGGCATCGCGAACTTTCCCGCCGTTACCAGCATTATTGGCCGCCCGCCGAGCCGGCCGGCAGGCGCCGGCCGGAGCAGTTGGGCGAAACGCTCAAGGCCGCGCGCGCGTGTCTTTCGGCATGGGCCGCGCAAGCCGATCCTATCATTGCCGCCATCGAAAGGCTGTCGCAGAGCGTAGCCGATCTCGAGCAATTGCGTGCGGCGTTGCAAAGCGCGGGCGGCGATTTCCCCGATATTCAAATGCTCAGCCGCGCCGGACCGAAATTGCAGGCCCGTCTGTTTGCTCTACCAGCCAGCGTAACGGTGCAAGAGCTGCCGGCACTCTTACTGGTCAAACCGTGGCAAACAGCCGATGCAAGCTACGTGCTCGCGGTCGGCAGGGCACTGGACATCGATAATCTCGAAACACAGCTTCGCGGCCTGAAGGCCCGCGTGTTGCCATTGCCGTCGTGGCTGCCGCCAACGTCGCAGGAGGCAGTGGCGGCGATCAGCGGACAACTCGAAGAACTCGCGCAGCAGCGCCTAGCATCGGCCGCACAACTACGGGCGCTCTCCAAACAGTTCGAGGTCGCCTCGGCACTCGCCGACATTGCCTTCATAGAGTGGTTAAACGAGCACGTTAAGGAGCTTTATGGCAGCGACCACTTGGCCTGGGTCACCGGCTGGACCAGCGACGTCGGTGGCGCCGTGTTGCGCCGCGCTCTCAATGCCAGCGGAGCGCATTATATCCTGCGCCTGTCGGACGCGCCGGCAGGAACGGTTGCGCCGCTTGTCCTCCAAAATCCCGGCTGGGCGCGTGCATTCGAGATGCTAACACGCATGCTCGGCATTCCAGGGCGCTACGAGAGTGATCCGAGCCAGCTTCTGGCGGTCATCGCGTCTTCAATCTTCGGCTTCATGTTTGGCGATGTCGGTCAAGGAGCTGTGATTTGCTTCGTCGGCATCATGCTCGGTCAGCGCATGCCGCTGACCCGCATGCTGGTCCCCGGCGGCATCATGGCGATCCTGTTCGGCGTTCTGTTCGGAAGTGTGTTCTGCCGCGAAGACGTCATTCCGGCGCTGTGGATTCGGCCGATGGACGATCCGATCACGATCTTGCTGACGGCCGTGGCCATCGGCAGTGCGATCATTATGCTCGGGCTTCTGCTCGACGCTATCCAGATGCATTGGAGGGGCGAAGCGAGTCGCTGGTGGACGCAGCGCGCCGGCTTGCTCGCGAGCTATGCAGGGCTGTTGATCGCACTGCTATGGGGCAAAGGCCTCGTCATCGCGGCCGGCGGGGCAGCCTGGTTCATTTTCGGGGCTGGGTTGCTATCACCGAATGGCCGGTTGTCTGCGATCGTTCGCGCCGCCGGCGAGTTTGTCGAGCAAACTCTGCGCCTTTTGGTCAATACCGTATCATTCGCCCGCATCGGCGCCTTCGCGCTTGCCCATGCCGGGCTCTCAGTCGCCATCATCGGGCTGGCGCAGGCGAGCGGCCGTTTCGCCTACTGGATTGCCCTGCTCGTAGGCAATGCGCTGGTTACAGTCCTCGAAGGCGTCGTAGTGAGCGTCCAGACCACGCGCCTGATGTTGTTCGAATTCTTCATTCGCTTTCTCACTGGCGTTGGACGGGAATTCAAGCCATTGCCGCCGCCGGCCATTGGCAAGGAAACATCTAGGAGCAATTTTCGAGGGGCTACGTCATGAAACCAAGTTTGAAAATCCCCGCGCTGATGTTGGCGTTGGCCCTCGCGGTTGCGATCGGGGTCACTTTCATCCTCTTGCAGATGATGCCGGCTGCTGCCCAGACCGCCACCCGCGCCGGTGCAGAGAGCGGCTTGGCGCCCTGGGCAATGATGGCCGCTGCGATCGCCACCGGCCTGTCGACACTCGCCGCCGGCTATGCGGTCGCCGTTGTCGGCAGCGCTGCAGTCGGCGCGGTAGCGGAAAAGCCCGAGTTGATCGGCCGCGTAGTTATCTTGGTGGGACTGGCCGAAGGCATTGCCATCTACGGCCTCATCGTCGCCGTTCTGATCCTCAATCGAATAGGCTGAAAGATGGGCACAGCCATCTTCATCGGCGACGAGCTGAGCGCCACCGGCTTTCGGCTCACCGGTATCGCGACGCTCATACCCAAACCCGACGCAGCCAGCACGGCGTTCGAAGAGGCGAGATCTCGCAGTTCGCTCATTGTCATTACAGCCGATGTGGCGCGGCATATTCCGGCGCCGCAGCTCGAAGCGGCGATGCTGGCCGAAGCGCCAACGATCGCGATTATTTCGGACGTGTTATTCAGCACGCCTTCCCTCGATCTGGTAAGAAAGCTCAGGAGCGTTCTAGGCATCGAAACATGAGTCAGCCAAGCCTGATTCCGTCGCGGCAACCCGCGGCGCTAGCGCGCGAGATCGAACGGCAATTTAAAAAGGAATCCGGCGACGTGATCGCAGCCGCGCAACGTGACGCAAGCGTGATAACCACGCAAGCACGAGCCGCAGCGCGCCGCCGCGTGCACGAAGCAATTCGAGAGCTGCGTCAGGAAGGCGCCCGCCGGCTCGCACGGGCCAGGGCTGAGGTCGAAACCGAAGAACGCGCCCGCGCGCAACGGCGAGCGGCGCAGGCGGTTAGCGATGCATCGCCAGTCGTGCGTGAGCAGCTAGAGGTACGCTGGCGCGACCGGCAAAGTCGCCGGCAATGGACGGACGCCGTCGCGCGCTTGTGCGTGCTGCGTCTGCGTCCGGGGATCTGGCTCATTGAACATCCGCGCGATTGGAGCGAACCGGAGCGGCGGGACTTCATAGCGATGATCCGCGAAAGAGAAGGTGTCGATATCAGCTTCGAACTCGCCGGCGATCTCAGGTCCGGACTGCGGGTCAGAGCTGATCAGGCAGTGCTCGATGCCACGCCGCACGGTTTACTGGCCGACGACCGCACCGTCGCGGCGCTGATACTCGACGAAATCGGGAAGCTTGATGCGGATGCCGCGGCATATTCGGGACGGCGATGACTGAAGCGGTCATCCGCTGGATCGGGGGACCGGTGCTCTATGCCCGCACCGAGGGTGAATTTCGCGTCGGCGAAGCCATCGAGGTGGGCGTCGATCGCCATCCCGGCGAGGTCATCCGCCTCACGCGTGATGAGTTCGTCGGCCAGGTCTACGAGGACACGACCGGCTTGCGTCCCGGCGATACCGTGTACGGCAGCGGCTCGCCGTTGTCGGTGCAACTGGGTCCGCGCTTGCTCGGCCGCATCTTCGACGGTTTGTTGCGGCCGCTCGAGGCGCCGACGCCGCAAGACGATGCGCCGATCGGCTTTCGGCCATTGGCGAAGGTTGGGGATAGTCTGGCGCCGGGTGTCCCATTCGGCCAGTTGCCCAGCGATGGCGTTCGGCAACAATGCCTGCTGCCGCCGCGCATCGGCGGCACGGTTGAGACCGTTGTGGCCGAAGGCGAGTACAATCCGGACGCCATTCTTTGCAAAATTCGCGACGCGGCAGGCGTGACCCACGACATCGGCTTCTTCCATCGCTGGCCGATCCGCGAGGCGCGGCCGGTGCGCTGTCGCCTTCCTGCAGACGAGCCGATGATTACCGGCCAGCGCATCCTCGACGCGTTGTTTCCGGTAGCGCGCGGAGGCCAGGCGGCAATCCCCGGAGGTTTCGGCACCGGTAAGACGGTGCTGCAGGAGACGCTGGCTAAATGGTGTGACGCCGACGTTATTGTGTATGTCGGCTGCGGCGAGCGGGGCAACGAGATGGCCGAAGTGCTGAGCTCGTTTCCCAAGCTCAGCGATCCGCGCACCGGCCGCCGGCTGATGGAACGTACGGTCATCATTGCCAACACCTCGAACAGGCCGGTGGCCGCGCGCGAGGCGAGCATCTACGCCGGCGTTACCGTTGGAGAATATTTCCGCGACCAGGGCCTGCACGTGGCGTTGATGGCCGATTCGACGAGCCGTTGGGCCGAGGCGTTGCGCGAGGTGTCCGGCAGGCTCGGCGAGTTGCCCGGCGAGGCGGCTTATCCGGCCTATCTCGGCTCGCGACTGGCCGAGTTCTACGAGCGCGCGGCGAAAGTGGAAACGATCGGGGGCGCCGACGGCTCGCTCACGATCATCGGCGCCGTCAGTCCGCCCGCCGGCGATTTCTCGGAGCCGGTGACCAGCCACACCAAACGCTATGTGCGCTGCTTCTGGGGGCTCGACCGCGAGCGCGCGCAGGCGCGGTTCTATCCCGCCATTCATCCACTGCAATCCTACTCCGAGAACGCAGCGCGCTTCACCGCATGGTGGACCGAGCGCGGCAATCCGGAATGGCGTTCGCAACGCGAGCGGCTGTTGTCGCTGTTGGAGGCTCAGGCCGATCTTGAGCGCATGGCGCGCATCGTCGGCAAGGATGCGCTGCCGCCGGCACAGCAATTGACCCTGCTTTGCGCGGAACTCTTCAACGAGGCTTTCTTACGCCAATCAGCGTTTTCCGAAACCGACCGATACTGTTCGCCGCAGCGCCAAATCGCGATGCTCAAGCTCCTCGTTCGCTTTATCGCCCTGGCGGAAGAAGCCCTTCAGCGTGGTGTCCCGCTGCAGGCGATCGCCGAAATGCAGCTGCTGCGCCGCTTGCAGCGCATGAGCGAAGAGATCGGCGAGGACCAGTTGCAGAAATTCAACGAACTAGCTGCGAGCATGGAGGCAGCGATGGCAGGGCTCGGAAAGGCAGCGCCCTATGCGCCCTGAAGTGTTGGTCCAAGGCACCGCCACTGCCATCGAAGGTCCGCTGTTGTTCGTGCGGCGCAATGTCGAGGCAGGCCTGAACGAGGCCGTGCAGGTCTTGAGCAGAACCGCCCCGCCAAAGCTTGGCCGCATCGCCGCACTCGATCGGGATGCCATGGTGATTGAAGTGCTGGAATCGACCATCGGCCTCGGCCTGCGCGAAATCCGCATCCGCTTTCTTGGCGAGCCGCTGCATTTCGCGGTCGGCCCCGGGCTGCTCGGCCGCGTATTCAACGGCGTTGGCGAGCCGGCGGATGGCGGCGCTGCGGTCGCTGGCCGCAAGCGCCTGCGTATCGATGGCGTTCCGATTAATCCTACCGCGCGCCAACTTCCGCAGGATTTCATCGAAACCGGAGTGACGGCCATCGATTTGATGAACAGCTTGGTGCGGGGGCAGAAACTGCCGTTGTTCTCGGCAGGCGGTTTGCCGCACGACCGCATAGCCACCGACATCGCGCGAAGCGCGCGGCTGCGACGGGCCGACGGAGCCAGTTTCGCCATCGTCTTCGTAGGCGTCGGCATTTCACACGACGTCGCCGAGGCTTTCCGCCGTGCCATGCAGGATTCCGGCGCGCTTGCCCACACGGCGATGTTCCTTAATCTCGCGAGCGAATCCTCCACGCAGCGCCTGCTGACGCCGCGCTTCGCCTTGACCGCCGCCGAATATCTCGCCGCCGAGGAAGGCCGCCACGTGCTCGTGATCATGACCGACATGACGAACTACTGCGAGGCATTGCGCGAAGTGTCTGCAAGCCACGGCGAGGTGCCGAGCCGCAAAGGTTATCCCGGCTACATGTATTCCGATCTCGCCACGATCTACGAGCGCGCCGGCGTCGTGCGCGGAGCCAAAGGCACCATCACTCAGCTGCCGATTCTCACCATGCCCGCCGACGACATCACCCATCCGATCCCGGACCTCACCGGCTATATCACCGAAGGCCAAGTGGTGCTTGATCACAGCCTGGATCGCAAGGGTGTGTTTCCGCCGATCAACGTGCTGCCCAGCCTGTCGCGGCTGATGGATCAGGGCATCGGCGAGGGCTACTCGCATCCTGATCATCCGGCGCTGGCCAACCAGCTTTACGCCTCATATGCCAAGGCGATGCGCGTGCGCATTTTGGCGAGCGTGGTCGGCCGCGAGGGCCTCACCCCGCTCGACCTGCGATACCTCGAATTCGCCGACCAATTCGAGCTCTCGCTCATCGCGCAATCCAACGGCCGGACGCTGGAGGAAAGCATGGACGTCGGCTGGGCGGTGCTGCGCCGCTTGCCGAAGAACGAGCTCACGCGTCTGTCGGATGCACAGATCGCGCATTACATCGAGCCCGCCGCGGCGCAGGAAAGAAGCAGCACCGATGCGTGAAGTCAGCCCTACGCGCAACGCAGTCATCGAGCTTGCCGACGAGCGCAGGGTAATGCGCCAAGGCTACGAATTTCTCGACGAGAAGCGCATGTTGCTAGCCGGCGAAATGGTGCGCCAAATGCGCGAATACCAGCAACGCTCCGACCAGCTCTTGGCCGAAACAAAGGACGCAGCCGGAGTCCTTGCCAACGCCATCGAGCGGCACGGTCTCGATCAGCTTCAGGTCTATCCTGCCGCCCGAGCGCCGGCGACGCCGGACGCCGCGCGAACGCTTTTCCTCGGCCTTGTCATGCTATCGGCGGGCCAAACTGCCGGCACCGTTCCGACCGAGCGCGTGGCGGTCGATCCCTCGCCGGAAGCAAAGGCCTGCCGGGCAGCTTTCGAAAGGCTGTTGCGGACCGCCGCCGATATCGGTGTGCGCGCGGGCAATCTTATGCGCCTTGCCCGCGAATATCGGCGGACTGAGCGGCGCGCCAAAGCGCTGGAGAGAGTGCTGCTGCCGGAAGTGGAAGAGGCAATGAAATTCATCAACGAGCAGCTCGACAGCATGGAACGCGAGGAAATTATCCGCACCCGCTGGTCGACTGCGGGGCGGGGTCCGAAGCCGACGAGGCGGACATAAAAATGCGCTACTTCGCCGAGACATTGCAAGTCCCTGTTGTCGCACTCGACCGATTTCGTGGCCGCTTGGTCGGGATGTCGGTCCCTCGCCGCAAGAACAAACACGCAAGCGCCAGAGCGCGCCTTCCGGATTTCCAAGGCTGGGAGCGACCCGGCCTCAACACTTGCCAAGATGGCATAGAACTTGTGAGGAGCTTGGCCGCTGACCGTCAGCCCGACTCATCCCTGCCCGTCGGCGGCGCGCACGGTTCTGGCAAGCCCGGCCAGAAAACGGGAAGCGGAGGCGATGAAAGCGCGCGCCCGGCGCGCGAGCGGTTTGCCTAG
>Ga0187784_10000907_pt1 | contig 22837 bp, 20 predicted proteins | sample 1015_SJ02_MP15_2_FD_132964 | JGI IMG/M metagenome (GOLD analysis project Ga0187784, IMG submission 132964) | Tropical peat soil microbial communities from peatlands in Department of Meta, Colombia - 1015_SJ02_MP15_20_MG | ecosystem: Environmental > Terrestrial > Soil > Wetlands > Peat | place... | reverse complement strand
TCTGGTGCTGGTATTCGTCGTCAACCGTCAATCGTTCAATTGGAGCATCGACCTGGCCGTGCCGGGCTGGCAGCTCGCGCTCCTGTCGGTCACGTTGATTGCGGCGGCGGCGCTCACCGCGGTGTGGAGCGGCCGTGCGGCGATGAGTGAGGATGCGGTGCGCGCCGTCCGGGAGGACTGGTGATCGGCCTCAACACGCAAGGCACGCGGCCCCGTCCGCTGTGGCTCGCGCCGCTGTACCTGTTGCCTCTCGCGATGCTCGCTGCCGCCGTACCCCCGGGGGCGCCGCCCGCTGCGCCCGCCTACGCGCCCGTCACCCCCGGCCATTCGATCGAATTTCCCGCCGACTATGGGAGTCATCCGGACTTTCGAACCGAATGGTGGTACGTGACCGGCTGGCTCACGACGGGATCCGGCGAAGCGCTTGGCTTTCAAATCACCTTCTTTCGCACCCGGCCGCCCGTCGATGAGGACAATCCGAGCGCCTTCGCGCCTCGACAGATCCTCATCGCTCACGCCGCGATCAGCGATCGGCAGCGAGGAGCATTGTGGCAGGCTCAGAGGATTCGCCGTGCCGGACTCGGCCTCGTGCAGGCCGCCGTCGGCGACACCGACGTGTCGATGGATCGTTGGATCTTGAGGCGAGGCGGCAATGCATACGTCGCATCGATCGATGCCGAGGACTTCTCTTTGCAACTCGAGCTCCGCGCGACGCAGCCCCCGCTCCTCAACGGCATCGAGGGGGTGAGCCGCAAGGGCCCGCGACCCGAGTCCGCGAGCTACTACTACAGTCTGCCCCACCTCGCGGTCCGCGGCAGCGTTGCGCGCGGCAGCCGCACCGAGAGCGCGAGCGGCGAGGCCTGGCTCGACCACGAATGGTCGAGCGAGTATCTGGACAGCGAGGCCGTCGGATGGGATTGGATCGGCATCAACCTCGCCGACGGCGGAGCGCTGATGGCATTTCGCATCCGCGGAGCGCGCGGTGAGTCGCGCTGGGCGGGCGGCACCTGGCGCGACGCACAAGGCCATACGCAGAGCGTCGATCCCGCCGATATCGCTTTCGTTCCGACGCGCAGCTGGCAGTCGCCTCGCACGGGAATCGCCTATCCCGTGCAATGGCACGTGCGAGTGGGACCGCGCGAGCTCGATCTCGAGCCGCTCATGGATGATCAGGAAAACGACACACGCCTCTCGACCGGCGCGATCTACTGGGAAGGGGCGGTTCGCGCCTACGAGGCGCATCACCTCGCAGGCCGCGGCTATCTGGAATTGACGGGGTATGGAGAGCCCTTGAAGCTGCGATGAAATGAGGCGGGCGGCGGCGCAAATTGCCTGTCAGGACATTCCTCGAAAGTAGGCAATGGTCCTATCGAGCCCGTCGGCGAGGTTGACGGTCGGGCTCCAGTCGAGGACGTTTTGCGCCAGCCTGATGTCAGGACGGCGCTGCTTGGGATCGTCCGCGGGCAGCGGCCGGCGAAGCGCGGCTTGTCCAACAGACGCCTCAGATTGTTCTTCGTCCCCGTGTAAAAGTTATCGACGCACAGCACGTCGTCTCCGCGTTCAACGAGCCGCTCGCACAGGTGGGAGCCCAGGAACCCGGCGCCGCCGGTCACCATAATTTTTTTCACGTCTCATCGCGCCTCTTCTGCCGCAGAAATCACGTGTATCACAGGCGAGGGATCCAATACAGCGGCGCCACCACCGAGGAATGTCGCCCGCCCACCGAACCCGTACAGCACTTGCGCGCCCCGCGGCGTGATGTGGGAAAAAACCGGGGCGACGTGGTAGTTTATGAGGCGATGCTCTTCTCCGAAAAGCCCAAGTAGCGCATTCGCCAGGGATGCCGCGAGACTCGCGCTATGACGTGCTGTTCGAGCCGGTCCGGATCGGGCCGCTGGTGGCCAAGAATCGTTTCTTTCAAGTGCCTCACTGCAACGGCATGGGATATGCGAGGCCGCACGCTCATGCGGCCATGCGGGGCGTCAAGGCCGAGGGCGGCTGGGCGGTCGTGAGCACCGAGGAAGTCGAGATCCACGCCTCGAGCGATCTCGCACCCTATGTTGAGGGTCGGCTATGGGACGATTCGGATATCCCGGCGCTCGAGCTCCTGACGCGGGCGGTACACGAGCACGGCGCGCTCGCCGCCATCGAGCTCGTGCACGCCGGCATGAACGCGTCGAATCTGTATTCGCGCGAGGTCGCTCTCGCGCCGAGCGCGATCACGCCCGCGAATTATCACCCTGCGCAGGCGCGCGCGATGACCCAAGCCGACATCCGCGCCTATCGCCGCTGGCACCGTGCAGCGGCGCTGCGCGCACGCCGCGCCGGTTTCGACGTGATCTACGTCTATGCGGCGCACGGCCTCTCCCTGCCGATGCATTTTCTGCAGCAGCGCCACAATTCCCGCCGCGACGAGTACGGCGGGAGCCTCGCGAACCGCGCCCGGCTGCTGCGCGAGCTGATCGAGGACACCAAGGAGGCGGTGGGCGGCGATTGCGCCATCGCCGTGCGCTTCGCGGTCGACGAATGGCGCGGTGCCGACGGCCTCACGGCCGCCGGAGAGGGACGCGAGGTCGTCGCGATGCTCGCGGAATTGCCCGACCTCTGGGACGTCAACGTGAGCGACTGGTCGCACGATTCGTTGACCTCGCGCTTTGCCGCGGAGGGTTATCAAGAAGAGTTCGTGCGCTTCGTGAAATCGGTGACGAGCAAGCCCGTGGTGGGCGTGGGACGCTTCACCTCGCCCGATGCGATGGTGTCGCAGATTCGGCGCGGCATTCTGGACTTCATCGGCGCCGCACGGCCCTCGATCGCCGATCCGTTCCTGCCGCGCAAGATCGAGAACGGCGACATCGACGACATCCGCGAGTGCATCGGCTGCAACGTGTGCGTGAGCGGCGATTCCACGATGACGCCGATCCGCTGCACGCAGAACCCCACCATGGGCGAGGAGTGGCGCAAGGGCTGGCACCCGGAACGCCTGCCGCCCCGCTCCGGCGATGACACCTTTCTCGTGATCGGCGCCGGACCGGCCGGCCTCGAGTGCGCGCGCGTCTTGGGCAAGCGCGGGTATCCGGTACACCTCGTCGAGGCGCAGGAGCAGCTGGGCGGGCGGGTCACGCGCGAGGCAAGCCTGCCGGGCCTCGCCGCGTGGGCCCGCGTGCGCGACTATCGGGTGAGCCAATTGAGCAAGATGCCGAACGTGGAGATCGTGCGTGCGAGCCCGGTGAGCGCGGAGCAGGTGCTCGAGTTCGGCGCAAGGCGGGTGGTGCTTGCGACCGGCTCGCGCTGGCGGCGCGACGGCGTCGGGCGTGCCAACCTCGCCGCCGTTCCGGGATTGGAGCTCGCGGACGCCGTGTTGACCCCGGACGACGTCCTGGAAGGGCGCGTACCGAGGGGACCCACGGTGGTGTTCGACGATGACCATTACTACCTCGGCGGAGTCATCGCGGAGAGACTGCGCGTCGCCGGACTCGAGGTCACACTCGTCACGCCGGCGGAACGCCCTTCGGCGTGGACGGTCAACACGCTCGAGCAGCACGCCATCCAGAAACGCCTCCTGGAGCTCGACATCGAGATTCTCACGAACCGCAACGTGGCGGAATTCGACGGTGCGCGCGCCGTTCTTCAATGTGTATTCACCGGCCGCCGCTCGAGCGTTGCCGCCGCCTCGGTCGTGACCGTGACCTCTAGGCTGCCGAACGATGAGCTCGCGCTCGCGCTCTCGGCATCGAGCGGCGCGCTCGCGGCCGCGGGTATCGCCTCGGTGACCTCGATCGGCGATGCGCTCGCGCCGAGCACCATCGCTGCAGCCGTCTATGCCGGCCACCGCTATGGACGTGAGTTCGAGTTTCCCGATAGCGAGGCGACGGGCTTCAAGCGCGAGCTAACCCAGCTCTGACGCGAGGTACTCCCATGCGAATCGCTGCACGTGCCGATGCCCGTGCTCAACGTCCTGCGCGATCATCTGCTGCAGACCATCGGCGAGCTCGGCGAGGACATCGATTGGTCGGCAATTGCTCGTACGGTCGCCAAGAACGGCGGACTGTAGAGAGGCGTCGAGCGAAAGGCCCTGCTAGCGGAACCGATAGCGCGCCTGAAAGCCGACGGTGAACGGTAGATTGTCGGTGCGGATCGGCGGGACCAGGATGAAATTCACGCCGAATCGCCCGAATTGAGTGATGGCCGCCGGCGCGAGCACGGGGCCGGTTCGATTGTTCTCCCCGCCGAGGCCGAACTTGCCGTAGTTGTAACCGGTGATGATCCCGCCCATCGCGCCCAGGCGAAACCATCCCCAATGCGCGAATTGCGGCGCCCACTCCGCGCCGGCGTAGAAGGAGGGCCGGTCCAGGGAATTACGAAAATAACCGATCGTGACCGCCCATTGCGGCTTGAACCAGCACTCCGTGCCGGCGCCGGGATTGAATTCGTCAAAGTGCTTGTAGGGGTGAATGTGGTACGAGCCCAGCATGAGGTCGGCCCACCACCCGTCTCGACAGGGGACATCCGCGAGCGCCCGCTCGGCGGGCGTGCCGAGCGCGAGCGCGACGAAGCCGAGCACAACGCGCAGGCGGCGCGAGACCCTCAACGCCATTTATTCGCTGCCGCCGCTTGAGCTCATCGAGGGATCGTCATCCTTTTGGCCTTGATTGTACGGCATCGGCTCTTGCAGCTACGATACCGGGCGTCGATTGTCGCGGGGCTCGGCATGAAAAGCGAGAAGCCATTTCGCACATTCTCCGATTTCTACCCGCTCTACCTGAGCGAGCATAGCAACCGCACGTCGCGTCGCCTGCACTTCACCGGCACGAGCATTGCCGTGGTGCTGCTCCTCGCGGCGCTCGCCACCCGAGCATGGTGGCTGCTCGCGCTGGCCTTGATCGAGGGATACGCGTTCGCCTGGGTCGGCCACTTTTTCTTCGAGCACAACAAGCCGGCGACCTTCAAGCACCCCTGGTACAGCTTCATGGGCGACTGGCGTCTGTGGTGGGAGGTCCTGACGGGCCGCGCGCGCTTTTAGCGAGGCCCGTAGGGTCCCCCGGCTCGCGAGGACAGCCGGCGTCCGTGCAAGCGCTCCGCAGCTACCAGGAGTAGGCGATCGTCAGCGCGATCGCGTGCTGCACCCTCCTTTGGGTGATGGGACTCTCGCGGGCGCTGCCGAGCAGCCGGTTCGCCGCCGCATCCGCATCGATCAGCCAGTGATCGGTGAGAAACCCGGTGGCGCTGAAGCCGAAGCCTACCGCGTCCGATCCCGCGTGGGCATCGAAGGCGGGATACCCGGAGTAAACGGATTGGCCCGGTGTCACGCCGAACTGTCGCTGCATGTACAGGTGGTCACCCACGGTGAAGGAGGGACCGGCGAACATGAATAAGCGGCTGGAGCTTCCGGGAAGCGGCATGTACACGTCCAGATCAGCCAGCATCCCGTCAGCCCCGCCCACGTACTGGCGAATGTCTGCGCGCAGAACCAGCGGAAAGCTCTTTGAGATCGCGTAAGACCCGAACGCCTTGACGCCGACCGATCGGTCGATATTGCCCATGCCGCGCAGATGTTCCACGTCGTTCGACTGGAGACGGCCCAGGTCGTAGCAGAGCGCGAATCCCGCTCGATAATGCGAGCCGCGCAGCACGTTGACGCCCAGGCCCTCTCCCACTGAGGCGAAGGCAATGTCCTTGTACTCGATATTGATGACGGGACCGGCTTGCGTGCGGGTGAGCGCTGCACCGTCATAGAGCGGCTTGTGCTGCGCCCCCACGCCGAGCACCACCTGCCATTCCGGCAGGTTCGGCTCGAACAGCTTTTGCAGGGTCATGTGGCTCGAGTACTGCCACTCCTGGAGCGGCGATGGGGTTTGCGCCCGCACAATCGACGGCAGGCACGCGCACAGGAGGAGGCCGAGCACGACAGGTGCGCTCGGTGGCATCGCCGATTCGTGGGAGTCGCCGCGCAGGGTGGCGTGACGATCCCGCAGTGTGCGAGTCATCATCGGTGCAAGCGACGATAGCGCGGCAGGATCGGGCGATACTTGTACAGGCGGCCTATGTTCTTGCAGGAATGTGCGGCGGCAATCACCCTTGCGAACGGGCGCGTCAGGCTCGGCTGAGCGTATCGAGCAAAATCGACAGGTCCTCCTCCGAGGTCTCTCCGTGCGTGACGCAAATACGCACGACGTCGCGCTCCTCGAATTGCGCGAGCGATACCCAGACGCGTCCGGATTCGAGCACCCGAGCGACGACTGCGCGCGCCTCGCCGAGATGAGACGGCGGAACGGCATTGAGCACCGCGAGCTGCGAATCGTTGACCACCGACCATCCCTTGGCCTGGAGGCCTTCACGAATTCGGGCCGCTTGAGCAACCGCCCGCTCGACATGCGCCGCATGACCGGCCCAGCCCGCCGCTGCGAGCGAGAGAAACAAGCGCAGTCCTAAGAGGCGCCGGGACCACTGCGTCGAATTCATGTAAGGATCGACGCTCCCCTCATGCGACGGCATGTAGCTCGCCGCCACGTGAAACACCGAGGACGGTGCGCGGCCATCGCGCACCAGGAACATGCCGCAACCCATCGTGGTCGCGAACCACTTGTGCGCATCGATCGTGGCGGAGTCGGCACGCTCCAGGCCGCGGAGCGCGCCGCGCAATCTTTCGGAGGCGATCAGTGCACCACCCCAGGCCGCATCGACGTGGTACCAAAGCCCGTGCCGCCGCGCGAGCTCGGCGCATTCGACGAGCGGATCGATCATGCCCGCATTCGTGGTACCGGCGGACGCGACGATCAGGAAGGGCATGCAACGCGCGGCCTGATCCGCCGCGATGGCAGCCGCCAGCGCCTCGATCGACATCCGCCCTGCACCATCGGTCGGCACGAGGCGCGCGGCGCAGCGTCCGATTCCCGCCTGGTGCGCGATCTTGACCCAGCTGCGATGGGACTCCTTCGAGGTATAGAACACCGGCGGCCCCGGAAGGGCTCGCGCGCCTTCCTGCGCAAACTCGGGATGCGCGTGGGTCAACGCACAGAGAAGCGCCGTGTAGTTCGCCTCCGATCCGCCCGAGGTAAAGTGACCCCCGCCCTCGGGCGGGAATCCCGCGCGCTGCGCCACCATCCGGATCACGTGAGCCTCGAGCGCGACCGCCGCGGGTGATGTGGCGGAGCTCGCGACCTGTGGATTGAAGGATGCGGCGATTCGATCGGCGCATTGCGCCGGGAAGCTCGGAGCCGGGTTGAACAGCCCGAAGTAGCGCGGATGGGTGAGGTGCACGACGCCGCGCTCGAGGAGCGAGATCGACCAATCGAGCAGCTCCGGCAACGGCCGCGGGACCGCGAAGTCGAACTCGACGAGCTCGCGGCTCAGTGCCGCCATGTCGATGGTCGGCGTGGCGGGGCCGGCGGCGATGCGCGCCTGCGCCTCGGCGAGCTTGCGGGTCAGCGCGTCATCGATCCGCTGCCGCTCCATCCAGGGCGGAAACAAGGCGGCGCACGGCTGCGCCACCATCAACTTTCCACGGCAGCGAATGCGCCCTCGAGCGCATCGCAAAGAACATCGATCTCCGCGCGCTCGATCGTGAGCGCCGGCGACAAGATGATGGTGGCGCCCGAGAGCCGGATCATCGCCCCGCGCTTGTACGCCTCGCGCTGCAGCCGCGCGAGCTCGGGCGCCCCGCGCGGGAAGGAGCGGCGGGTGGGCTTGTCGGCGACGATCTCGATGCCGGCCATGAGCCCCACCCCGCGCACATCGCCGACCAAGCGAAAACGCTTCTCCAGGGCACGCAGGCGCGCCTGGAAATAGTCGCCTTCGCGCGCGGCACGCGCCGGGATATTCTCTTTCTCCAGCACATCCAGCGTCGCGAGGGCCGCGGCAGCGCCGACCGGATGTGCGCTGTAGGTATAGCCGTGATTGATGGTGCCGAGCACGGGATCACCCGACCGGAAGGGCGCCATCACCTTGGCGGACACCGCGGTAGCGCCCAGCGGGATGTACCCGGAGGAGATGCCCTTCGCCAGGCACCAGATATCCGCCTGCACTCCCCAAAGCCGCGTTCCGAACCAGTGCCCCGTGCGCCCGAAGCCGGTGACCACCTCGTCGGCGATGAGCAGCACACCATACCTCTCGCAGATCTGGCGCACCAAGGGCCAGTAATTGGGAGGCGGAACGATAATGCCGCCGGCCCCTTGCACCGGCTCGGCAATGAAGGCCGCCACCGTATCGGGTGACTGGAACAGGATCTCCCGCTCGAGGAGCTCGGCGCAAATCCGCCCCAACTCGACCGGATCCTGCGTGTAGGGATTGCGATAGAGCCACGGTGTATCGACGTGGAAGCATCCCGGCAGCAGCGGCTCGTAGGCACGACGGAACGGCGTGTTGCCGTTGACGCTCGTTCCGCCGAAGTGAGTGCCGTGATAGCCCTGGCGCAGGGAGATGAACTTGCTGCGATCGCTCTGCCCCTTGAGCTTCCAGTACTGCCGCGCGATCTTGAGCGCGCCCTCCACCGCATCCGAGCCACCCGAACCGAAATGCACGGCCTCGACACCATCGACCTGCATGAGTCCCACGAGCCGCTGCGACAGCTCGATGGCGCGCGGGTGAGTCGCACCCCGAAAGGTGTTGAAGAACGGCAGCTCGTCGAGCTGCGCGACGATCGCATCGCGGATCTCCCGGCGCCCGTATCCCAGGTTCGCGCACCACAGCCCGCCGATGCCGTCGATCAGGCGATGTCCGTCGACGTCCCAGATCCAGCTGCCCTCTCCGCGCACGATGATATCCGGCGGCGCGTCGCGGACCGTTCCCGGGTGCGCCATCGGATGCAGTTGACGAAGCGCGTTTTCGCTCTTGAGCTCTGCGCTCGAGAGTTTGCTCATCAGAGAATTCTCATCGATCGCGAGCGGCTTTGGCAAGGAGCGCGGGCCGCGCCGACCGCGAGGCCCGCCCCCCGTCAATGCGGTGCGACGTCGGTCACGATTTGCTGGCAGATGGCCCGCACTTGTTTGTCGGTCATCGCCGAGAAGACTCCCTGCCAGGCGGTAGAGGAGGTGTCGTAATCGCGCTCGCCCCACACATCGCCGGTTTTCAGATCCCGGTAGCTGACATGAGCCTGCACGAAGGCATTGCCTGTCATAATCCCGAAGCCGTAACGGGCACCGGTCGAGACATAGCGAAAGTCGGCGATGTGCACCACCAAGAGCGTTCCGGGCTCGCCCGTGCTTCTGGGCTCGCCTTCCTGCGCGCTGAAGCTCGCGCCGATCGCGCTCGCATCCTCCTTCAGAGCCTGGCGCCATAACCCCTTGAAGGGCTCCCAGTCCTTCGAATCCGTGGCGTCCTTTCCGCCCGTCATGTTGAGGACGAAGGACTTGGTCGACTCCTGTCCGACAACGATCGGGCGCGAATCCGCGGACTTCTGCACCGTCGCGGCACAGCCCCCCAGCGCCAGCAATGCCAACGCGATTGCGGTTCTCGTCAATTTGATCATCAGAGGATCCTCCCTTCTCTTGGTTTGCTGTCCACACCATGCGCGGATCCGGGTGCAGACCCCCGGGACCGCACCGCGTTGCTATGCGGCTCGACTACCGGGAATAGCGCAAAAGGTCGCGATCGGGGCTCAAAGACGAGGAGGCAGCGTGGCGAGCCCTACGGCGCGATCAATTTCGCGAGCCCGGGGTAATCCCCCGATTCCAGGATCTTGCGCACGCGCGCCTCGTCCGCCGCCGCGGTTTCGGGCCGTGTCCTCAGGAACGCCCACACGCTGATGGCCTTCACCGCGAGTGCGGTGCTCGGCGCTTGCGCCACTTCCACATCCGGTGAACCGACCAGCACCCCGAGGTTCAAGAGCTCCGAGGAGGGCGTGTTCAGCCTGGGGTTGGTTTCACGAAACAGCGGATGTCCCGCCAGGGTCCCGGCCGCGGTGGGATGGCGACCTTGTGTCGATTCCGGTGTTCGGTTCGTGTAAATCCAAAATTCCACCGCGCGGCGCGAGGACTCCAGCGCACGTGCGCGTTGATCGAGGTCTTTCGACCTGGCGTCGGCGGCATCCTGGAACGCGCGCTCGGGTGCGTAGACGAAGGGGCCGAGATTTTGGGGCGGATCGCCCAGTTTACCGACTTCGCTGTACTTGCCCTCCTTGATGAGCTCGTTCAACTTCGCGGTTCTCGCGGCCATTTCCTGCTCGGCCTTTGCGTGCTCAACCTGATAGGCCTGTTCTGCCGCCTGCCGGTCCGCCGCATGCGCCCGCCGAAATTCCTCGAGCTTTCGCGGATATTCGTCCTGTTCGGCCTTGGCCTGCGCTCTCACCGCGGCGATTTTCTGGTCGAGCTCGGGATCGTCGAAGGTCCACTCCTGGGAGACACGGTACGTCGGGTATCGGTGGACGATAGGCTGAGGGCCTTTGTAACCGTATCCATCGTTGGCAAACGCGCTCAATACCGGGGCGGGCGTGGCGCTGAGCCCCGGGCCGGCCTTTGGCAGCAGCCTGATGAGCGCTGCGCCAGTGGCCTCACCCCAGGATTGCAGTGCCTCATTGCCCTGGGCGCGCGCACGCGCGAAGGCGGCGGCCGTGAGCGCCACCGCGATGCAGACGACTCTATTGCGAGAGAGCCGGCGGTGAGAATCTGCTGGCCGCGTGCTCGACAGGTTGCGCATCCTCCGCAATGATCTGTGTGACCGATGTGTCCGGAGCAGACCTTTTTATATTGGTCGGGGCGAGAAGATTCGAACTTCCGACCCCTTGCACCCCATGCAAGTGCGCTACCAGGCTGCGCCACGCCCCGACCTGGAGCTAATGATAGCCGAAAAAGCTCGCACCCAGGTCGCTGCGCTGCGGCTCTCTCTCATCGCCTCCCCACGGCCGTGCCGATGAGGAGGATCCCAATCAGCTTTCCCAGGCCGCCGACGAGACAGCCGCGTCTGCGAGGAGGTCGAATGGAGGTGTCGGGCCGTTGCTCGCCATCGTTCACCGAGGCTCGCCCGCCGGTCCCTCTTCTATCGGGTGACAGTTACCGCCGCAGAATCTTGATCAGCTCTTCGAGCTCGAGCCGCATCTGATGAATGAGCTGCTGGCTTTGATTGAGATCGACCTGCGCCTCATCGCCCGTGAGCCGGTTCCGCGCTCCCCCAATGGTGAATCCCTGCTCGTAGAGCAGGCTTCGAATCTGGCGAATGATGAGCACGTCCTGGCGCTGGTAGTAGCGGCGATTGCCGCGGCGCTTCACCGGCTTCAACTGCGGGAACTCTTGCTCCCAGTAGCGCAGCACGTGCGGCTTCACGCCGCACAGATCGCTCACCTCACCGATCGTGAAGTAGCGCTTTCCCGGAATCGGGGGGAGGTCGGCGTTATTGCTTGGTTCCAGCATACGCCTCGACGCGTGCTTTCAGTTTCTGGCCGGGCCGAAAGGTCACTACGCGCCGTGCGCTGATGGGAATCTCCTCGCCGGTCTTCGGGTTTCGCCCGGGACGGCGATTCTTGTCCCGCAGGTCGAAGTTGCCGAAGCCGGATAATTTCACCTGCTCCCCAGAGGACAGCGCCGCGCGGATTTCCTCGAAAAAGAGGTCGACGAGCTCGCGCGCTTCACGCTTGTTGAGGCCCAGCTGATCGAACAAGGCCTCGGCCATCTCTGCTTTGGTGAGGGCTGCCATTGTGGTTTTATTGATCTCTTATAGTGGCGCTTAAAACATCCCTTAATCGCGCAACCACCGCAGCCACAACGGCGTCCGCGTCATCATCAGTAAGAGTGCGGGAAGAATCCTGTAAAATCAAGCCCAAAGCGATACTTTTTCGTCCAGAATCTACCCCTGGTCCTCGATAGACATCGAATACTCGGAGTTCGCTCAATAGGCCGGACGCACTAACAGTAACATTTTCTTGCAAGGCTGTGAGCGGCACGTTTTCATCGACCACCACAGCGAGATCCCGCCGCACACTGGGGAACTTCGATATTTTGTTAAATTGTGGGAGCTTGGCTGCAAATGCTGACTCTATTTCTAACTCGAACAAAAATAAAATATTGCCGAGCTCGAGCCCCTTGCTGAGGCCCGGGTGAAGCTCTCCGAGCCACCCGATCGGCCTTGCATCGCGCAGGATCCGCGCTGCGCGCCCCGGGCGAAGACAGGAGAGCGTCGAGGGCTCGAAGCGCATCGATTTCGCATCGCCGCTGAGTGAGAGGAGAGCCTCGATGTCGGCCCTCACATCGTAAAAATCGAGCGCCTCGCGCGCGCTCCCCCACTGCTCCTGCCAGCGAGTGCCGGTAGCGACCGCTGCAAGCGTCCCCACCTCGCGCAGCCTCGTGCCCGTGACCTCGAACTTGCTGCCGATCTCGAAGAGCCTCACCCGCGTTTGTTGCCGGCGCATGCTCTCGCGGCACGCGCTGATGAGGCCGCTCCAGAGCGATACGCGCATCTCGCTCATGTCCGCCGAGATCGGATTCGCGAGCGCAAGGCTCGCCGAGTCGGGAAACAATTGGCGTTGCACGGCCGGGTCCACGAAGCTGTAGGTGATGGCCTCGCGATAGCCTCTTTCGGCCATCGTGATGAGCAGCCGATCATTCGAGATGCGCGATTCGCTGTCGTAGCCTGCCACTTGCGGCGCGATGGCGTGGCTCTCGGCGATCGTGTCGTAGCCCCGCAGGCGCGCGATCTCTTCGATCAAATCCGCCTCGATGCGCACATCGAAGCGGTGGGGAGGGCGTCGCACCCGGAAGCCTTCGGGCTCGGGCTCGACCCGATCGCTGATCGCCCGCAGGATCTCCTCCACCTCCTCATCGGGTACCTCGGCACCGAGCAGCCGAGTCAGTCGGTTGCGGCGCAAGCTCACCCACTCCGGCTGAGCGTCTGCCGCGCCGCCGGCTCCAGCCGCGGCCGCTCCATCGGCATCGCTCGGTCGCGTCAGCTGCGTGGGTCCCGCCTCGCCGCCCGCGATCCCGATGAGGAGCGCCGTCGCCCGCTCGATCGCGACCGCCGTCAAGGTGGGATCAACACCGCGCTCAAAGCGCTGTGCGGCGTCGGTGAAAAGCCCGAGCCGGCGCGCCCGGCCCGTCACTACCGCCTGCGTCCAGTGTGCCGCCTCGAGTAATACCTCCGTGGTGCCATCGCCGATGGCCGTCCCCTGCCCGCCCATGATGCCGGCCAGGCTGATCGCGCCGCTCGAATCGGCGATCACCAGGAAGTCGGGATCGAGCGTGTAGTCCTTGCCGTCGAGAAGGGTCACACGCTCGCCGGGTCTTGCGGCGCGCACGATGATGCTGCCCGCGAGCTTGCTCAAATCGAAGGCATGCAGCGGTTGCCCGAGCTCCATCATCACGTAGTTGGTGACATCGACGATGGGAGAGATGCTGTTCAGGCCGACGCGACGCAGTCGCTCACGCAGCCACGTCGGCGAGGTGGCCCCTGCACGCACGCCGCGAATGATGCGCGAGGAAAAGACCGGGCAGCCGGCAGTGGCCTCGATGCGCACCGGGAAGACGGACGCGTGAGTGGCGGCGACCCGCGCCACCGGCGCGCTCAGGTAGCGCCGCTCCTGCGCGGCAGTGTAATCGCGCGCGATGCCGAACACGCTCATGCAATCACCGCGATTCGGCGTTGCGTTCACTTCGAGGATCGTGTCATCGAGGTCGAGCGCCTCGCGTAGGTTCTGGTTGAGCGTGAGCGAGTCGCTGAGCTCCAGGATTCCCTCGTGCTCCTGGCCCAGGCCGAGCTCGCGCGCCGAGCAGAGCATCCCCTGCGATTCCACGCCGCGCAGCTTCGCGCGGCCGATGCGCAGGTTCTCCGGAAGCTGGGCTCCCTCGGTGGCAACGGCCACCTTGAGACCGGGGCGAACGTTGCGGGCGCCGCACACGATCTGCAGTCGATTCTCGCCGTCGGTCGTTACCTGGCAGACGGAGAGCTTGTCGGCTTGGCTGTGAGGGCGGCTCTCGAGCACCTCACCGACGACGACGCCCGAGAAGGCAGGCGCCACCGGCGTCAGCGACTCGACCTCGAGGCCCGCGAGCGTGAGGCGCTTCGCGAGCTCGGCCGGCGTGACCGTCAGCGGGGTGAATTCTCGCATCCAGGAGTAGGTGATCTTCACGGGAACTGCTTGAGGAATTGCAGATCGTTCTCGAAGAAGAGCCGCAGGTCATCCACTCCGTAGCGAAGCATCGTCACCCGCTCGATCCCCAGCCCGAATGCGTACCCCTGCCAGCGCTCGCTATCGATGCCCGCTGCCGCCAGCACGTTCGGATGGATCATTCCGCAGCCCAGGATCTCGAGCCAGCCGGTGAGCTTGCACACGCGGCAGCCCACGCCGTGACAGAACACGCACTCGATGTCCACCTCCGCAGAGGGCTCGGTGAAGGGAAAGTAGGACGGCCGCAGTCGCATTCCCAAGGGCTGTTCGAAGAAATGCTCGACGAAGGTGTGCAGCATCGCCTTCAAGTTCGCGAAGCTCACATTCTCGCCCACCACGATGCCCTCGACCTGGTGGAACATGGGCGAATGCGTCATGTCCGAATCGCGCCGGTACACTCTGCCCGGCGCGATCAACGACATCGGCGGCTTCCTTGCGCGCATGGCGCGAATCTGCACGGGCGATGTATGGGTACGCAGCAGCCGGCCGTCGGGAAAATAGAACGTGTCGTGCATGGCGCGCGCCGGATGATCGGGCGGAATGTTGAGCGCCTCGAAGTTGTGAAAATCATCCTCGACTTCCGGACCCGTGGCGATCTCGAAACCAGCCTGGCCGAAGATCTTCTCGATGCGAAGGCGCGTGCGTGTGACCGGGTGTAGGCTGCCTCGCTCCTGCCCGCGCCCCGGCAGGGTGACATCGATCGTGCCCGCGGCGAGCTCGGCATCGAGGTTCTCGCGATCCAAGCGCTCGCGGCGAGCCTCGAGTGCCTGCTGAATCACCGCCTTGGCGTCGTTGATTCTCTGACCCGCGGCCGGCCGCTCCCCTGCGGGGAGTCTTCCCAGGCTCTTCAGCTGCTCGGTGAGCAAGCCCTTCTTGCCGAGGAGGCGCACCCGCACCTCCTCGAGCGCGGCGATGTCGCGCGAGGCTGCCACATCGGCAAGCGCTTGCTCGACGAGGGTCGGGAGAACTTCCACGGCGTGACTGTCGTCAGGCCGAAAGGCCGGCCTTGGCTTTCTCTGCGATCGCCGTGAACGCCGGCAAATCGTGCACTGCGAGGTCGGCCAGCACCTTGCGGTCAATGGCCAGGCCCGCTTTGCTCATACCGTCGATCATCGTCGAGTAGGTCAATCCGCACAGACGTGCGGCCGCGTTGATGCGGGTGATCCACAACGCCCGGAACTCGCGCTTTTTCTCGCGCCGCCCGCGGTAGGCGTACTGGCCGGCCTTGATGACCGCCTGCTTCGCCGCGCGAAACACCTTGCGCCGCGCGTTGTAGTAACCCTTCGCCTTCTTGAGAATCTTCTTGTGCCGCCGACCCGCGACGACGCCACGCTTGACTCGTGCCATGCTGTGCTCCTCTGAAAAAAATTCAAGCGTACGGAAGCAGGCGCTCGACGCGATGCACGTCGGTCTCGTCGACGTGCATCTCGCGCCGGAGCTGGCGCTTTCGCTTGCTCGGCTTCTTCGTCAGGATATGACGTCGGTGGGACTGGGCGCGTTTGAAGCCTTTCGCTGTTTTGCGAAAACGCTTCGCCGCAGCCCGCTTGGTTTTCAATTTGGGCATGATCGACTCCTGATTTTCTAGCCTCAGCTCACAGGCGCCCGATTAAGAGCCTCTCGAGCGCCGCTCGCCGGCGGACGCGACCAATCTTTTTTAGGCTTGGTCGCTCACTTCTTTTTCGGCCCGAATATCATGACCATCTGCTTGCCCTCCATCAGCGGACTCTGCTCGACCACCGCGTACGGGGCGAGATCCTCAGAGATCCGCGTCAGGAGACGCCGACCGATGTCCTGATGCACGAGCTCGCGGCCGCGGTAACGCAAGGTCACCTTGGCCTTATCACCCTCGGTGAGGAAGCGGATGATGTTACGGAGCTTCACCTGATAGTCCGCCTCTTCCGTCCCGGGACGAAACTTAACCTCTTTGACCTGAATCTGCTTCTGCTTGCGCTTCGCCGCATGCGCTTTCTTGTTCTGCTCGAACAAGAACTTTCCGAAATCCATCACTCGCACGACCGGGGGCTCGGCCATCGGCGAGACCTCGACGAGGTCCAGTGCTTGCGCGTTTGCCATCTGGAGCGCTTCTGCGCGACTCATCACCCCTGCTTGGCTTCCATCCGCCGCGATCACCCGCACCGACGGGGCGGAGATCTCCTCATTGCGCCTTACGCGCTTCGCTGTTGCTATAAACGATCCTCCAAAACAAGACGGCCGCGGCTCGCGACTTCGTCGCAAAGCAGGGCGGCGAGCCGATTAGGCTCCAGGCTGCCCAGGTCTTTGCCACCACGCGTGCGCACGGCCAGGGTATGCCCCTCAACCTCCCGATCACCGGCGACCAAGAGGTAAGGGACACGCTTCAGTGTGTGCTCGCGAATTTTATAGCCTACCTTCTCGGACCTCAAGTCCGTCTCGACCCGAAGCCCCTGATTTTTCAGGTTTTCCGCAGCTTCCGTGCAATATTCGTCCTGGCGGGAGGTGATCCCCATCACAACCGCCTGCACCGGGGCGAGCCAGGTCGGGAGCTTCCCCGCATGGTGCTCGAGCAAAATGCCGATGAAGCGCTCGAGTGAGCCGAACATCGCCCGGTGCAGCATCACGGGCGTATGCCGCTGGCTATCCTCACCGATGTAGCTCGCGCCGAGCCGCTCGGGCAGATTCGGGTCGACCTGGAGCGTGCCGCACTGCCACTCCCGGCCGATCGCATCGCGAAGCACGAACTCGAGCTTGGGCCCATAGAAAGCGCCCTCCCCGGGGTTCAGGGTGGTCTCGATCCCGGCGGCTGCGGCGGCCTGCTTCAAAGCCCCCTCGTAAATGTCCCACACCTCGTCGGAGCCGACGCGCTTGGCGGGTCGATCCGAGAATTTGATGCGCACGTCGTTGAAGCCAAAATCCCGATAGATGCTCAGGATAAGCTCGGTCACCTTCACACACTCCTCGGTGATCTGCGAGGTCGTGCAGAAGATGTGCGCATCGTCTTGCGTGAAGGCGCGCACCCGCATGAGGCCGTGCAGGGCACCCGAGGGCTCGTAGCGGTGGACCTTGCCGAACTCGGCGAGGCGCAGCGGGAGCTCCCGGTAGCTGCGCAGTCCCTGCTTGAAGACCTGGATATGCCCGGGACAGTTCATCGGCTTGATCGCGAACGTGCGCTCGTCCGGGGTCCTGGTCATGAACATGTTCTCGCCGAAGTTGGCGATATGCCCGGATTGCACCCAGAGCTCTCGGTCCATGATCTCGGGGGTGTTGACTTCCAGATAGCCCGCCTGAGTTTGGCGCTCGCGCATATAGCCGATGAGCTGCTGAAAGAGCGCCCAGCCCTTCGGATGCCAGAAGACTGCCCCCGGCGCTTCTTCCTGCAGATGGAAGAGGTCCAGCTCCCGGCCGATGTGCCGATGATCGCGCTTCTCGGCTTCCTCCAGGCGCGTGAGATAGTCCTTGAGCTGCGCGCTTGTCGCCCACGCCGTGCCGTAGATCCGCTGCAGCATCTCGTTGCGTGAGTCGCCTCGCCAGTAGGCACCGGCAACCTTCATGAGCTTGAACGCTTTGAGCCATCCGGTGCGCGGCACGTGTGGGCCGCGGCACAGGTCCTCCCAATCACCCTGACCGTAGAGACTGATCGGCTCGTTCGCAGGGATCGCCGCGATGATCTCCGCCTTGTAGTGCTCGCCCAGCTTCTTGAAATGCTCGACCGCCTCATCGCGCGCCAGCACCCGGCGGTGCACCTTCAAGTCCTTCGCAGCGATCTCCGCCATGCGTTTCTCGATCGCGGCGAGATCATCGCTGGAGAACGGCCGCTTGTAGGCGAAGTCGTAATAGAAGCCGTCCTCGATCACCGGGCCGATGGTCACCTGGGCGTCGGGAAAGAGCTCCTGTACCGCATTCGCCAGAAGGTGTGCCGTGGAGTGGCGGATGATCTCCAGACCCTCCGGATCCTTATCGGTCACGATGCTGACCGCCGCATCGTGGTCGACGATCGCCGAGGTGTCGACCAAGTGGCCGTCGACCTTGCCGGCGATGGCCGCCCTGGCGAGCCCCGCGCCGATGCCCGCGGCGATATCCGCGACCGATACGGCGTGATCGAAGCGCCGCTGGCTGCCATCGGGAAGGGTTATGATCGGCATAGATCCTGATAGTACATGCGACGTCGCGATGCTGTGCAATAAAAACCTCGCGGCACCGGCCGCGAACCGAGGCAGCACCGGTCAACCAGGCAGCACCGGGCGAGGCTCCGCTCGAGAGAGGTGGTGCGCGCTAGTGGGATCGAACCACTGACCCCCACCATGTCAAGGTGATGCTCTACCGCTGAGCTAAGCGCGCAGGAAGGGCGCGAAAGATACCGGATTCGGCGGCGCCGATAAAGGGCAGCGCTGCAGGCATACCCCCTCAGCTGGGGGGAACGGGGTGGGGCGCTTGCTCCTGGAGCCCCGCGGCCTGGGCGGTGGGTAGCTCGGCGGCTTGAGAGACAGGTTTCAGGACGCAGCGGAAGTGAGTTTCGCCGATCGTCAGCACGTCCCCATCGCTCAGGGCATGGCGCGAGACTTTCCGCCCGTTCACGAGCACGCCATTGGTGCTATTCAGGTCCTCGACGATGAGCTCGTGTGCGCCCTTCAAGATCATCGCATGGTTTCGACTCACCGATTGCAGATCGATCTGGATCTCGCATCCCGGGATGCGGCCGATCCGGGTCCGGCGACCCAGGGGGAACACCTGATGGTCATCGAGCTTGACGAGCTCGGCCACGTACTCGGCTCCCGCGGTTGATGGGGCGGCGATCGGCCCGGTTCCGAGTCGCTCGATGCTCGTTTGCAGGCGCCCGAGGACGTTGGCGTTGTTGGCCTCGGCACGCTCCAAGCGGCGGATCAGGAATTCGCGCTCCTCGAGCGCTCCGCGCATGCGCTCGAGCGTCGCACGCAGGCTCTTGTTGTCCTCGGTGAGCTGCTCGATGCTGAGACCCTTGAGCGCGAGGTCATCGTTCAGCCGCTTGATATCCGCATGGATCGACTGAACCGGCCGCCGCGCCTCGTTGAGGTGCGCCATGAGCACGGTCATCTCTTCCTCGTGGGTCGCTGCCTGCGCCTGCAACTCACCGATTTGCGCCTTGAGCTCGGCCTCCCGACTCTCGGCGGTCGTGAGCAATTCCTTGAGCCGCTGAGCCTCGCCCTGCCCCAGGGAGCGCGCCTCGCCGAGCTCCTGCTCGCGGCCCGCGAGTGTATCGTTCATGCGCTTGCGCTCGGTTTCGAGCGCCTCGATGCGTGCGAGAAGCTCCGTGCGCGCCTTCTCGCCTTCGGCGAGCTCATGCCCCTTCTTGGCGAGCATCGCCGCATCGGCCGCCGCGGCGGCGTTGAGCTTGCCGATCGCTTCCTCCTGCTCGCTGTGCCTCCTCGAGAGCGCCCCCGCCGTCTGCCTCAGCCGATCGCACTCCGCCTGCAAAGCGCCGTGGTCCGTGCGGGCGGCATCGATCTTTGCGTCCCATTCGCGGTAAAGGTTCTGATTGAAGCCGCTGCGCCACTCCCGCGACCTCAATGTCTCCAGGTACGAGTCCGCCTGCGTCTTGGCGAGGCGCAGCTCCCGGCGATTATCGGCGAGCTCGGAATCGGCGCGACCGAGCCGCGCGGTGAGCTCCGCGAGCGACTGTTGATGCTGCTTGAGCTCGACAGCCAGGCCCTCCGCGCGCGCCTGCGCGGCCTTGAGCTCCATCTCGAGCTGTGCGCTCGCCAGCGAGCGTGCCTCGAGCGTGGGCACGATCTGGGCGTGCTCGCGTTGCAGCGCGTTCAGCTGCGCGTCGCGCTCCCCGAGCGAGTGCATCACCTGGGCGATCGAGATCTCGCGGGCTGCGAGCGTGTCGCGAAGCGTGCGCGCCTCGCCTTGATGGCGCTCCGATTCGCGCAGCACCTCCTCGATGCGGGCGCGGGCGGCTTCTCGCGCGGCGATTCCCTCAGCGACCGCGCGTTCCAGCTCGTGCGAGCGGTGCTGTTCCACCGCGAGCGCTGATTTCATGGTGGCGAGCTCGGCAGCCAGGCCGTCCGCTCGTGCACCGGCCGCCTTTTGGGCATCGCGCGCCTTCTCGTATGCCCGGCTGAGCGCCTCGTGCTCGGCGTTCTGACGGGCTAGCCGCTCCTCGGCCGATCGGACCGTTTCGGCGAGCGAGGGCAGATCGAGCCCGCTGGGACGCGCGAACTCGGCTTGCTGACCCGCAGGCTCTGCGGATGAGGCCGCCGCATAGTCGAGGCGCACCGAATCATCCTCGACGTCCTCGTCGATGAAGATGCCCTCGAGAATCGGCAACTTGTCCGTGCTGTCGAGATCGACCTCTTTCGAGCTTCCGAGGTCTATCTCTTTGGAATTGTCCACCGCCATGTTCCCCTCCTAGCCGGCCAGTGTCTTCGGCACGCCGAAGGCGGACTGCCGCAGGCGCTGAATCTCGTCGCGCAGGCGCGCCGCCTGCTCGAATTCGAGATTGCGCGCCAATTTCATCATCTCGGACTCGAGCTTCTTGATGCGCTTGACCGCCTGTTCGGGCGGCATCCGATCCTCGCTCGCACCGTCGAGCTCCCGCTCGGCGACGGTATGCGCACCCTCCATCACATCGCCCACCGCCTTGACGATCGTTCGCGGCGTGATGCCGTGCTTCTCATTCCACTCGATCTGCTTGTTGCGCCGCCGGTCGGTTTCGGCGATCGCCCGCTCGATCGAGCCCGTGATGTGATCCGCATACAGAATCGCCTTGCCCCGCACGTTGCGTGCGGCGCGCCCGATGGTCTGAATGAGCGAGCCTTCCGAGCGCAGGAACCCCTCCTTGTCGGCATCCAGAATGGCGACCAGCGACACTTCCGGCATGTCGAGCCCTTCTCGCAGGAGGTTGATCCCAACGATGACATCGAACTTGCCGAGCCGCAGGTCGCGGATGATCTCGGAGCGCTCCACCGTGTCGATGTCGGAATGAAGGTAGCGAACCTTCACGCCATGCTCGTTGAGATAGTCGGTGAGATCCTCCGCCATGCGCTTGGTGAGTGTCGTGACGAGGACCCGCTCGTTGGCCTGTGTGCGCTGGCGGATCTCCGACAACAAATCATCCACCTGCGCACGCACCGGACGCACTTCCACTTGCGGGTCCACGAGGCCCGTGGGACGAACCACCTGCTCGACGATTTGACCCGAGATGCGCGTCTCGTAGGGACCCGGCGTGGCCGAGATGTAGATCGTCTGCGGCGCGAGGCTCTCGAATTCCTCGAATCGCAGCGGCCGATTGTCAAGGGCCGAAGGCAATCGAAAGCCGTACTCCACCAACGTCTCCTTGCGCGAGCGATCACCCCGGTACATCGCCCCGAGCTGCGGGATCGTCTGGTGACTCTCGTCGATCACGAGCAACGCGTTCTTCGGCAAATAGTCAAACAGGCAGGGCGGCGGCTCGCCCTGCTGTCGGCCCGAGAGATAGCGCGAGTAGTTCTCGATGCCCGCACAGTAGCCGACCTCGGCCATCATCTCGAGATCGAAGAGCGTACGCTGCTGCAGGCGCTGCGCCTCGAGGAGCTTGCCAGCGGCGTTGAGCTCCCCGAGCCGCGCGCGCAGCTCTTCGCGAATCTCATCGACCGCTTGATGAATTCGCTCTCTCGGCGTCACGTAGTGAGTGGACGGATAGACGGTCAAGCGCGGCACCTTGCGCAGCACCTCACCGGTGAGCGGGTCGAACAGGCTCAACCGCTCGACTCGGTCGTCGAAGAGCTCGACTCGAACCGCTTCGCGCTCCGACTCGGCCGGAAAGATATCGATGATGTCGCCGCGAACCCGATAGGTTCCCTGCCGCAAATCGCTCTCGTTGCGCGTGTACTGCATGTCGGCAAGACGCCGCAAGAGCTTGCGCTGCTCGAGGACGTCGCCTCGTGACATGTGCAGCACCATGCTCAAATAGGCCTCCGGATCACCGAGCCCGTAGATCGCAGAGACGGTGGCGACGATGATCGAGTCAGGACGCTCGAGTAGCGCCTTGGTCGCCGATAAGCGCATCTGCTCGATGTGCTCGTTGATCGAGGCATCCTTCTCGATGAAGGTGTCGGAGGCCGGCACATACGCCTCCGGCTGGTAGTAATCGTAGTACGAGACGAAGTACTCGACGGCGTTCTTCGGGAAGAACACCTTGAATTCGCCGTAGAGCTGCGCGGCGAGCGTCTTGTTATGAGCAAGCACGAGCGTCGGGCGCTGCAGACGCTGGATCACGTTGGCAATCGTGAAGGTCTTGCCCGATCCCGTGACACCGAGCAACGTCTGATGCGCGAGCCCGCTCGTGAGCCCATCGACCAGCTTCTCGATCGCCTCGGGTTGGTCGCCCGATGGCGAATAATCTGCGAATAATTCGAAGTGCATCGATGTATTCTCTCTCACGCAAGGGGGAAAAGGCCACGCGCGCCCTGGCGCTCGGGCGTTGTTTTTCGTACACTTTTCGACCGCTTTTTTACATAGTAGGAATCACTTCGTTGACCTTGTCACTTTCCAAGCGCGTTCAAAAGGTTAAGCCCTCCCCGACCCTCGCGATGACCGCCCGTGCGGCACGACTCAAGGCCGAGGGCAAGGACATCATTGGCCTCGCCGCCGGGGAGCCCGATTTCGACACCCCGGCGCACATCGCCGATGCCGGCGTGGAGGCGATTCGCAAGGGGCTCACCCGCTACACCGCGGTGGACGGCACGACCGAGCTCAAGGATGCGATCATCCAGAAGTTCAAGCGCGAGAACGGGTTGAGCTACGACCGCAGCCAGG
>Ga0187784_10000906_pt1 | contig 22865 bp, 20 predicted proteins | sample 1015_SJ02_MP15_2_FD_132964 | JGI IMG/M metagenome (GOLD analysis project Ga0187784, IMG submission 132964) | Tropical peat soil microbial communities from peatlands in Department of Meta, Colombia - 1015_SJ02_MP15_20_MG | ecosystem: Environmental > Terrestrial > Soil > Wetlands > Peat | place... | reverse complement strand
GAGATCTCGGCGCCAATGGCATGGGGATTCCCATCGGCAAGCTCCAGTTGTATACGGCCTGCGCCGGAGTGCCGCCGCAATATCTGCTGCCGATGTATCTCGATGCCGGGACCAATAACGAACAATACCTGCACGATCCTCTGTACCTGGGTATGCGCAAGACGCGTCCTTCGGCGGAGGAGCTCTATTCGTTCGTCGACGAGTTCATGGAAGCGGTGCAGGAGATGTTCCCGAAGTGCTGCGTTCACTTCGAGGATTGGACCGGCGCGGATGCCGTCCACCTGCTCGGGCGTTACCGCGACAAGTACTGCGTCTACAACGACGACGTGCAGGGTACGGCGGGAATCGTGCTGGCGGGCATGATCAACGCGGCCAAGATCAAGGGTACGAAACTGAGCGACGAGAAGATTCTGTTCCTGGGCGCGGGATCAGCCGCGATTGGTCTTGCCGACCTGTTGTGTTCTGCGATGGTCGAAGAGGGCTTGACGCTCAGCCAGGCGCAGGCGCGCCTGTCCATGTTCGATATCAACGGCCTGCTGGAAACGACGCGCACCGACCTGGTTGACTTCCAGAAGCCTTACGCGCACAAGCACGCACCCACGCGGGACTTCCTCGCCGCCATTGAGAGTATCAAGCCGACCACGATCATCGGCGTGAGCACAGTTGGGGGAACCTTCACGCAGAAAGTCGTCGAGGCCATGTCGCGCCTCAACGAACGCCCGGTGATCCTCGCGCTCTCGAATCCCACGGACCATGCCGAATGTACGCCTGAGCAGGCCTACACCTGGTCAAACGGCAAGGCGATCTACGCTGCCGGCGTGCAATTTCCACCCGTCCACTTCAAGGGACAGACGTTCCTGCCGGGGCAAGCAAACAATTTCTATATTTTCCCGGCAATCGGAATGGCGGTTTTCGCGACACAAGCTTCACGGGTCACGGATGAGATGTTCATCGAATCTGCACGTGCAGTCGCGGACCAGGTGCCCTCCGACTTACTTAAACGGGGTCTTCTGTATCCGCTGCAAGGCAATATTCTGGAGACTGAGATCCAGACGGCAGCGCGTGTCGCGAAGCTGGTCTTCGATTCGGGACTTGCTCGCGTCCAATGCCCCTTGGACATGGTCTCCTTCATTCGTGAACATGTCTATAAGCCGGAATACGGTAAAGGGCTCGCACGTGCGGCAGCGGGAACATAGCGAACACGCTGGGCGGTGTAGATCGTCCGGCTTTCGTAATGCGAAAGTCAATTCACTCAGGAGGAAGGTTATGACGAAGGACCCAGATGATTTGATTCCAGTTAATGACGACGGACCACAACCCATCCGAGGCGATTGCGGCGCGCCCATCCTGGGTCCGCGAAACCTCCCCCTGGAGCGCGAGAACCCCGACCTCTTGGCTTCCCCCTACACCGATGCTGGCACCATCCCCAATCTCAAGTTCTCCTTCACTTCTGCCCGGAACCGCTTGGTCACCGGCGGGTGGGGCCGCGAGGTGACGGTGCGCGAACTGCCGGTGGCCACGCAACTGGCTGGGGTGAACATGCGCCTGAAGCCCGGCGGGATCCGCGAGATGCACTGGCACAAGGAGGCCGAGTGGGGTTACGTCCTGGCAGGGAGCGTCCGCATCACCGCGGTCGACCCGGATGGCAGCAACTTTATCGACGACGTCGGCACGGGCGACATCTGGAACTTCTCCAAGGGCATCCCCCACTCGATCCAGGGCTTGGAGGACGGTGCTGAGTTCCTGCTGGTGTTTGACGATGGCAACTTCTCGGAAAACGAGACCTTCCTCATCACCGACTGGTTCGCGCACACGCCGCGCGAGATTCTGGCCAAGAACTTCGGTGTGCCCGAGTCTGCCTTTGCCAACATCCCGGGCGACGTCGACCATACAAGGTATATCTTCGCGGGAAAGGTACCCGGCCCGCTGGCTGGGGACGGAGTCCGGTCGCCCGTGGGCGCTTCCCAGGTGAGCTACAGCTACCGCCTTTCGGCCCAGAAGCCGATCAAAGTGGCAGGTGGACAAGTGCGCATCGTCGACTCCACCAACTTCCCGGCGGCTTCCACTGTCACTGCCGCACTGGTGGAGGTCGAGCCAGGAGGGATGCGCGAAATGCACTGGCACACTAATAATGACGAGTGGCAATACTACCTGTCAGGGCGGGCGCGCATGACCGTATTTGCCTCGTCCGGGAAAGCGCGGACGTTTGACTACCAGGCTGGGGATGTCGGCTACGTCCCTTTCGCTATGGGGCACTACGTCGAGAATATGGGGGATGAGACTCTGCGCTTCCTGGAGATGTTCCGCAGCAACCGCTTTGCCGACCTGTCTCTTAACCAGTGGATGGGCCTCACGCCACCGGAACTCGTGCAGGTGCACCTAAACCTGGATCCCCACACGATGGCGGCGCTGCGCAAGGATAAACCGGTTATTGTTTCCTCGACCCGTTAACACCGGTCGAATCCAATGCTTATCGCGAAGCCGGTCTTCGATTCCGGACCGGCTCGTGTCATGCGACCCGCTGACACGGTCACTTTCATTCGTGAGCATGTCTAAAAGCCAGAATACCGGAGCGCAGCAGAAGCGGCAGCGAAATCTGCTAAAAGCGTGCAGAAGTAAGCGATTCCGTGATTGGGCAAGAGGGTCTAAACCTCGCCTTTGGACCACTGGCAAAACGTGAAGCTGCCAATATGCCAGAGACGTGCGCGAACCTATGTTGCGAATTGCATTTCTTGCATTGTCCGCCCTTTGTGCTCTCGGTCTTCCTGCGTTTGCCCAGAATCAGCTCGAGGACACTCTGGGTGGGCCAGACAGCCACGAGACAGGTCAAGGGCCCCACGGCCACCTCTTCGGCGACTGGGGCGGTGAAAGACCGAGTTTGTTGGAGCGTGGCGTGCGCTTCGATTTCATGTACATTGCCGACTTTCTCTGGAACCTCAAGAGTGAACAGAGTGAGCGCCTTGCAAGCTGGAACCGCGTCCGTGGAACAGTTGATATTGATTTTGGCTCGTTGATCGGCCAGCAGAGTCTGTATTTCCATGCGACGGCACTCTGGCAGGCAGGCGGCAATATCGGGGCTTATCTTGGGCTCCTTACCGGTCCAAGCGGCATGGCCAGCGCCGATACCTTCCGCCTGGATTCCTGGTGGCTCGAGAAACGTTGGCTCGACGAACGCATGACCGCCAGAATTGGGCAATTTGCAGAACAGGATTTCTACGGCGCTCAGCACTACGCCGCATCCTTCATCTTCGAGCCGATGGGTTATGCGCTCGGCAATCTCCTAACAACGATTGAAACCTTCGACCCGCCCTCGACACCCGCCATGGAAGTTCGTATTGTGCCCGCTCACCACTTCTATGTGAAATCGATGGTCGCCGCCGGAGACCGTGAACCATTCTCACACAATCCGACCGGCCTTGTTCCGCAGTTCCGTGGCACCCCCGTGAGCGTGAGCGAGATTGGCTTCACTCCTGGCAAAAAAGCCACGTCCGTTCGCGCCTTCGACAATGTGGAATCACGCAAGGGCTACTCGGGAGTTTATCGGTTTGGCGCCTCCTACAATCTCGGCAAATTCACGACCTCCGCCGGTGAAAAGCAATCCGGAAACTTCCTTTTGTACTGGATGGCCAGCCAGGCCCTATGGCGTGTCAATCCCCATGGCGGAAAGGGTTTGGACGGGACTTTTGCCTATGACTGGAGTCCGCCGAAAATCAATCGCAACAACACTCAGCTTACCGCCGGTCTTCGTTTCAATGAGCCACTGCCCCTACCAATTCATAACACCATGTCGATCGGTTACGTCCAGAACCACCTCAGTCAACAATTCTCTCCTCAGGGCGCAGCACCGTGGAAAACGGAACACGGGGTCGAATTCAACACTCTGCTGGATGTTGCGCCCATGATGCTTCTCCAACCCGTCGTCCAGTATTACACCAACGCCGGCGGTGGAACCCATCGGGCGGTCGTTTTCGGATTTCGCGTGAAGGTGGAGCTCTAAATTGAACGGGAAAGGGCCAGAGTTATGAATATCGGCGGTCTTGTGGGCGCACTGTTGCCCGTATTCTTTGTACTTGGACTGGGATACCTCGCGGGAAAACGGAACGCCTTCGACTCGGATCAGGCAGCCGGGCTCAGCAAGCTTGCTCTGTCATATGCGCTTCCGGCCTCATTGTTCGTAAGCATGACCGCTATCCCCAAAGACTTGCTTTTGCAGCAGGGCCGCCTGGTGTTTGCCCTCGTTCTCTCCCATTGTGGCCTTTTTCTACTGGCATGGGCTTGCCTCCGGCTCGCCAAAACACTGAGTGGTACCGCTGCCCTTATTTACGCTTTGATGCTGTCGACCTCCGCCACCCCGGTTTTTGGTCTTGCTGTTTTGCAGCCGCTGCTCGGACCCACCAGCGGCGGCGCAGTGGGACTAGTCGCGCTCGCCATCAATCTCACTGTGCCTCCAGCCGTTATCCTTTTGGAAATGGATGCCGCATCGAAACGCCAACTGATGGCTTCGAGTTCTGCAAAACAGAACCCAATCCTAACTGGCCTCAACGCCGGTCTGAAATCGCCGCTGCTTTGGGCGCCGATCCTCGGTGTGGCGCTTGTCCTCGCAGGCGTTCGTTTGCCGGTCGTCGTAGCCAGTTGCTTTGAACTGATCGGATCAGCAACCTCGGGAGTGGCAGTGTTTGCCGTCGGTCTCATTTTGGCGGCCCATGCACTTGCTCTCTCTCGCATTGTGTGGATCGGCACTCTGGGCCGCGTCACGGTGCAATCGGCGGTTTTATTCGCGCTTCTTCGCCTCATGCAAGTCGTGAGTCCGTTCGCGCGGGAGACATTGGTTTGCTGCAGTTTCCCGCTGGCTACAGTCGTGGTCCTTTTTTCGGCTCAATACAAGTCCTCCGAAGCCGAAAGTGCATCCATGCTTTTGCTTTCAACGCTCGCACTAGCCGTCACGGTGCCTGCGATACTTTGGATAAGCAGGTGAGTGAGTAGCGCTTCGGACAGTGGGGTGCTTTGCGTTCGTGTGCAGCTCTTCGCCTTTTCGTTGCACTTCATGCGCAGGGGTCAAGACCATGGTTCGGGATTGCTTGTAAGGAACCGAAGAGGAAGCTTGACTGTCCGCTACCCGCCAAAGACTAACGATGGCCGCCAAACTCGAGTTGGAGTTTCTCTGCGAGCGCGGGCTTTGCCTGGATAGCGACCTTTCGCCCAGCGAATACCGCCGCCGCTACTTCGGAGCCGCTGCCCAACGATTGAAAGGATACGATGGGCCAGAAAAATAAGCCAGGATCTCATGCACGGGAAACAGACCAGCACAATCTCGAACCGGGCGAATGACTCGCCAAGCGGGTCAAGTCTCTCGAAAAACATTGCCCGAAATTTGCCCTCAGCCTGCATCGAAATTAAGCAAAAAGGCGCAACCGTTAGCACACCGCCGCGTGGGAAAACTAGTTGCGGAACAAACCCTTTCCGCGGGTGGCGCAGACATCGCCTTGTACGTCTGCGACCCCACTGTACTTTTGTGCCCTGCGCACCTATGGCGGTAGACGTGCGGTTGATTCGGTTTTTGTGAACACCCGGCGTGCGAGACGGCGAGGGGACGGCTGGGGCACAGACATAAGGGGCGATGTCTGGAAAGCGCCACCCCGCGATGACCGAGCACTCTGGCTGGTGCTTGGACCGCCTAATGAATTGCTCGTCGGACGCGTGGTTCTGCTCGGGAACGATGTGTGCGGCGAGCGTTGCGGAGACGGTACCATGCGTTGAGTGGCCAGGCGGCCGAGGAATTGCTCGGCTTTTTCAGTGCTGGAGCAAAAACTGCGGCAGCATAAGAAGGAACGAACCCTGACTGGTCCGCTAGAAAGGCCTAGCATTGCCAGGGAGAAAGTAGAAGTCTGACAGATACGGGACTTAACTGCGGAATTCACGGACATCATTGCCCAGCACAGCATCCGGTTTGAGGGCGCGGCTCGGAATTCTGAAGGTCAGGGCTTAGGGAGCGTATTATGCGCAAATTGCTCGTTGCAAGAAGAAGATGTCTCGAAATCGGAGGAATGGCGGCAATGGCATCGCTGGTTCCAGCGCAAATGCTACCCGGGGACAACACCGCCTGCGGGCCGCCGATTCCGAACGGCATTCCTGCCAACGGAGGCCCGTGCCCGTATCCGATTCCCTGGTTGGATAAGAACGGTAATCACAATCAAATGCCAAAGGCGAACGTCGAGTTAAATCACATATTCCATTTCAAGGGAAAGTTGGCACGGTGTTCTGGGTTTACGGGGATGGGGACGGACAACGACGGCAACCGGCTCGCCTGGGGTACGGGAACGACAGACTTCAGCTATATGGCGGGCGAATACTGGGCCGCACGTAACTGGTCTTCAAAGAGGAGAACGAACCAGCGACGTACGAAGACGCGAGCCGTTGGTACCGCTTCACCGGATTCAAGGCAAGTGCGCAATTGGAGGCAATGGTGCGCGTGCCCTCAATCGGCTTTGAATTCAAGACGGATGCGCTCGAGACATCAAAGGCAGACTTCGCGGTGATGGGCGAAGAGGTAAATGGCAAATACTACGGCCTTTGCGTGCATGGCGCCTTCGCGTGAATCCTTGTGTTTGTCATGAGATTGTTTCACACCTTCCGAGCCGCGGATATGAGCAATCGCTGAACGGCAAAGTGAAGGTGAACCTGACACCCGCCCCTCATGAGAGCAGTGGCGCGTCGTCTAACGTTCGCTGATAAGTGTTCAGAGGGGATTTATCGCCATTACTCCATGGCGGATGTCGTGGTAGACACTCCGGGCTTGATCGGGGTAATTCCCACGCTTGGCAGTTCGCATGCTAGGCCGTTTATCGGCAGCTTGCCCGCCCCGGCCGGACGTCGGTGATTACCAAGAGTTTGGCAGAGACACCACGTCAGCCTGGTGAGAGGACAAGTCCACGAAGGTGGAAATGCTTACAATGTCATGGAGCAAGATGCATTCCTGCGTGGAGAAGTGCGTCAACAAACCCTTGCTCCTCGTCGAAGATCCGCCAGAACTCTTCTTGTTTCTTGGTTGGTCTTGGACTCGAGAAATCTATCAGCCTGGCATCGCTGCGTATCTGGAGGTCACCGCCCTGAGATAACTCAATGAATCGCGTCCGAAAGTGGTCCGTCCCCATCGTCAGCGGGTCACGTGGGACCGAGAGGAGCCCTTTATTAACGAGCCGCGCGCTGAGAGCCGGGAAATCAGGAGTCTCTGGCACGTTCATAAGTCCGTAGGCCAGGCATTCCCCGGTGTTACGCGCGGCAACAAAGCCGCCACCGCCGTAGACTTTCAAGACGAAGCCCTCGTTCCAGGCCGGACTTTGGGCGTCGCCGAAAACTGCGTATTCCGTTCGCACCTTGTCGCTCTTCGGCCCCCACCAGAGCGAAACGAATTTGTTCACTCTTGCCTTGTCCGTGGCCGCATCGCTTTGTATCTCCCAGTCTTGAAAGGCAACGGGGAAACCCGCCAATGCTGCAAGAGAGTCTGGTTCCGCCACCTCCAATTTCCATCGGTATTCGAATTCTGGGCTCATCCAGCCTGGGACTTTGGCGAGAGGCACGATGTACACTTTCTTCTCTTCGGAGAGGAGTTCCCCGCAGAGCACATACTTTTGTTTGGTTCGCTCGGGCCCGCGTAGCTTTTCGACGGACAAGAGAAATACTTCTCCATCATCGCTGCCGACAGCCAAGACGGCGTCGTTTGGGGAGAATGCCAGACCCTCGATGGGGAAACTGCCCGCAGAAACATAGCCGATTTCCTTAAAATCCCGGGCACTCCAGAGGCTCAAGTCTCCTCCCGATCCATAGTTTCCGCCGCCGAGTGCTATCCACTGGTCGGAGTGCGAAATCGCAGCCGCGAATAGCCCGTACCTGATTGCAGAAAGCCGGCCAATCGTTTCGCCTGTTGATGCGTCCATCAGTTCCACGTTCTTGTCGCCGTAAACTGCACCTCCACCGGCGACGATGAACTTGCGACTTGGTGAAAGGTTACAAAAGAAACCAAGCCCTGTTACGTCCCAACTCCGCAAGGCTTGCCCGGTCCCGAGATCCCACCACTGCACTGCCGCGTAGCGACAAACGGCCAATTTACTCGCATCCGAAGAGAATCCTGCGGCGATGTACTCCTGTGCGGGGCCTGCGCTCAAACTCAGGTTTCGGGACTGCCGCGTCTGCATATCGCAAAGAAATACGGCAGACCTTGTGGAAAGAGCTAACTCCCGTGAATCCGGCGAGAAGGCCAACGCGGTAGGTGACTCGGACCTCAGGGTGATCCTTGCGGGGACTACCCAGGTGCCGACTGTCCAAATCAGGATGTCTCCGTCCGAAGTGGCGGCAGCGAGAGACCTCGCGTCTGGAGAGAATGCAACCCTGTCAACGCTGATGTTGCCGTTCTTCGAGAGCCAAGTGTACACAATCGCGTGATCTGACGCCTTCCAAACCCTTACACCACTTTCGGTCCTCCAGCCGTATGCGGCGGCAAGGAATTGCCCGTCAGGAGAAAAGGCTACCGATTTCACGCGGTCAGGACAGTCGAGTTTTGCGATAAGCGCCTCGGAAAAAGCGGCGGGCAAAGAGGGCCCCGCCAAGAGAATCGGAAAGAGAACAACTTCAAGGAATCCACCTGCGAGATTGGCTCTTCGCGTTGACACGGGGCACGTTTTCCGACCCACATTTCGAATTACGGGATACCAGATATAGCACCAAATCGGTTCGCTACCAAACCAAGCCATGGTAGGGCACCGTTGAGCTTCACACCAGAGTATCACTTGTCGTCCGGGGCTGGCGCAGACCGAAGCTCTGCGTCCCCAGGGCACCACGCCTCCGCTGGTCGCAGAGCTACACCCTGCGCCAGCCGCGTTTGCTTAAGAATCATTGGTGAAATGGATCTTGTGCCTTTTCCGAGGGATGGGCCTCAACCGCGGTCACACGTTTCGGCGCGGCGGGCAATGCCCAGGAGCTGCTTGCGTTGCATGATGAAATGTGCCAGGGCGCCGGTAGGTAGGGCGAGCCATTGCGGCAGGCCATAAGGGCGATAACCAGGGGCCACGCGACCACGCACGATTAGCCGTGTTTGCCCTGGCTGGGGTTGCTCCAGGACGAATGCCCAGGTCGTCTGGTACTTGCCGCTGGGCAACCGCCAGACAAGGACCAGGCTGTGCTCCGGCTCGCACTGCGCGACAACGAAGACGTCGGTAGCACCGGGGAGCGCAGGAAATACGCTCCCCACGCCGATTTTTTGGTATTCGGGTAGGATACGCTCAGCGCTGGGGTGGCCGCCGTTATCGATGAAGTCGTAGGCGTACCATCCGGCCCGACCGGAGCCCATTTGAGCCAGCCACGGCCAGACGTCATGAGGAGGGCAGCGAATTGTTATGGCGTGATTGACCGAGCCGACCGGCTGGGGAATCAGGTCGTCTCCGGCAAGAGTCCGGGCCCGCTCGCGAGGAGTGGCGCGGACTTGGATGTAGGAGTAAATGGCCAGTGCCGCTAATACAACCAGTGTTCCGAAAAGTGCAAGCAGTACCTTCTTCTTCATGTCGCACCTCACCGGCGGGTCAGCCCAGTGCAGCTTCGTGTGTAGTGTATTACCGTTGCGGGCGAAAATCAGCGGCAAATGTTCGTCGGACGGAGGTGCACCTCCCACCGACGCAGAGATAGCTCCCTCACTTGGATGGCCAGCCTTATCGGAGACTGAGCCCGGCTGCGTACACGGACTTCGAGGTGGAAGCAGGTGCTGCCTAACAGTTCCGGATAGCCGTTGGGAACGGCTCGAGTATCCAATAAAGCGGGTAGCGCAGACCGCAGTATTTGCGGTCTGCGGCTTTTCCTAGACCAGAGGCCGTTCGACGCCATAGGATAACGTCTGGTATGGAAGAGACGCGGACCGCAAGTACGGCGGTCCGCGCTACCTGCTTTCGAGTGGCCGACCATCGGGACGGAATGAAGTTCCGCACGATTGTCAGTCGCTAACCGCTGGAGAGCCGGCGAGCCGGCGTGTTTTGATGTCGCGCATCGGCGGTTGGCCGAAGAGGCGTTTGTATTCGCGGTTGAACTGGCTGGCGCTCTCATACCCGACATCGAAAGCGGCACTCGCTGCGTCGAGCCCCTCAATGAGCATGCGCTCTCGTGCGACTTGCAAGCGAAGCTGCTTCTGGTATTGAAGCGGGCTCATCGCGGTCAAGGCGCGGAAGTGATGGTGCAGCGTCGACATGCCCATGCACGCGACGCCTGCGAGTTCCTCTACATGCAAGGGTTTCGCGTAATTGGCCCTGAGCCAAGCGATGGCCTTCGCCGTTCTTTGACTTTGGTCGCCCAGGGTCGCTATGGCGCGGAGACGCTCTCCTTGAGGGCCTCGAAGCAGGCGGTACACAATCTCTCGTTGGACCAGGTCGCTCAAAAACGGTATGTCCTCTGGAGCATCAAGAAGGTCCAGAAGCCGAGAACAGGGCTTCAATAGCTCGACCGTTGTTGTCCCGATCGCGATGCCGTGACCTTGGGACGAACCCTCACGTCGTTGGAACTCCTCCTGACTGAGAATCCCTCGGACCACTGCCATATCGAGCTTCAGGTGCAAAGAGAGCAAGGGCACCTCCTCGCTCGCTGTAACGATTTGGCTCACCACCGGTACATCAACGGAGCTCAGAAGGAATGATGATTCGTCGCATAGGTATGTCGTTCCGCCGAGGCTTACGCGCTTTCGTCCTTGAACGAATACGGTGAGGCTGGGCTCGTACGTTGCGGGATAGCACGGACTCGGCTCCGTCCGCCGAAAGAGCGTGAGGCCAGGGATGGCGGTTGCCTGTGCCCCTGCCTTTGGAACATGCGCGGCAATCTTGCGCGCTAGCTCTCTTCGCATCTCAACGACCTGTAATGATTGCTCTCTGTTCGTGATCCTCTGATTCGGTGCCTGTGCCATGGACTCCTCCTTCAAGAGTCCAGCGTAGCGCGAAACGGCCAATTCGGGTGCATAAAATCGTATGTTGCGACAGGAATAGGCAATAAATCGGCAGGATCGGGATACCCGCTTCCATAGCACTCGAATCTAAGATGGAGACGAGCAAAGCGGTTCCGAAAGGAGAAACAATGCAGAAGCGCAAACTGGGAAAAAGCAACCTGGAAGTTTCGGCTCTTGGCCTCGGGTGCATGGGCATGAGCTTTTCCTATGGTCCACCCAAAGACAAGCAGGAAATGATCGCCCTGATCCGGGCCGCCGTCGAACGCGGCGTCACCTTCTTTGACACGGCCGAAGTCTACGGCCCGTACATCAACGAAGAGCTGGTGGGCGAAGCCCTCGCGCCCTTCCGCGGCCAAGTGGTGATCGCCACCAAGTTCGGGTGGAAGATTGATCCCAAGGCGGAGCGAGGCTTGGCCGGGCTGGACAGCCGGCCGGAGCAGATCAAGCGGGTCGCTGACGCCTCGCTCAAGCGCCTCAGAGTCGATGCCATCGACCTGTTCTATCAGCATCGCGTCGACCCGGACGTGCCCATCGAAGACGTGGCAGGAGCGGTGAAAGACTTGATTGGGCAAGGCAAGGTCAAGCACTTCGGGCTTTCCGAAGCGGCCGCCAAGACGATTCGGCGCGCGCACGCGGTCCAACCGGTCGCCGCAGTCCAGAGTGAATACTCGCTGTGGTGGAGACGCCCTGAAGAGGAAGTGCTGCCCACGCTCGGGGAACTCGGGATCGGCTTCGTCCCTTACAGTCCTCTGGGTAAGGGCTTCCTGACGGGAAAGATCGACGAGAAAACTAAGTTCGATAATACCGATTTCCGAAGCATCATTCCCCGCTTCGCGCCGGAGGCTCGGAAGGCGAATCAGGCTTTGGTGGATATGCTCGGCGGGATCGCTGCACGGAAGAACGCGACGCCAGCTCAGATCGCGCTCGCCTGGCTCTTGGCCCAGAAACCTTGGATTGTCCCAATTCCCGGAACCACCAAACTGGCGCGCCTGGAAGAGAACATCGGAGCAGTCGCGGTCGAACTTACACAGGACGACCTGCGCGATATCGAAAGCGTCGCGTCAAAGATCACGATCCAAGGGGCCCGGTATCCTGAGAACATGGAGCGAATCACGTACCGCTGAGCGAGTGGGCATGGCAAGCAGGAGCAAACCGAAGATGAGAAAACTGCTTTCACTTGGCGTAGTTTCTGTGTTCATCGGCTTGACCACAATTTCCGGCTTGATGCTGTCCGGCAGCCAGGATCGCGGTGTTAACGAGAACATCCGCGACCGGTTCATTGGCGCGTGGCGTCTGGTCTGGCTCGAAGAGCAAGGTCCGGACGGGAAAGTTCACCGGGCTGACTGTACCGGGTTGCTTGTCTATACGCGGGACGGCCACATGTCCGTCCAGGTGATGTATCGAAACCCGCAGGTAGGGACCCAGACTGGGCCGGTGCAATATGCGCAGGGCGGCTACGAGGCCACCTTCGGCACCTACGAGATTGACGCACGCGCTCCCAGCTTCACCTATCACGTTGACGGGGCATTGGTGCGGACCCTTATCAGCAAAGACCTGACGCGCGTATACGAGTTTTCGGGCAAACAGCTCATCGTGAAGTCGGCGAACCCGAAAGAACATTGGAGAGCTGCTTGGGAGCATTACTGAACGGCCTTTCCAAATCAGCGCTCGCGGTAGTGTTACGTAACAGGAATTCGTAACATAACTCGTGGGAAGCTTGATGGCCCTCTCAAGGCTGTCCAAATCAGCGGAGTTTCCTGGGGGCTTCGCCCCTTGCTTTGCGGAAAGGATTTGCCTTTCCGGGCGAAATCTCGGACATGTTATTGTTTTCCGCCGCGTGAAGGCTGCGCCTTCACGCGGCGGAAAACAGGTTGTGGAGAAAATGGCAGCCCCGTGTCATTCCGAGCGAAGCGAGGAATCTCGCTCCGATCTTCTGTCCTGGAAAAATCAAGGCGAGATTCCTCGCATCGCTCCTGAAAATGACTCCCACGCTGGTCATTCCCGCGAAAGCGGGAATCCACCTGACATGGGCCCCCGCTTCCGCGGGGGCGACGAGGATGGGGATTTTCATCAAATTGGGTGGACCACAGGTCCATGGAAGCTCCGTCGAAAGTCACGTCATTCCCGCGAAAGCGGGAATCCAGTTCCTCCCGGATATGGACCCCCGCTTTCGCGGGGGTGACGCGTTGACTTTCATTTCTATGGGTGGGCCGCTGGCCCATGACCACCCGGAATGACACAGACGCTCGATTTTTTCACACGTTGCGACGCCGCGTGCTACATTATTCCGCGCGCTCCGCGGGCTGACTTAAGAAACGAACGTTTCACTTCGCATTTCTTCGCCGGCTTTGCGCACTTGGCGCCTTCACGTGAACCCTTGTGTTTGTCATGGGATTATTTCACAACTAGATGTGTCAGGAGAACAGGAGTATGGGAGAAACATTCATGAAGCTACTCGCCGCCGCAGTCATCTCGTTTCTGCTCGCCTCTGCAGCGAGTGCGCAACAACTGCCGTCTTACATCGAACGGCCCTCTGATGCGGCAGGCGTATTTGCTATATGGCCCGGTTCCGGCGTGCCACGCGGCACGGAGAAGTGGACTTGGCACGAGCAATCGGTTCAGGCGCCGGGGAGCGCGGTGCCGAATCGGATGGTCAGGAATGTCGTGGTCCCAACCGTCACCATGTTCAAACCGGCCGAGGACACTGCCAAGGGCACAGCAATGATTGTGGCTCCCGGTGGTGCCTTTACCTTCCTGATGGTTGACTACGAGGGTTATGACATGGCGCGCTGGCTTGCGCAGCAGGGCGTCACAGCCTTCGTTCTCAAGTACCGTGTCGCACATACGCCGGAAGACGATTCGCAGTTCTTTACGTTCTTACAGGATCTGTTCAAGGTATTGCCGCACCCGGGGCCCGCAGTGGAAACGCCCCCCGTGGGTACCGCAGCAATAGAGGAGGCTCGGACCTGGGCAGAAGAAGACGGCCGCCAGGCGATGCGTTTCGTGCGGCAACACGCCGCCCAATGGGGCATTGACCCGCATCGCATTGGAATCGGAGGCTTTTCCGCCGGCGGCGGAGTTGTCATGGGTGCGGTCATGCAGCACGATGCGCAGAGCCGTCCGGACTTCGCCGCCCCCATTTACGCCGGCTATCGCACAGCAAACCCGGTGCCGGAAGATGCGCCTCCCCTCTTCATCGCGCTCGCCAATGACGACAGTCTTGTCGCGCCCATTTCCGGCGCAAGACTCTATCAGGCGTGGCATGCGGCCGGAAAGCCGGCGGAATTACATATCTTCGCTAGAGGCGGGCACGGCTTCGGGATGAAGAGGCAGAATCTTCCGTCGGACGCGTGGATCGGTCTCTTCAAGACTTGGCTGACCGACCAGGGCTTTCTTTCTCCTGCCACAAAGCAGGCCGCGCACCCTTAAGTTTAGAAAAGGAGGAATGAGCATGGGCAGGGAGCCTTCAGGAGCCGAAAGAATGTTCGGTGATTTCGCCCCCAAATTGGTCCAACTAACGGACCATGTGCTGTTTGGTGATGTCTGGGAGCGGAGGGAGTTGTCAAAGCGCGACCGCAGTCTGATCACCGTGGCTGCGCTAATCGCGTTGAATCGTCCGGACCAGTTGCGATTTCATCTCGGAAGAGCGGTGGAAAACGGAGTGAAGGAGCAGGAACTGATCGAAGTCATCACGCATCTGGCGTTTTACGCCGGCTGGCCCAATGCAATGACCGCCATGACAGTCGCGAAGGACCTCTTTTCCAAAGCCTGAGAGGCGATTAAGCGAACCGTTTCTGGATTTCGCATCCGTGTGCCGGAAGCAAAAACCGGACACTTTGAGAAGCGAGCGGCGTTGGGCCCGCCTGCCACGGGTCGCGGCGAGCACCGGTAAAGAGAAGGAGAAAAAAGATGCGAGGAGCTGTTCTGTATGGCCCGCGCGACGTGCGATTCGAGGAGCGTGAGGACCCGAAGATCATCGAACCTACCGATGCGGTGATCCGCATCGCGGCGACGTGCGTGTGCGGATCAGACCTTTGGCCGTACCGAGGCTTGCAGTCGATCAACGGCCCGACGCCGATGGGGCACGAGTACTGCGGTTTCGTCGAAGAGGTCGGCACCGCGGTCAAGTCCGTGAAGCCGGGGCAATTCGTGGTCGGCTCATTTGCCACCTCGGACAACACCTGTCCCCATTGCCAATACGGTTACCAATCCTCGTGCGTGCGGCGTGAGTTCGTGACGAGGGCGCAGGCGCCGTTACTGCGCGTGCCGCTGGCGGACGGAACGCTGGTGCCAACGCCAAGCGTGCCGTCCGACGACCTCGTGCCAAGCCTGCTGACGACCTCGGACGTTCTGGGCACGGGCTGGTTCGCCGCCGACGCCGCCAATGTGAAGCCGGGCTCGACCGTGGTAGTTGTAGGTGATGGCGCCGTCGGCCTGCTCGGCGTGCTTTCCGCCAGGCAAATGGGCGCAGAGCGCATCATCGGCATGAGCCGTCACGAATCCCGGCAGAAGCTCGCCCGCGAGTATGGGGCGACTGACATCGTGACCGAGCGTGGTGACGACGGGGTGGCCCATATCAAGGAGTTGACGAAAGGAATCGGTGCAGACTCAGTGCTGGAGTGTGTGGGCACGCAGGAGTCGATGCTGCAGGCGATTCTGTCGACCCGCCCTGGCGGGTTCGTGTCGTACGTCGGTGTTCCGCACGGGGTGGAATTGAACGGAGGGCAACTGTTCTTCACGCATGTTCACCTCCACGGCGGCCCCGCTCCGGTGCGCCGCTACCTGCCCGCACTGATCGCCTTGGTGCTGAACGGCAAGATCAACCCCGGAAAGGTTTTTGACGTGGTGCTGCCGTTGGATCAAGTCGCGGAAGGATACCGCGCGATGGATGAGCGCCGCGCGATCAAGGCGCTGTTGCGGCCGTAAGGAGATTCGAGATGAACGCATGGATGAAGGATGAACTGCGCAAGATTGCTGAGGCTGATGACCTGCACATCTCACCGTTCCGTGAGGACGGAGTGACATACGGCACCCCAACCTGGATTTGGTCCGTCGCGGTCGGCGACGCCCTCTACGTGCGCGCGTACAACGGGCGGAAATCTCGTTGGTACCAAGCCGCGGTGCGGCAGAAGGTGGGGAGGATCACTGCCGCCGGCATGACGAGAGAAGCCAAACCTTCGAGCCCGGCGCGCGCACGGCTTGGCACACGCACCCGCTTGGTCAAACACTCATTGTTACGGCCGGCTGCGGATGGGTGCAGCGCGAGGGCGGGCCTATTGAGGAGATCCGTCCCGGGGACATTGTCTGGTTCGAGCCCGGCGAGAAGCATTGGCATGGTGCGACACCAACAACCCCGATGACGCACATCGCCATAGCGGAAGCGCTCGACAGCAAGGGCGTGGACTGGATGGAGAAGGTCAGCGACGAACAATACCGGCGCTAACGCAATCGTCGTCGTGGTACTATTCCGGTCCGAGTAGAGAGACGGAAGCAGCCATGACCATCAAAAAAGCCCTGCGTTGGATCGTTACGGCGATTACTGCGCTGATCGTTGTGCTTATTGTGGGCCTGGCGCTTTTCATATGGCTGAGTTACCCCAAGCTATCGACGGATAGCGTCTTTGTCCGTCCGGCGGGGCGGGACGTCTTCAAGTTCACGGACATTCCGCGCGGGCGAGAGCTAACGCCGCAGCAGATCGACCAGTACGCCGAGAAGCTGCTCGCGGAGATGACCCTCGCGGAGAAAGTCCACCAGATGTCGGGCGACATCTGGCTCTGGGACTTGGTGCGTCTGATCACCGTCGAGAAAAAGAAGTATAACGACCACGCCATCCTGGCCGGGAACAACCGGCGGCTCGGAATCCCGCCCCTGGCGTTTTCCGACGGTCCGCGCGGAGTGGTGATGAACCACTCGACGTGTTTCCCGGTGGCCATGGCGCGCGGCGCGAGCTGGGACTTGGACTTGCAGCGCCGCATCGGCGACGCCATCGGCCAGGAAATTCGTGCCCAAGGCGGCAACTTTTACGGCGGCCTCTGCATTAACCTGCTCCGGCATCCCGCCTGGGGACGCGCCCAGGAGACTTACGGTGAAGATCCGTTTCTGCTGGGCGAGATGGCGGTAGCCCTGATGCAGGGTGTGCAGCGCCACAATGTAATGGGTTGCGCCAAGCACTATGCCATGAATTCAATCGAGACGGCGCGCTTCCAGGTGGACGTTCAGGTAGACGAGCGGACCCTGCGCGAGGTCTACCTGCCGCACTTCGAGCGTCTGGTGGAGGCCGGGGTGGCGGCGGTGATGAGCTCCTACAACAAGGTGCGGGGCGACTACTGTGGCGAAAACGCCTACCTGCTGCGCAAGGTGCTGAAAGAGGATTGGGGCTTTCGGGGCTTCGTGATGTCCGATTTTTTCCAGGGGGTGTATGACGGCAAGAAGGCCGCCAAAGCGGGCCTTGACGTGGAAATGCCAGTGCCGCTTCAGTTCGGCAGGCCGTTCCTGGCAGCCGTCGAGAGAGGCGAGGTGCCGCGCGAGGCGATCGACGAGGCGGCGCGGCGCATCCTGCGGCGCAAGATCGAATACCTGACGCGCTCCGACCCTATGCGCTACGACGCCAGTTTGGTGGTCTCTAAAGAGCACACGGAGCTGGCGCGCGAAGCCGCCGAACGGAGCATGGTGCTGCTTAAGAACGAGGGCGGCTTGCTCCCGCTCGACAAGGCGAAGCTCAAAACCCTGGCGGTCATTGGCCGCCTTGCCGACATCGAAGACACGGGCGATCACGGCTCGAGCCGCGTCTATCCTCCTTATGTCGTTACGCCCCTGGCGGGCCTGCGGCGCTATCTGGGCGCGAGCGCCAACGTGGTGTACGAGAACGGGGCCGACTTGGCGCGCGCCAAACAGTCAGCGAAGAACGCCGATGCCGTGATCATCGTGGCGGGTTACGACTACAGTGATGAGGGCGAGTACATCCCGCAGCAGCCGCTTCCCGAGCGAGGCGGCGACCGCACCAGCCTGGGGCTGCATCCCCAGGAGGCTGAGCTCGTCCGGGCCGTGGCCCCTGAGAACCCGCGCACCATCGTGGTACTGGTGGGTGGCAGCGCCATTATGATGGAAGAGTGGAAGGAAAAAGTGGACGGCATCCTCATGGCCTGGTACTCGGGTATGGAGGGAGGCACTGCCCTGGCCCGCATCCTGTTTGGCGACGTGAATCCCAGCGGCAAGTTGACGGTGACCATCCCCAGCGACCCGGCGCAACTGCCGCCCTTCGATCCTCACGCGCAATCCATCGAGTACGGCTACTACCACGGTTACACGCTGGCCGACAAGAAGGGCTATAAGCCGGCCTTCCCCTTCGGCTACGGCCTGAGCTACACAACCTTCAAGTACTCGAACCTCAGACTAAGCGCGCCTCAGGTGGCGCCGGACGGAGCGCTCGCGGTCACGGTGGACGTGAGCAACACAGGGGCGCGGGCAGGCGAAGAGGTGGTCGAACTTTACGTCGGGTTCCCGCACGCCGGAGTGGATCGTCCGTTGAAGCTGCTGCGCGGCTTCACCAAGGTGGCGCTCGGGCGGGGCGAAAAGAAGACCGTGGCGTTCACCCTGCGTGCCAGAGACTTGGCGTACTATGACCCGCAAGCGGGAAGGTGGCGGGTCGAACCGGTGAGCCACGAAGTTCTGGTGGGAGGGTCGTCACGCCCTGCCGATCTGCTCAAGGCGAGCTTTCGCGTCACCGCAGCGCAGGCGGTCGGCGGGACTACCCTTCGATGAGCCAGCGAATGCCTGGGAGCGCGGGCGTCCCGCCCGCTGAAGCGAGAGCGCGCGACCCAGCCCCTGCGGGCGACACACCCGCGCTCCCAGCCAACTTGGCCAGCCCCAAAATTCAGAATCTTCCCCTGCCCGCGTGCTGTAACGAAGATAGTCGCTGGCTTGATGTCGCGATGAATTTCCGCGTGGCGTGTTCTAGCGCCATGTCGTGTTTCCGGCGCCCGCGTCTCGATCACGTTCCTGCCGATATCTACTGACTAAGCTGGTGTACTTGCGAAGCCTCCATGACCCAGCCGGGACCGAGAGACACTCCGCCCTGCCCCGTCACAGCCGTCGGCTCGTAGAAAAGCAGCCCTCTGACCACGATCGGGGTCTGGGCTGTCAACCCTGCTAGTCCGCTGACCGAGACGAAGTTGGAATCGGCGAAGACCACTGCCGTGATCGACTGGCCATTGAAGACCGCGCTACAGGGCGCGAACGTGAAGACGCTGCTGCCGGAGCCGACCAGCGCGGTGAAGTTGCCCAGGATGGACTGCTCTCGCAAGAAGACGCTACTGGCCGAAAGCGTCACCGGCGGGCCTGTCTGAAGCTGGCCGTTAACTGTCACTTCCTGCCCCACGCCCATCGTCGTGGCGCTGAACGGCAGTCCCCACTCGTTCCACATGAAAGCTTCGGGCCGGTACCAAGTGGAGCCGGAGACGTTGACGGTCAGGACGGACCGGAGCGGCACCGTGGCGCTTTGGTCGGGAAGCTCAGCGCGCACGAATAGGTTGAATTGCGTCACCGCGCCGGACCCGTTTTGAGTGACGGAAGTGACCATGCCCTGAAAGGCCGACCGGTTTTCTTCTTGGTTCCCTTGCTCCTCGACCTCGACGCCCAGCGCGACGATATTCCCGTTGGTATCAACGTAAGCGCGGACGGTGACGACGGTGCCGACAGCCAATTCGCCGAGATTGTCGACCCCCGCCCGCGAGTCAAAGCGAGTTTTCGTGGTCGTATTGATCGTGAGTATGCTACCGTCGGAAGTCTGGATCGTGAAACTGCCGTTGAAGGCGGCATTAGCGCTTGTGGTCGAGACGCTTTGGACGACGCCGGAAAGTTGCTCGATTTCACCCAAACCGGTATTCCGGGTGGGAGTCGACGGAGTGGCGTAGAACGTCGGGGTCACGTTTCCCGTCGCTTGTCCGCTGGAATTGGTTTGGACGGACTGCCGCAGGTTAAAGTCGAGAAACAAACCAGCGCTACCGTTGGAAGATACCAATAGTCCTGGATTGATCGTGACCGTGGCGCTCGAAGAGGTCAGCGTCGTGGTGAGCGCAGTGGGGACCAGGGGGCTCCCAGCCAGCACCTCGAGCTGCGGGTTTGATAACGTCAGCGTCGCGCCGGTGTACGTTCCTGTCCCCACGTTAGTGAAGCTGAGTGGAACCGTAAAGTCCATCAGGCAGGCAAAATCCACCGTGACCGGCGAACCCGACGACACCACGGAAACAGGCGAACCACCGCCCTCCGGCGTGAGGGTCATGTCGGTGATGGTCATCGTGAACGACACCACGTCACAGGCTGCAGCGTCTCCGGCAAAAACCACCATAGAACCTGAGCTGGCGGGCTGCGACGTGCTGAGGCTCGTCGATCCACCTCCCGAACAACTGAGCACCACTGCCAGCCCCGCCAGCAAGAGCACCGCAAGTCCGTATATTGCCAATCTCGTTTTCATGAGCACCCCCGGCTCGGGCCCGGACCTATATTCAGGTTTGTTTGGCGCCGACCCGTCCCACGTTATTGGGGCACGTTCCTTTCCGAACGCCCATTTTCCAACTCATTGAAAACGCAAATATAACTCCCTGGCGAACAACCTCCACCTTCAGTAGGACCGGAAAGAACTCCCGTGCCCGGGAAAATTCTACACGCCTTGCCATGGAAGTCGCGCCGGACAGTCGAAACCTGCCCCACCAAGGCTTCAATATCAAATGAAAAAGCGGAAGCGTCAATTGCACCAAAGTACCTGCATGCGGTCGGATTTCTCGAAGGTGGGTAGCGCCAGTGCCACGCCGGATGGCCAAGGCGAATACAGGCACAGCCGCCATCCGCTTGACTTCGCCGCAACCCCAGCCCATACTTTGCCTGTGAAACTGCGGACGCTGGTGAGTTTGTTCTTAGGGGCGGGCGCGTGCATCGGCATCTTCAGCGGCGCGCTGCCGCTTTTTGCTCTGCCTCCCCAGGCGCCCGAATCTCGGCTGGAACTCTCCCCCTCGGAAATCGCACTTTACAAAGGTGCTCAGCCGGTCGTCGATTGGCCCCCCCAGCAGATTCACCACTGCCCTTTGCTGCACAAGCTCCGTTCCGTCGAAAACCAGGACCAACTAGCGACGATTCTCGAGCGCGTGGGCCAAACCGTTACCACTCAGTTTCATGACTTCCCCAGTGTTGCCTGCGACGAGGAAATCTCCGAAACACATCCAGGGCCGGGCAGCGTGGACAGCGATTTCATGTACGGCGTTCCCATGGCCGACGCGGATGAGGACACCACACGTCAGAAGTTGCACTATATCATCGTGCCCTGGCCAGGCGGCGATATCCCGGCATTTGATGAGTACCGCACGGACCTCAACGGGAACCCCCTCAACGCCTCCAGCCTTCGCGGCTTCGCCATGACCAGTTCCAAGTACGCTTCTACCTGCCTGTACTTCAGCCCCGCCGACCAGCACGACAGCCGCTTCCGGTACTTCGGAACGCAGACGATCCGAGAGCGGGAGTGCTTTGTGGTGGGGTTCGCGCAAGACCCCGAAAAAGCGCGGCGCATTGACCGATTTCACACCATGGGTGCAACTTTCAGCTTGTTATCCCAAGGTCTGGCATGGATCGACCCCGAGAGTTTCCAGATCCTGAAGATCAACTCTTGGCTTCTCGCCCCGCGCAAAGATATCGGCATCGATTCCCAGTCCACCACCGTCGACTTCTACCCCTTCCAGCCCAGCGGCACGGAGCGCGCCCTATGGCTGCCACGCGAGGTGACGGTCTTGCTCGATTTTCGCGGGACAAAGGTTCGCAACACCCACCGCTATTCGCATTACATGCTCTTTCGAGTAGAGGTCAAGCCTGGAACGTAAGTCGGCCCCACTGCTCAAATGGCGTGAAATCGTCGACCGGCTGTCATCCTGACTCAGAAGGGATGCCCGCAGGTGCGGGAGGCGAGGCGTCGGCGCTTCAAGGTTGCCCGCCACGTCTCCAGGGAAGGCCAAAGCTTTCCCCTTTTATGTCGCATCCGAATAAGGCCGTAGCATAAAAAATGCGTTCCGCCCCCGCAGGCAGCGCCCCACCGCATTATCCCTTTGCAAGGGGCAGCAAAAAGGGTTAGATTATGAATCGTGATTTGTAGATCTTCGCTGGCGGCATGATTTTACAGGTCCTGCCTCGAGCGGGGGTAATTCAGCGGTAGAATGCCAGCTTCCCAAGCTGGACGTCGCGGGTTCGATCCCCGTCCCCCGCTCCAACCTCATCAATGAGCCCTACCGGGCCTTCGCGCTAGCTGACGCGACCTTGTTGCGCCGGGAAGATTTTCTTCTCCGTGTTCCCTGCGGCCGAGACAAGACAAAACACAGAGGTCACTGAGACTCTCCGTGGTCTCAGTGTTGAGTCTTTGGAGGCTCAGAGGACACGGAGAAGTTCGTTTGGTTGCGGGCAACAGCCGGGTCGTACTACTTACGATGAATTTCGTCGCGGCGTGGGAAGGTTTCTCTTGCTCGTCACTCGTCCCGCCGCGGTGGGTCACGGTCCAACCCCAGCAGCAGCGTGGAGAGAACGTGAACGCCCACCGCCCGCGATTCTTGCCCCGCGCAAAACTCATGGTCGCCTCCAACAATTAAACGCAGTCGGCCGCTAGTACGTCACGCCCAGCAAATGCGCCGTGATGTAGCGATCCAGCTCCTCGTAGTCCCGCTGCCTGACCAAATCTGCATACAAACCCCGGTTCAAGCTCCGAACCTTCTCAACGAACCAGAGGAAGGCTTGCTTGCTATTTGCGAGGTGCTTCGCGGACACTTCCTTTCTCTGCGTGCGCATGGCCTTGACGTCCAGACCCACATACTCACCGTTCCGCCCGTAGCCGTTCTCTTCCAGGACCCGCACTTGGTTGAAG
>Ga0187784_10000905_pt1 | contig 22867 bp, 21 predicted proteins | sample 1015_SJ02_MP15_2_FD_132964 | JGI IMG/M metagenome (GOLD analysis project Ga0187784, IMG submission 132964) | Tropical peat soil microbial communities from peatlands in Department of Meta, Colombia - 1015_SJ02_MP15_20_MG | ecosystem: Environmental > Terrestrial > Soil > Wetlands > Peat | place... | reverse complement strand
GTGCCCGACACGATCACGGCGTCGCCGGCGCGCGCCTTGTCGGCCGAGAGGTCGAGGCCGGCCGGAACGACGCCGATGCCGGTCGTCGAGATTAACACGCCGTCGCCCTTGCCGCGCTCGACGACCTTGGTGTCGCCGGTGATGACCGGCACGCCGGCGGCACGCGAAGCCGCGCCCATGCTCTGCGCGATGCGGGCGAGATCGGCGAGCGGAAATCCCTCCTCCAGGATGAAGCTTGCCGACAGATAGAGCGGCCGGGCGCCGCTCATCGCGACGTCGTTGATGGTGCCGTGCACGGCAAGCGAGCCGATGTCGCCGCCGGGGAAGAACAGCGGCGAGATGACATAACTGTCGGTCGTCATCACCATGCGGCCGGAGGCGACCTCGAATGCGGCCTGGTCGTTGCCGCGGCGCAGCCATTCATTGTCGAGCGCCGCATGGAACAGATCGCCGATCAGCTGCGCCATCGCGCGGCCGCCGGCGCCGTGCGAAAGCTCGACGCGGCCGTTGCGGATATCGAGCTTGCGCCGATAGCTGCGATCGCTCATGACGCCATGCGGGCCCGATCCCGGAAGCGGCCGTAGGTCCAGTGCGCCGCGCAGGCGCCTTCCGCCGACACCATGCAGGAGCCCATCGGCGTGTCGGGGGTGCAGACCGTGCCGAACAGCTTGCAGTCGGCCGGCTTCTTGACGCCGCGCAGGATGGCGCCGCACTCGCAGGCCGGGTTGTCGGACGCGGAAATCTCCTCGATGGCGAAGCGGCGCTCGGCGTCGAAGGCGGCGTATTTCGCCTTGAGCCGCAGACCGCTGTACGGCACCACGCCGAGGCCGCGCCATTCGAAGCGCTTGCGCAGCTCGAAGAACTCCGCAACCTCCGCTTTCGCCTTCTCGTTGCCGTCGCGCCGCACCGCCCGCGAATACTGGTTCTCGACCTCGTGGCGGCCGTCATTGACCTGGCGGATCAGCATCAGCACCGCCTGCAGCACGTCGAGCGGCTCGAAGCCCGCGACCACGACCGGCTTCTCGAACTCCTCGGCGAAGAAGGCGTAGGGCTGCGTGCCGATCACCGTGCTCACATGGGCCGGGCCGATGAATCCGTCGATGTGCACGCGGCCGAGCTCGCGCACGTCCGGGCTCTCGAGAATGTTCTGGATCGCCGCCGGCGTCAGCACGTGATTGCAGAACACGGTGAAATTGGTGAGGCCGCGGCGCTGCGCCAGGCGGATCGCGAGCGCGGTCGGCGGCGTCGTGGTCTCGAAGCCGATCGCGAAGAACACGACCTGCCGCGTCGGCGCGGCGGCAGCGATCGCGACCGCGTCGCGGCTCGAATAGACCATGCGCACGTCGGCGCCGGCGGCCCGCGCGCTCATCAGCGATGCGCCCTTCGAGCCGGGCACCCGCATCAGGTCGCCATAGGTGCACAAGGTCACCTCGGGACGCGCGGCGAGCCGAATGGCCGCGTCGATGCGCCCGACCGGGAGAACGCATACCGGGCATCCCGGACCGTGGATCAGCTGCACGTTGGCAGGCAGCAGGTCCTCGATGCCGTAGCGCGAGATCGCGTGGGTGTGGCCGCCGCAGAATTCCATGAAATGGTAGCGCGTCGACGGCTCGACCGTGCGCGCGATGGCGGCGGCGAGCGCGCGCGCGAGCCGGCTGTCGCGATATTCGTCGATGTATTTCATCGGCTCGCGTCCACCAGCGCGGCGGCTTCGGCGAGCAGCGCGAGCGTCTGGCGCGCCTCCTCGCGATCGATCTTGCTCAGCGCAAAGCCGACATGCACCACGACGTAGTCGCCCACGACGACGTCCTCAACCAGCGCGATCGACACCTCCTTGCTGACGCCGTCGAGCGTCACTCGCGCCATCTCGTCGGGCAGCAGCGCGGTCACTTCGGCCGGAATGGCGAGGCACATGGTCAGGCTCCTTCGGCCATCAGCCTTCCGGCGGCGATGAAGGCCTGGCCGAGGCTGAGCCCACCGTCGTTGGGCGGCAGCGCGCGTGCGAGCAGCGGCGCGAGCCCGCGTGCCCGCAGCGCCGGCGCCAGCAGACCGGTGAGCACGCGATTGAGGAAACAGCCGACGCACAGCGCCACCGACGCAATCCCGGTCGCGCGCGCGGCGGCGCTCGCCCACTCCGCCAGCGCCGCCGCCAGGGTGCCGTGAAACAGATCGGCGGCGGCCGCCGCCGCCATCCCGCGATCGGCGAGGCATCGCAGCAGCGGCGTCAGGTCGAGCACGCCGGCGCGAACGGACCAGCCGTCGCGCATCACCTGCGGCGCCGTCACCAGCGCCTCTAGCGCCATGGCGGCCTCGCCGTCATGGTGCTGGGTCTCGCGCAACCCGGCGAGACCGGCAACAGCGTCGAACAGACGGCCGGCGCTGGTGGTGGTCGGCGCCCGACCGGCCGCGAGCAGGTCGGCGAGCGCAGGCGCGAGCGGCCGGTGGCGGAACCGCGGCGCGATCTCATCCGCCCGGCCAAGCTGGTGCAGCACGGCGGCCGCCATGCGCCACGGCTCGCGCGCTGCGAGATCGCCGCCCGGCATCGGGAGCGGCGCCAGATGGCCGATGCGCGAAAACTCCGCGCCGTCGACGACGAGCAGCTCGCCGCCCCAGTTTCCGCCGTCGCTGCCGAGACCGAACCCGTCGAGCACCAGGCCGAGGATCGCCCCGCCGGCATGGTGCTCGGCCGCGACCGCGGCCGCATGGGCGTGATGATGCTGCACCGCCATCGCGCGGCATCCCAGGCGGCATCCGAAGGCTTCGGCAAAGCGGGTCGAGGCGAAGTCCGGATGCAGGTCGTGCGCGACCGCGACCGGCTCGACATCGAGGATCGAGAGAAGATGCGCGACGGTTTCCTCGAGGCAGCGGACGGCATCGCCCGAATCGAGATCGCCGATGTGCGGCGACACGAACGCCTCGCGGCCGCGCGTCACCGTCACGGTGGTCTTGAGATGGGCGCCGACCGCGAGCACGGGCGGAACCTCGCGGGCGAGCCTGATCGGCTGCGGCACATGACCTCGCCCGCGCCGGACGAAGGCGGGCGCGCCGTCGGCGATCGCCATGACGGAGTCGTCGGCGCGCGCGACGATCGGGCGATCGTGCGTCACGATCAGATCCGCGATGCCGGCGAGGCGCCGATGCGCCGCCGCATTGTCGGTCACCAGCGGCTCGCCGCCGGGATTGGCGCTGGTCGCGACCAGCACGAGATCGACCGGAGCAGACTGCCAGGCGCGCCCCGCCGGCGCGCCGATCGCCGCGTGGAACAGCAGATGATGCAGCGGCGCATAGGGCAGCATCACGCCGACATCGGCGAGCCCGGGCGCGAGCGATGGCGCAAGGGTGCCGCGGCTGCGCGTGAGCACGATCGGCCGCTCCCTCGATTGCAGCAGTTCCAGCTCGGCGTCGGAGGCGTGCGCGATCGCGGCAAGCGAGGCGGGCGACGCGACCATCACGGCGAACGGCTTGGTGTCGCGCTGCTTGCGCCGGCGCAAGCGCGCGACCGCCTCCTCGTTTCCGGCGTCACAGATCAGATGAAAGCCGCCGATGCTCTTGAGCGCGACGATCTCGCCCTGCCGCACCCGGCGCACGATCTCCTCCACCGGATGGCTGAGCTGCGGGCCGCACTCCCGGCACGCGATGGCTTCGGCGTGAAACCTGCGCGCCGAGGGGTCGGCATAGTCGCGCGCGCAGGCTGCGCACATCGCAAAGCCGGCCATCGCGGTGTGCGGCCGATCGTAGGGCAGCCGGTGCGTGATGCTGTAGCGCGGTCCGCACTGCGTGCAGTTGACGAACGGATAGCGATGAAAGCGGCTCGCCGGATCGAACAGCTCGTCGAGGCAGGCCTCGCAGGTCGCGGCATCCGGCAAGACCCGCGCCGTGACCGCCCCGGGCACGCTGCGCGCGATCACGAAGCCGCCGTCGCCCCTGGCGCGGACCGGTTCGGTCTCGATCGCGTCAAGCCGGGCGAGCGGCGGCGCCTCGCGGTCGAGCGCCGCCAGGAACTGGTTGAGCCGCGCGCCTTCGATCTCGATCACGACGCCGCCGCCGTCGTTGGCGACGAAGCCGGCAAGCTGGTAGCGGCGCGCCAGCCGATAGACGAACGGCCGGAAACCGACGCCCTGCACCGCGCCGCGCACCCGCACGCGCATCCGGCGCGTCATTGCGGCGCTGGCGGCGCGCATCGCTTCCATTATTCGGCGGCCTGGATGCGTGTGGCTGCGCGCTTCGCCTCGCGGGCAAGCCACGCATAGAAGGCCGGCATGCCTTGGCCGCTGCGCGCCGACACCACCAGCGCCTCGATGTCCGGATTGACCCTGCGGGCGTGCTCGATCGTGCGCGCGAGGTCGAAGTCGAGATGCGGAATGAGATCGGCCTTGTTGATGAGCATGAGATCGGCGGCCGCGAACATGTCCGGATACTTGATCGGCTTGTCCTCGCCCTCGGTGACCGAGAGCACGACCACCTTTTTGGCCTCGCCGAGGTCGAAAGCCGCCGGGCAAACCAGGTTGCCGACATTCTCGATGAACAGCACGCCGCCGCGCGGGAGCGGCAGCGCCTCGAGCGCGTGCGCGACCATATGGGCGTCGAGGTGGCAACCCTTGCCGGTGTTGATCTGGATCGCCGGCGCCCCGGTCGCGCGGATGCGCTCGGCATCGTTGGAGGTCTGCTGATCGCCCTCGATCACGGCGATCGGCCAGCGCCCGATCAGATCGGAGATGGCGCGCACCAGCAATGTGGTCTTGCCGGAGCCCGGGCTCGACATCAGGTTGAGCGCCAGCACATCGCCCTCGGCGAGGCGCGCGCGGTTGGCGGCGGCGAACGCGGCATTGCGAGAAAGGATATTGCGCTCGATCTCGATGATGCGGGTCTGGCTCAGTCCGGGGACATCCACGCCGGCAGGCCCGGCGCCATAATCGTGATGGTGGTCGACCGGCACCTCATCGGCGTGATGATGGTGGTGGTGATGATGATGATCATGATCATGGTCATGGTGATGATGATCATGATCGTGGTGATGGTCGTGGCCGTGGTGGTGGTGGTGCGCGGACACACCGCGATCGTGAGATTTTCCCTGCGCGCCGTGACCCACGACAGTCGCGCCGCATCCGCATGTGCTGCACATCAGGCCGCCTCCATCTCGATAAGCCGCATCTCGTCTCCCGTCTCGAACCGCAACCGGCCGCCGCCGCAGGATGGGCAGCGGTCGAGCCGCGCGCCGAGCAGCGCCGTGCCGCCGCAATCCTCGCATGCGGCACGGATCGGCGGCTGATCGATCTGCAGCACCGCCGCTTCCGCGATAGTGCCCGGCCGCATCGCGTCGAACGCGAAGCGCAACGCCTCCGGCTCGAGGCACGACAAGCGGCCGATCTCGAGCCGCACCCGCACGATTCGCTCGACGCCATGGCGCTTGGCCTCACGGTCGAGCAAGGCGAGCAGATTCCCGCAGATCGAGACTTCATGCATCGCGATCCTCGCCGTGAGGCAAGCCCTGTCGGTTTACTTAGGAATTTTGCAGCCCGAACCGAGGTGCCGACCTTGAGCTAAATCAATAGGAGCGGCGCTGCGTGCGTTAGCCTGCGCTAAACGCAATGGCCGGATCACAGTGCAGGTCATGGCGATGCCGGATCTTCGTCGCCCCGCCGCATCGCAGCACGCACCGACTGAACCATTGTCGAGCCCGAGACCGGCGAGGAGCGCTCATGTCGACGGTGAAGACGGTCTGTCCCTATTGCGGCACCGGCTGCAGCATGATGGTGCACACGCGCGACGGACGCATCAGCGAGGTGACCCCGGACAAGTCGCATCCGGTCAGCCAGGGCGAGCTGTGCCTGAAGGGCTATTACGGCTTCAACCACGTCGCCGACCGGCGCCGGTTGACGACGCCGCTGCGCCGGGAAGGCGGCGCGTTCGTGCCGGTCACCTGGGACGAGGCGCTCGACGCGATCGCCGCCAAGTTCGCGGCGATCCGCCGCGACCACGGGCCGGACGCCTTCGCGATGTTCGCCTCGGCGCGCTGCACCAATGAGGACAATTACGTCGCGCAGAAGTTCGCGCGCGCCGTGATGGGCACCAACAACGTCGATCATTGTGCACGGCTGTGCCATTCCTCGACGGTCGCGGGCCTTGCGCAGACGCTCGGCAGCGGCGCCATGACCAACTCGATCCCGGAGATCGGCGAGGTCTCCGACCTCGTCTTCATCATCGGATCGAACACCGCCGAGCAGCACCCGCTCATCGCCCGGCACGTGATCCGGGCGCAGCAGCGCGGCGCCAAGCTGATCGTCGCCGACCCGCGCCGCACCGAGATGGCCGAGAAGGCCGATCTGTGGGTGCGCGTGCCGCCGGGCCACAACATCCCCTTGGTCAACGGCATGCTCCACGTCCTGGTGCAGGAGGGGCTGTACGACAAGGAGTTCGTCGCGCAGCATAGCGTCGGCTTCGACGACGTCGCGCGCGCGATCGAGCCGTTCTCGCCCGAGGCGGTCGAGCGCATGAGCGGCATCCCGGCGAGCCAGGTGGTGCAGGCCGCGCACATGTATGGCCGCGCGCGCGCCGCAGCGATCCTCTACGCCATGGGCATCACCCAGTTCTCGCACGGGGTCGGCAACGTCGTGTCGCTGTCCAATCTCGCGGTGATCAGCGGGCAGATCGGCCGGCCTGGCGCCGGCGTCTGCCCGTTGCGCGGCCAGGGCAACGTGCAGGGCGCGTGCGATCTCGGCGCGCTGCCGAACGTCTACCCGGCCTATCTGCCGGTCACCGACGCGGCGGTGCGCGCGCGCTTCGAGCAGGCCTGGGGCGTGACGCTTCCCGCCAAGGTCGGGCTCAAGGTCACCGATGTGCCGGAGGCGATCGAGCGCGGCGATGTTCGCGCCCTGCTGGTCTTCGGCGAGAACCCGGTCATGACCGACCCGGACTCGGGCGCGCTGCGCCAGCAGATCCAGAAGCTCGAGCTGCTGGTCGTGATGGATCTGTTCATGACCGAGACCGCGCGCTTTGCCGACATCGTGCTGCCCGCCGCCTGCTGGGCCGAGAAGGACGGCACCTATACCAACACCGAACGCCGCGTTCAGCGCGGCCGTGCCGTGGTCGCGCCGCCGGGCGAAGCGCGTGTGGACTGGACGGTATTCGGCGCGCTCGCGAGCCGCCTGGGTTACGCCGGCCTCAACTACGCGAGCGCCCAGGACATCTGGGACGAGGTGCGCCGCGTCGTGCCGGCCCCGTTCGGCGGCATCAGCTACGCGCGGCTCGACCAGGAGCCGGGATTGAGCTGGCCGTGCCCGAGCGAGGACCATCCGGGCACGCCGATCCTGCACAAGGACGGCCATTTCGCGCTGCCGTCCGGCAAGGCGCAGCTCGTGCCGGTGCTGTTCGACCCCGATACGTTGCCGGACGCGAAGGCGCAAGGCTTCAGCCGCGCCATCACCGGCCACGTCGTCGAGCATGCCGACGCGGCCTATCCGTTCATCCTGAACACCGGCCGGCGCGTCTACAACTATCACACCGGCACGATGACGCGGAAATCGCCGCTGCTCGAGCAGCTCGCGCCCGAGGAGCGCATCGAGCTCAATCCGCAGGACGCAAGAGAGCTCGGCGTCGCCGACGGCGACTTCGTCAAGCTGACGACGCGCCGCGGCCACACCATCGCGCGCGCCTGGCTCACCGAGCGCGTCGCGCCGAAGAACGTCTTCAGCACGTTCCACTACTGGGAAGCCAACAGCAACGAGCTCACCAACGCGCACGCGCTCGATCCGATCTCCGGCATCCCCGAGTACAAGGTCTCGGCCGCCAAGGTGGAGAAGAGCACGGCCGCCGACGCGAAGGCGTGGCGCGAGCGCGCCGCGAGCGAGTACCGGCTCGGCGTCGAGCGCGCCACCAACGTCCTGCTCGCCGGGAGGCTGCAGCGATGAACCGCTTCGTCATCGCCGACCCGAAGCTCTGCATCGGCTGCTACACCTGCGAGGCGGCCTGCGTGCACGTGCACCAGGACGCCGGATTGCAGGCCTACCCGCGCCTCGCGGTGACGCAGACGGCGCAGGGGACGATGCCGGTGCAGTGCCGGCACTGCGAGGACGCGCCCTGCGCCACGGTCTGTCCCGTCAACGCGATCACCCAGGCGGAGGGCATGATCGCGCTCAACGAGAGCACCTGCATCGGCTGCAAGATGTGCGCGCTCGCCTGCCCGTTCGGCGCGATCGAGCCGCACGGCACCTCGCCGATGAGCCAGCAGCTGCTCGACATCTTCGGCGCCGCAGCCGCCGCCGAGCCGGCGGAGCCGGCCCCGCCCGTCGCAGGCGATGGGCTCGCGCCGCTCGGCGCGCTGCTGCAATGGTCGCCCGGCGTGCGCACCGTCGCGGTCAAATGCGATCTCTGCTACTTCCGCGCGGACGGTCCGAAGTGCATCGAGGTGTGCCCGACCAAGGCGCTGCATCTCGTCGACAACCAGTCGCTTGCCGCCTCGATCAGCGCCAAGCGCCGGCAGACCGTCGCGAAAACATCGCAGGCGTTGTCCGCACCGGCCGCCGAGGGCACCTGACATGCCGCTCGGCCTGTTTGCGCTTTCGATCGGGCTCTACACGGTCAGCGCCGTGGCATCGCTCGCGGTATCGGAGCGCACGGGCGGACGCATCGCGGCAATCGGCGCCGTGCTGGGAGCGCTGGCGGGGATGGGTGCAGCCGCGCCCGTGCTCGCCGACGGGCAGGCGGTCGCCGTGACGCTTGCCGGCCCGTTCCCGTTCGCGAGCTTCGCGCTTCGTCTCGACGGGCTTGCCGCCCTGATGGTGGCGACGATCGCGCTCGTGTCGGCGGCGGCCGCGCTCTTCGGGATCACTTATGCGCAGGAGGAATATGCCGGCCGCGGCGTCGGCGTGATGGGGTTCTTCATGAACCTGTTCGTCGCCGCCATGATGATGGTCGCGGTCGCCGACAACGCCCTGTGGTTCATCGTGTTCTTCGAGCTGATGAGCCTCGCGTCGTTCTTCCTGGTGACGTTCGAGCAGGACGCCGAGGCGATCGGCGCCGGCTGGCTCTATTTCGTCATCGCGCATGCCGGCTCGATGCTGGTTCTGATCGCGTTCCTGTTGCTGTTCGCGGTCACCGGCAGCCTCGACTTCGCGGCGTTTCGCGGCGCCGCGGTGCCGGCCTCGACCGCATCCATCGTCTTCCTGCTCGCGCTGTTCGGCTTCGGCGCCAAGGCCGGGATGATCCCGCTGCATGTCTGGCTGCCGCGCGCCCATCCGGCGGCGCCCTCGCACGCCTCCGCGCTCTTGTCCGGCGTCATGGTCAAGATCGGCGCGTTCGGCATCATCCGGGTCGGCGTCGAGTTTCTCGGCGCGCGCGTGCTGTGGTGGGGCCTCCTGGTGCTCGCCTTCGGCGCGGTGTCGACGCTGCTCGGCGTCGCCTATGCGCTGATGCAGCACGACCTCAAGCGGCTGCTCGCCTATCACACGGTCGAGAACATCGGCATCATCCTGATGGGGATCGGCATCGGCATGGTCGGCATCGCGTCGGGGCAGTCTTCGCTGGCGGTGATCGGCTTCCTCGCCGCGCTCTATCATCTGGTCAATCACGCGGTGTTCAAGTCGCTCTTGTTCCTCGGCGCGGGCGCAGTCATCACGCGCATCGGAAGCAAGGACATGGGCCGGATGGGCGGCCTGCTGCGCGCGATGCCGTGGACCGCGGTCGCCTTCCTGATCGGCGCGCTCGCGATCTGCGCGCTGCCGCCGCTCAACGGCTTCGTCAGCGAATGGTTCACCTATCAGTCGCTGTTCATCGCCGCGCTGCACGGCTCCGCGCTGGTGCGGCTGGCCGCGCCGTTGTCCGCCGTGATGCTGGGCATCGCCGGCGCGCTCGCCGCGATGTGCTTCGTCAAGGCGTTCGGCGTGACGTTCGCGGGCGAGGCGCGCAGCGAGCCGGCCAAGGCCGCCACCGAGGTGAGCTGGCCGATGCTCGCCGGCATGGGATTGCTCGCGGCCTCATGCATCCTGCTCGGGATCGGCGCGCCGATCATGGCGCCGCTCGTCGGCGGCGTCGCGTCATCGCTCGTCGGCGGCAGCACGACCGCGGTGGCCGATGGCGTCCTCGTCTTCCCGGGCGATCCGGCGATCGGTGAGCTGTCGACGCCCTTGATTGCAATCCTGCTGATCGGCCTTGCGGGCGTTCCGCTGCTGATCACGGCGCTGTTCGCGGCGCGGCGACCGCGCCGCCGCAGCAGCGCGGTTTGGGCCTGCGGCTACCTGCCGGACGCCCAGATGCACGTTTCCGCCGGCGGCTTCGCCGAGCCCATTCGCGTGCTGTTTCGCCCGCTCTACGGCGTGCGCAGCCGCGCCGCGCGCGGTCTCGCCGCGGCGGCGGATCGGTTCGCGGCGGTTCCGGGCGGCGCAGCGCGCGCCGAAGAGCTGTGGGATCGCCTCCTGCTCGCGCCGATCGGCCGCGGCGTCCAGGCGGCCGGCGAGCAGCTGCAGGTCCTGCAGGGCGGCGATTTCCGCGTCTATTGCCTCTACATCGTGGCGGCGCTGATCGTGCTGCTCGCGGTCGTGACCGTGTAGGAGGGCCGCGATGCCGACCATCGGTCAATGGGCACTCGGTCTCGGACAAGCCGCCGCGCTGCTGCTGCTCGCGCCGCTGGTGTCGGGCTTCTGCCGCGTGCTGCGCGCCAAGATCCATACGCGCACCGGTCCGGGAGTGCTGCAGGACTATCGCGACATCCTCAAGCTGCTCAAACGCCAGGAAGTGCTGCCCGCGGGAGCCGGCATCGTGTTCCGCGCCACGCCGTTCGTGCTGATGGCGAGCCTGCTGCTCATCGCCACGGCGCTGCCGGTGCTCACCCTCGCCTCGCCGATCGAGCCGGTCGGCAATCTGTTCACCTTCATCTATCTGCTGGCGCTCGTGCGCTTCTTCTTCGCGCTGTCGGGAATCGATTCCGGCAACGCCTTCGCGGGCATCGGCGCGAGCCGCGAGGCCACTATGGGCGCGCTGATGGAGCCGGTGCTGGTGCTGGCGCTGTTCGTGGCGGCGTTGCTCGCCGGCTCGACCGATCTCGGCCGCATCAGCGTGTCCTTTTCATCGCTCGCCGGCGGGTCGATCGGCGCGCAGGCCGCGGTGATCGCCGCGGTCGCGTTCGCGGCTTTCGTCGAGATGGGCAAGGTGCCCTACGACATGGCCGAGGCCGAGCAGGAGCTGCAGGACGGGCCGCTGACCGAGTATTCGGGCCCCGGCCTCGCGCTGCTGAAGTGGTCGGTCGGCCTCAAGCAGGTCGTCATGGCGGCGATCCTGATCGGCGTGTTCCTGCCGTACGGGGCGCCGGCATCGGCCTCGATCGGCGGCATGGCTTTCGCGGCACTGGCCTTCATGGTCAAGCTGGTGGTCGTGCTCGTCATCGTCGGCGTGATCGAGAACGGCGCAGCGCGCAGCCGCTTCTTCCTCACGTCGCGCGCGACCTGGGCGGGTTTCGGCATCGCGAGCCTCGCGCTCGTCTTCTACCTGGTCGGTCTCTAGGCGAAGGGACCGGCCATGACAAACCTCGCCTTCGCCGTCATCCTGATCCCCTTCGCGGGCGCCGTGGTCGCCGGGCTCTCGCCCGAGCCGCTGTCCAAATGGACCGCGCAGCTCTTCGCGCTGATCACGTTTGCGGCCGCCCTCGCGCTCGCCTTTGCGTTCGATGCCGCCGGCAGGCCCTCGCTCGTTCTCGATCTCGTCACCTTCGGCGATGCGGTCCTGCTCGGGATCACGATCGACCCGATCAGCGTGCTCATCATCCTCGCGGTGGTCGGCGTCGGCCTCCTGGTCTGCGTCTATTCGGCGGCCTATCTGAGCCTCGAGAATCGCGAGCACCCGGATCGCGGGCGGCGCAGCTACTATGCCTGGCTCATGGCGTTCATCGGCGCGATGGCGGGGCTCGTGTTCGCCTCGACGCTGGCCGGACAGCTGTTGTTCTTCGAGCTGACCGGCGTCTGCTCGTGGGCGCTGATCGGCTACTATCAGGATCAGAGCTCGCTGCGCGCCGCCACCAAGGCGATGGTGGTGACGCATATCGGCTCGCTCGGCCTCTACGTGGCGGCAGCGGCCCTGTTCGCCGCGACCGGGACCTTTGCGCTGTCGGCGATCGGCCAGCTCGACGACACGATGAAGACGGTCGTCCTCGCCGCCATCCTGTTCGCCGCCTGGGGCAAGTCGGCGCAGCTGCCGATGCAGATGTGGCTGCCGGACGCGATGGCGGCGCCGACGCCGATCAGCGCCTATTTGCACGCCGCCGCGATGGTCAAGGTCGGCGTCTACGTCTTCGCGCGCGGCCTGCTCGCCGCCGGAGCCGTGCCGCAGACGATCGGCTGGCTCGGCGCCGTGATGGCGGTCGCAACCATGGTGTATGGCTTCCTGCTCTATTTCCCGCAGCAGGACTTCAAGCGCCTCCTCGCCTATTCGACCATCACGCAGCTTTCCTACATCTTCCTCGCGCTCTCGATCTCGGTGTTCGGTTCGCCGCTCGCGTTCGAGGGCGCGATCGCCCATGTGTTCAATCACGCCTTCGCGAAGAGCCTGTTCTTCTTCGTCGCCGGCGCGCTCGCCTACACCACCGGAACCCGCCTGCTGCCCGAGCTGCGCGGGATCCTGGCGCAGGCCCCGCTCATCGGCGTCGGCTTCTGCGCCGCCGCGCTGGCGGTGACCGGCGTGCCGCCGTTCAGCGGCTTCTTCAGCAAGTTCGCGATATTCGCCGGCGGCTTTCAGGCCGCAGCCGCGCATCCGCTGCTGCTGCCGCTGTTGGTGATCGCGATGGCGGAATCGGTCGGCAGCTTCGCGTGGTTTTTGCAGTGGGTCGGCCGTTCGGTGCTCGGCAAGCCTTCGCCCAAGGTTGCGGCGGCGATCCCGCTGCCCGCCGCGATGCAGGGCGTGCTGCTCATTCTCATCATCATGACGCTGTGCTCGGGCGAGATCGCCGCAAGCTGGCTCGGAGGGAGACCGTCATGACCGGGCTGCAGCTCGTCAACGGCCTCGCCAGCCTGCTGATCGTCACCTCGCTGTTGGTGATCGAGGCCAGGGGCGCGGCGCAATCGGCACTCTACTATGCGCTGCAGTCGCTGGTGCTGGTGCTGGTCTTCCTCGCGCTCGCCGCGACCGTCGACGCGCCGCGACTGTTCGCCTGGGCTGCGATCGCCTTCGTGACCAAGGTCGTGCTGGTGCCGGCGATCATGTACCGCACGCTCGGGCGGATGAGCGATCCGACGCTCGCGCCGCGCCGCTTCGGCCTCGCCTGGACCATCATCTTCGCGGCCGCGGTCGTCGCGGTCTGCTTCGCGGTGGTGTCCGCCATCCACCTTCCGGGCGCCGCGACGCTGAAGCCGGCCCTCGCGATCTCGCTCGCGCACTTCTTCCTCGGGCTCACCTGCATCGTGATCCAGCGCAATCTGCTCAAGCAGGTGTTCGGCTTCTGCCTGATGGAGAACGGCTCCCATCTGACCTTGGCGCTGATGGCCAATCAGGCGCCCGAGCTGGTCGAGATCGGCCTGGTCACGGACGCGATCTTTGCCGTCGTCGTCATGGTGATCATCGCCACCATGATCCGCGCCAAGCTGCAGACGCTCGACGTCGGCCAGCTCACCTCGCTGCGGGGATGACGGCCATGACCCCCTCCGCGCTGCTCGTCGTGTTGCTGCTGGCCCCGGTCGCCGGCATGGCGATCGCCTTCCTCGCTTCGCTTTCCGGCGGCAAGCGGGCGGCGGTCGTTGCCGAAACTGCGCATGTCGTGGCGGTCGCAGCCGTCGCGGCAATCGCGCTCGCCCTCGCGGCGAGCGTGCTCACCGACGGCAATGTGCTGGCGGTCGGCAGCTGGCTCTATCTCGATCCGTTCGCCGCCATTCTGGTGGCACTGATCGGGCTGATCGCGCTGCTCACCGGCGTCTATTCGCTCGGCTACATCCGCCACGACCTCGCCGCCGGGACGATCGGCACCGCCCAGCTGTGCCGCTATTACGGCTTCTTCGACCTGTTCGTGTTCACCATGCTGTGGACCGTCACCGCCAACGACATCGTGATGATGTGGGTGGGGATCGAGGCGACCACGCTCGGCTCGGCGTTCCTGGTCGGCTTCTACGGCCAGCGCGCCTCGCTCGAGGCGGCATGGAAGTACGTGATCATCTGCGCGATCGGCGTCGCGTTCGGGCTCTATGGCACCATGCTGGTCTATGCCGAGGCCGCCCGCGTGCTGCCCGATCCGGGCGAGGCATCGCGCTGGACCTTCGTGGTCGGCCACGCGGCCGCGTTCGATCCCGGCGTCATGCGCCTTGCCTTCGTGTTCGTGCTGATCGGCTTCGGCACCAAGGCCGGGCTGTTCCCGATGCATGCCTGGCTGCCGGACGCGCACAGCGAGGCGCCGAGCCCGGTGAGCGCGCTCCTGTCCGGCGTGCTGGTCAACTGCGCGCTGTTCGTGCTCATCCGCTACAGCGCGATCGTCACCCCCGCCACCGGCGCGGGCCTGCCGCAGACCTTGTTCCTCGTGCTCGGCGCGCTTTCGATCGCGGTCGGCTCGCTGCTGATCTTCGTGCAGACCGACATCAAGCGGCTGCTCGCCTACAGCACCACCGAGAATGTCGGCCTGATCGTTCTCGGGTTCGGCATCGGCGGCGAGCTCGGCGTCGCCGCCGCGATCCTGCACATGATCAACCACAGCTTCACCAAGACGCTGATGTTCTGCGGCACCGGCAATATCCTGATGAAATACGGCACGCGCGACGTGCGCGCGATCAAGGGACTGGCCGCGCTCGCGCCGGCGACCGGCGCGATGCTGATCGCGGGGGCGCTGGCGCTGTGCGGCATCCCGCCGTTCAACATCTTCGTCAGCGAGTTCATGCTGGTGATCGCCGGGCTGCGCGCCGGCTATGGCTGGCTCATGGTGCTGTGCCTGCTGCTGCTGACCGCGACGCTCGCCGCGCTGCTGCGCTTCATCGGCGGCTCGCTCCTGGGTGCGCGGCCGCAGGGCGCGCGCCCGGGCGAGGTCGGAACGCTCGCGCTCGCGCCGATGCTGATTCTGCTCGCCGTGGTGGTGATGCTCGGCGTCGCCGTGCCGCAGCCGGTCACTCGCCTGGTCCAGGGCGCGACCGGCGTCATTCTGCGCTCCACCCCGGCCACCGCAGCGGTCGCGGCGCCATGGCAGCCGTCGTGGCGGCAACAACCGAACTGAAGATGCGAGGAGATCGACACCGATGTCCGTAGCCCCCGAAGCCAGACGCGGCACCGGCTATGTGGCGGCGCTGCGCCAGAAGCTGCCAAGCGCGGTGCTCGAGGAGTCCTGGCAGACGCCCGAGCAAGCGACCGTCACGGTCACGCGCGAGGCGCTGCCGGAAGCGGTGGAGACGCTCTACTACGGGCATGACGGCTGGATGTCGGTCGTGGTCGGCAGCGACGAGCGGATGCTGAACGGCCATTTCGCAATCTACTACGTGCTCTCGATGGAGGGCGCCGAGAAGAGCTACGTGGTGGTGCGCGCGCTGGTGCCGCCCGACACCATGGAGTTTCCCTCCGTCACCCCGAAGGTGCCGGCCGCCGTCTGGGGCGAGCGCGAGGTGCGCGACATGTTCGGGCTGCGCCCGGTCGGGCTGCCCGACGAGCGCCGGCTGGTGCTGCCGGACGACTGGCCCGACGACCTCTATCCGCTGCGCAAGGACGCGATGGACTACCGGCTGCGGCCGCAGGTCACGACCGAGACCGAGACCTACAAGTTCATCAACGCCGCCAAATCCGAGACCACCGTGGTGCCGCTCGGCCCGCTGCACATCACCTCCGACGAGCCCGGGCATTTCCGTCTGTTCGTCGACGGCGAGGACATCATCGATGCCGACTATCGGCTGTTCTACGTGCATCGCGGCATGGAGAAGCTCGCCGAGACGCGGATGGGCTACAACGACGTCACCTTCCTCGCCGACCGCATCTGCGGCATCTGCGGCTTCACCCACAGCGTCGCCTATGCGAACTCGGTCGAGAACGCGCTCGGCATCACGGCGCCGCCGCGCGCGGCCGCAATCCGCACCATCCTGCTCGAGGTCGAACGGCTGCACAGCCACCTGCTCAATCTCGGGCTTGCCTGCCACTTCGTCGGGTTCGACACCGGCTTCATGCATTTCTTCCGCGTGCGCGAGAAGTCGATGGAGCTCGCCGAGCTGCTCACCGGATCGCGCAAGACCTACGCGCTCAACCTGATCGGCGGCGTGCGCCGCGACATCCTGGCCGAGCAGGACGCGCGCACGCGCCAGATCATCGGCGAGCTGCGCACCGAGGTGACGCGCCTGATCGACGTGCTGATGAGCACGCCCAACATCCACCAGCGGCTCGACGGCGTCGGGCGGCTCGACAAGCAGGTGGCGCGCGACTACAGCCCGGTCGGCCCGACCGTGCGCGGCAGCGGCCACCGCCGCGACGTGCGCATCGATCACCCCTATGCGGGCTACGCGGGCGTGCCGGTCGCGCAGCACATCATGGAAGGCGGCGACGTGCTGTCGCGCACGCTGATCCGCGCCCAGGAGTTCTTCGACTCGATCGCCATCATCGAGCACTGACTCGACAACGCGCCGGGCGGACCGGTGCTGGTGGAAGGCTTCGCCTATACGCCGCACCGCTTCGCGCTCGGCTATACCGAGGCGCCGCGCGGCGAGGACATCCACTGGAGCATGCTGGGCGACAACCAGAAGCTCTATCGCTGGCGCTGCCGCGCGGCGAGCTACAACAACTGGCCGTCGCTGCGCTACATGCTGCGCGGTAACACCGTCTCCGATGCGCCGATCATCGTCGCCAGCATCGACCCCTGCTATTCCTGCACCGACCGCGTCACCGTCGTCGACGTGCGCAAGCGCAACGCCAGCGTGATCCCCTACAAGGAGATGGAACGCTACTGCCGCGAGCGCACCAACTCGCCGCTCAAATAGGAACGCGGATCATGTTCAAGCTGCTCAAGGAGGTGTTCCGCACCGGCAACGCGACGGTCCGCTACCCGTTCGCGCCGCTGCCGGCCAGCCCGGACTTCCGCGGCAAGCCGCAATACGACCCGGAGCGCTGCATCGCCTGCGCGGCCTGCACCATCGCGTGCCCGTCGAATGCGCTGACCATGGAGACCGATGCGGCGGCGGGCAGGCGCACCTGGGAGATCTGCTTCGGGCGCTGCGTGTTCTGCGGCCGGTGCGAGGAGGTCTGCCCGACCGGCGCGATCGCGCTGTCACCCGAATACGAGCTCGCGGTGATGCGCCGCGCCGACCTCTATCAGAGCGCCGAGTTCAGCCTCACGCCCTGCCGGGTCTGCGGCGCCAACTTCGCGCCGCGCAAGGAGATCGACTACGTGCTCGCGCTGCTCGTCCACGCCGGGGTTCCGCAGGCGGAAGCCGAGCGCCGGCGCGCCGTCGTCGAGACCTGCCCGGCCTGCAAGCGCGCGGGCGACGTCGGCCGCGTCGTCAATCTCGACCGGCTGCACCAGATGGAGACGATCCCGTGAGCGCGCAGGCGACGACCGGTCCGATCAATGCGGCGCCTCCCCCGCACAGCGAGGCCGAGCAGACGGCACGCCTCAAGCAGACCCTGCTGCGGGATATTCGCCGCTCGGTCTACGTGTTTCGCATCGACTCGGGCGGCTGCAACGCCTGCGACATCGAGATCTTCGCGGCGCTGACGCCGGTGTTCGACGTCGAGCGCTTCGGCATCAAGGTGGTCCCCTCGCCGCGCCACGCCGACGTGATCCTGTGCACCGGCGCGGTGACGCGGGCGATGCGCATGCCGGCGCTGCGCGCCTACGAGGCGGCGCCCGACCCGAAGATCGTCGTCGCCTACGGCGCCTGCGGCTGCAGCGGCGGCATCTTCCACGACCTCTATTGCGTGTGGGGCGGCATCGACAAGATTCTCCCGGTCGACGTCTACATTCCGGGCTGCCCGCCGACGCCGGCGGCCACGATCTACGGATTCGCGCTCGCGCTCGGCCTGCTCGACCAGAAGCTCAAGGCGACGCACCACGTCGAGGCCGACGGCGAGCAGGCAGCGCTCGCGCATCCGCGCGTTCCCCAGGCGCTGCGGGTCGCGCTCGAGCGCGAGGCCCGCCGCATGGCCGGCTATCGGCAAGGGCACGACATCGCGGAGCGCTTCCTGACGCTGATCGCGCAGGACGATGCGAAGCCGATCGGGCAGCGGATCGCCGACTTCCTCGCGCGCGAAAGCGACCCGCGGCTCGCCGAAATCATGCGGCGGCTCGAGGCGATCTGCGCCGCCGGCGCGGGCGGGGCACCGCCATGAGCGCGCGCGTCGTGTTCTATCAGCTCAGCAGCAAGTTCCTGCACCCGGGGCAGAAGCCCCCGGCGGACGCCGAGCAGGTGCTCTACTATTCGCTCGGGGTCGGACACCATGTCGGCGTGATCGATACGTTCAAGCCGATCATCAGCTGCGGATACGACAGCTATCTGGCGGCGGTCGCGGCGCTCCCCGCGGGCGAGGCGCGGCGCAAGCTCGACGGGTTGCGCCGGTTCGGCGAGATCGCGATCGACGCGACCCACACGGGCCTGCTGCGCGACGCGCTCGCGGCAGCCCGTCCGCAGCTCGATCCCGAAACCGCGCGCTGGACCGACCGGCTCGACGACTCGCTGCGGGCGATCGAGCGCGAGCCCGCGCTCACCTTGATGGTGCGGCGACAGCCATGAGCGACCAGATCGTCCTCACCGTCGGCAACAGCATGATGGGCGACGACGGCGCCGGGCCGCTGTTGTCGTCGCTGCTCGATCGTGCGCCCGCACCGGGCTGGCAGGTGGTGGACGGGGGCGCCGCGCCGGAGAACGTCGTCCACCGCGTGCGCGCGCTGGCGCCGCGGCGCGTCGTCGTGGTCGACGCGACCGACATGGATCTCGAGCCCGGCGCAGTCCGCACCATCGACGATCGCCGCATCGCGGCGCAGTTCATCATGACGACGCACGACCTGCCGGTCTGCTTCCTGATCGCGGCACTGCGCGAGAGCGTGCCGGAAGTGATGTTCCTCGGTATCCAGCCCGCGCTCGTCGCGTTCGGCTGTCCGATGTCGGCCGCCGTCGAACGGGCGGTGCGCGACATCCATGCGCAGCTCACGAGCGGATGCGCGATCGATCATTGGCCGTCGCTGGAGGCACCCGCCCCGGCGCCGCGCCGGACAACGTGGGAAAGGGAAAGAGGAGACGCAACATGACCGACCCAGTGCCTGCACCGCCAGCCGCGATCTTCAACTTCAATGCCTACAGCCCGGCCGAGATCGAGGACTCGATCGAGAAGATCGGCGTCACCAAGGCGAACCTGCGGTTCATTCCCTGCTTCATGCTGGGCGTGGTGGCGGGCGCCGGCATCGGGCTCGGCGCGCTCTATTACGCGATCGTTGCGAGCGACGCCGCGCTGCCGTTCGCGGTGACGCGCGTGCTCGGCGGTTTCGTCTTCTCCCTCGGGCTCGCGATCGTGCTGGTCGGCGGCGCCGAGCTGTTCACCGGCAACAACCTGATCGTGATGGCCTGGGCGAGCGGGCGGATTTCCTCCGCCCGGCTGTTGCGCAACTGGTGCATCGTCTGGCTCGGGAATTTCGTCGGCGGCGCCGGGCTCGCCGTGCTGGTGCTCTATTCGCACCATCTCGACATGAACAGCGGCCACATCGCGCAGACGATGCTGGCGACCGCGGTCGGAAAAATCTCGCCGGCCTGGCTGACGCTGTTCGTCAAGGGGATCCTGTGCAACCTGTTGGTCTGCCTTGCGGTGTGGCTCGCCGCGGCCGGGCACTCGGTGACCGACAAGATCGTCGCGCTGATCTTTCCGATCTCGGCTTTCGTGGCGGCCGGGTTCGAGCACTCGGTTGCCAACATGTATTTCCTGTCGCTCGCCTGGCTGTTGACCGTGACCGGCAATGTTCCGGCCGGCTTCGACGCCTCGCTCATCACGATCCCGGGCGTCCTCTACAACCTGCTCTGGGCCACGCTCGGCAACATCGTCGGCGGCGCCGGCTTCGTCGGCTTCACCTACTGGACGATCTATCACAAGCGCTTCGGCATCCAGGCGGCACAGAAATAGACTCACGTCGCGTAGTCCGGCTCTTCCCGGTCGAGAATGCGCTTGTAGGCGGCAAACTCCAGCGCGCTGTCCCAGCGCTCGCTCAAGGGCCCATGGTGGCGCTTGCGCAGCTGCTCGGGCATCTGCTTCAGCCTGCCGCCGTAGCTGGCGGCGATCGACTGCCACATCGCCGAACGCTCCACGGCGGCAAGCTCGCAGAACGCATCGGCGACCGTGCCACCGACGGTCGTCAACCCGTGGCTGCCCATGATCAGCGTCGTTCGCTCCCCGAGCAGGCGGGCGATGCGGTCGCCCTCCGCGTCGTCGTTGACGGCACCGTTCATCGCGTCGTCGTAGGCGATGCGATCGTTGAACAACAGGTCGTTGCTGTGCGCCACCGCGAGCCGGCCGCCTTCGACCAGCGAGAGCGCCGTCGTATAGGGCGGATGCGCGTGCAGCACGACCTGCGCCTGCGGATGCATCAGGTGGATGCGCGAATGAATGTGGTGCGCGACCTTGCGCAACTCGCCTTTGCCGGAGACGACATTGCCTTTCAGGTCGCAGACCAGCAGGTCGCTCGCGCGCAGCTCGTGGAAGATCATGCCGCGCGGATTGATCAGCATGTATTCGGTGTTGGGGATCATCGCGCTGTTGTGGTTGCCGATCCCCTCGTTCCATTTCTCGCGCGCGCTCAGGCGAAACGTCGCCGCGAGATCGACCCGCAACGCCCACTCGGTGGCGGCGGCGTCCTTCACCACGTGCAATTGCGTCATCGCGCTCCCGCTCCCATGTTGGCCGCGGCCGGTTCGCGGTTCAGTAGATAGGAAGAGCCCCTCGCCTTCAATCTGGCGGCGTTCGCGGTTCGTAGGGTGGGCTCGGGCGCGGCCCCGGTCGGTTCATGCGTCCACAGATTTGCGTCCGCGCCGAGCCCACGCGATGGTCCGCACGACCAGTCGCGTGGGCAAAGGCGCGCAAGGCCGTAGCCAAATCGCGACCGCGTGCTGCGCCTTTGCCCACCCTACACAAGCCGGCGTTCGCGTCGATACGCCTCTCATCCACATGAATCATGCTAGACCTGCGCATGCCTTCCGCCGCCCGCATCCACCCATCCAGTCCCGCGCGCGACCCCCTCGCCGTGCTCAACGCCGTGTTCGGGCTGCCGGCGTTTCGCGGCGCGCAGGAGGAGATCGTCAGGCACGTCGCCGCCGGCGGCAACTGCCTGGTGCTGATGCCGACCGGCGGCGGCAAGTCGCTGTGCTATCAGCTGCCGGCACTGCTGCGCGACGGCTGCGGCGTCGTGGTCTCGCCGCTCATCGCGCTGATGCGCGACCAGGTCGCGGGCCTGGTCGAGGCCGGCGTCAAGGCGGCGGCGCTGAATTCCACGCTGAGCTTCGAGGAGGCCGCCGCGATCGAGCAGCGGCTCATCGCCGGCGATCTCGACCTGCTCTATGTCGCGCCCGAGCGGCTCTTGACGCCGCGCTGCCTCGCCTTGCTCGACCGCGCAAAGATCGCCCTGTTCGCGATCGACGAGGCGCATTGCGTCTCGCAATGGGGCCACGACTTCCGCCCCGAATATATCGGCCTCTCGGCGATCGCCGAGCGCTTTCCGGACGTGCCGCGCATCGCGCTCACCGCCACTGCCGACCAGCGCACCCGCGAGGAGATCGTCGCGCGCCTGCAGCTTGCCGACGCGCCGCGCTTCGTCGCGAGCTTCGATCGCCCGAACATCCGCTACGAGATCGTGGGAAAGCATAACGGGCCGCGGCAGCTTGAGGCCTTCATCGCCGAGCGTCACGACGGCGACGCGGGGATCGTCTACTGCCTGTCGCGCGCCAAGGTCGACGACATGGCGGCGGCGCTGACGCGCGCCGGCGTCACCGCCCTGCCCTATCACGCCGGCCTCGACGCGCAGGTGCGTTCGCGCCACCAGGACCGTTTCATCAACGAGGACGGCGTCGTGATCGTTGCGACGATCGCGTTCGGCATGGGCATCGACAAGCCCGACGTGCGCTTTGTCGCGCATCTCGACCTGCCGAGAAGCATCGAGGCCTACTATCAGGAGACCGGACGCGCCGGCCGCGACGGCAAGCCGTCGAGCGCGTGGATGGCCTATGGGTTGCAGGACATCGTGCAGCAGCGCCGCATGATCGACGAGTCGACCGGCTCCGACGCGTTCAAGCGCATTTCGCGGGGGAAGCTCGACGCGCTGGTCGGCCTCGCCGAGACCGCGGACTGCCGCCGCGCCCGCCTGCTCGGCTATTTCGGCGAGACCCATGCGGGCCGATGCGGCAATTGCGATAATTGCATTGCGCCGCCGCGCGTTCAGGACGGCAAGATCATCGCGCAGAAGCTCTTGTCCACCGTCTATCGCACCGGGCAACGCTTCGGCGCGATGCACCTGATCGACGTGCTGACCGGCCGCCTGACGGACCGCGTCCGAGGGCTCGGCCACGACAGACTTTCCGTGTTCGGCATCGGCGCCGACCTCAACGACCGGCAATGGCGCACCGCGCTGCGCCAGCTCGTCGCGCTGGGACATCTGCGCGCCGACAGCGAAGCCTTCGGCGCGCTGAAGCTGACCGACAGCGCACGCGGCGTGCTGAGAGGCGAGACGGCGATCCTGCTGCGCGAAGAGCCGAGCCGCCGCGAACGCGGGAGCCGCAGCGGATCAACGCGCGGCGCGACCGTCGTCTGTGTCGCCGGCGGGGGCGGCGTTGCGAGCGCAAATCCAGGCCTGCTCGCGTCCCTGAAGGCCTGGCGTTCCGAAACGGCGCGCCAGCGCGGCGTTCCCGCCTATGTGGTGCTCCACGACTCCACCATCGAAGCCATCGCCGCCGCGCGCCCGGCGACGCTG
>Ga0187784_10000904_pt1 | contig 22873 bp, 18 predicted proteins | sample 1015_SJ02_MP15_2_FD_132964 | JGI IMG/M metagenome (GOLD analysis project Ga0187784, IMG submission 132964) | Tropical peat soil microbial communities from peatlands in Department of Meta, Colombia - 1015_SJ02_MP15_20_MG | ecosystem: Environmental > Terrestrial > Soil > Wetlands > Peat | place... | reverse complement strand
TGCGCCGCATTCAGCAGGAACCACCCAATGAATCCCATCCACATAGCCGTCACCCAATCGCTGTGCAGCGCGCTCCACACCCCGAGGGCGATCAACCCAAAGGCGATCAGCTTGCCGCTGGCACCTGCCACGCGCGTGGCCCGCGCAAAATCCTTTGTCACTCCCCATACCATCGCCCGGAATACGCGCCCTCCGTCGAGCGGAAAGCCGGGCAGTAGGTTGAACAGCGCCAGCATTGCGTTGGTAAGCGCGAGTTGGCCGGCCACGGCGCCCAACATCTCGCTGTCTAGAAAGAGCAGCGTCACGCTATAAAACGCGCCCGCAAGAAACGCGCTCGCCAGCGGCCCGGCAATGGCAATGTTGAATTCCTGAATTGCCTGGGAAGGGTCCCGCGCAATACGCGCCAGCCCTCCAAAAAGAAATAACGTGATCGAAAGCACTTTGATCTTGTAGTGCTGCGCTACCACGCTGTGTGCCAGTTCGTGAAATACCACCGAACTGAAAAACAAGATGCTGGTCACTACCCCCAGGGTCCAGTGTTGCGGGCCTGTCCAGTGCGGGTGCTGCTGCGCAAAAAAATTAGATTGCGAAAATGTGATCAGCCCAAAGACAAGAATCCAGCTCAGATCCAAATAGATGGGTATGCCCAAGATTCGGCCAATGCGAATGCCCTGCGATTGAAACATTAACGTGAGCCTCGCCTGTTCTCTGGACTCTAGACTACCGCCGAACCGCCAAGACACAAAACCCCAAGCGGCATGCGCCCCCCAAAGCGCGTCTGGCAAAACACGGCGTGTCTCTCAGTCCACGACTTCGCAGCTTCTCATTTTTCTTAAAATCTTACGAATCAATCAGTTATAAACGGCCTCTGGTGTGCCACCTCCTTCTGTGAACGCACCAAGGAGCACACAAATGGACACCTTACTGAGTTTCGCAATCGTCCTGGCCGCAACAATCCTGGCACTGTTTGTCGCCCTCGGACTGCACTGGCTCCTGCTCCGCGCCGCTGTTCTTCTGATGCAGCCCGCCACCGCCAGCCGCCGCGCCGCGCAACCCACAATCATGCACGGCACGCGCCTCGTTGCTCATGCCTATGCGCTACGCAGGTAATCCACCATGTCGCACAGGATACAAACTCTGGGCACGCGCGCTTTCAACGATTTTCCCGGCTCTCGCATGCGGCCTGCTGAACGCGTCACACCCGCAGCCCCGCCGGGAGCAATTCAGAAAGGATCACTCCCATGCTCACTCTAAAGTTCTTGCTCCTGATTTTCGGCCTCGGCCTCTTCGGTGCTGCCACGATCAGAGTGGCCTATGACGTCTATATGGCCACGCGCCTCCGCTGGCTGCTCGAAAAAGCCGGCGCCGATTCCACATCGCCAGAAAAGAGGCTCGCGACTTCCCGCCCTTTTGGGCCGGTACGGTGGAGACTCGCGCGGCATTTGACTCTGGCGGGCATCGTGCCGGTGCTTTTGAGCCTGAGTATCGCCGTCGTGCCGGACGGCTGCGCGGGTATTCGCGTCAGCCAGCTCTTCGGCGCGCGCCCCGCTACATTGTATCCCGGTGTCCATCTGCTCACTCCTCTGGTGGACACGCTCGTTCTCTATGACACGCGCGAGCAGGTCTACACCACCGCCGCCGTCAGTTCGTCCAAGAACGAAGCCGAAGTTCTCACCGTGCAGGCCCGCGAAGGACTCAACATCGGCTTGGCTGTCAGCGTGCGCTACCGCCTCGATCCCGCGCGCCTCTCCAGCATTCATCAGAATCTTCCGCAACCCGTAGGGGTACAGGTCGTCGGCCCGGTGGTTTCCTCCAGCTATCGCCAGCTCGCGCCCAATTACGAGACGCGCGAAATCTTCGCCATCAAGCGCGAAGAGCTGCGCAGCAAAGCCGCCGATGCCATCAAGATGCGCCTCGCCAGCGACGGCATCATCGTCCGCGAAGTCCTGCTCCGCGATATCCAGCTCCCCGCCGAATACGCCCGCGGCCTCGAAGGCCTTCTGTTGAAGGAGCAGGAGAATGAGCGCCTTGGCACCGAACAGGAAATCAAGGGCAAGGAAGTACGCATCGCTGAGCTGGAAGCTGACGCCCAGAAGGCGCGCGACGTCAAGCAAGCCGAAGCACAAGCCCAGGTACGCGTCCTGCAAGCCAAGGCTGAAGCCGACGCCATGCAGTACACCCTTCCTCTCAAGCAAAAGCAGATTGAGCAGACCAAGCTCGAAGCTCAGGCCCGCAAGGAAGCTACTCTGCAAAACGCCGAAGCCGCCGCGCAGGCCAAGATCATTGATAGCAAGGCGGAACTCGAGCGCCAGAAAAATCTCTCCGACGCCGAAGCCAACCGTATTCGCGTCACCGCCGCTGCTGATGCCGAACGCATGAAGTTCGAAGCCGCCGTGCTCAAACAGAATCCCATGCTCATCCAGAAGATCATCGCGGAGCGCTTGTCCGACAAGCTGCAAATCATGATGGTACCCATGGACGGCAAAAACTTCTTTGCCTCCGACGTGATGCGCTCTGCCTTCGCCGGCAACAACGGCAAGGACAACAGCGGCGCCAACGCCGCTCCCGACACCGACGATGATTCCGACAATTCCGCGCCCGCCGCTGCCGCCACGGCCCAGCACAAGCCGCCCCGGCGCCCGTGAGGTTCTCGGAAGCTCTTTGGGAGGGCACGACTTCAGTCGTGCCGTAGAGGACGCCAAACTGGTCCGGCTTTAGCCGCTGGGGGAAATTCCCGCAGTGCTCAACAAGAAATCGAGGGAGCGACATGAGTCGCTTCCCACGAACACCGGCCAAAACCCCTGCGGGTGGCTCGGATCGTGTCGCTGGAAGGAGGAATGCCATGAGCACGAAGACAAGCGCTGCCGCGCTTGAATCTTTTCGCCACAGGCTGTTTCCCGCCCGGCGCCGCGCCCCGCGCCACCCGGCCGGTGAAACGACTACCCCGACGTTTGATCACGCTGCCAGAAAACCTCTTCGCTTTACGAGGCCGGGGCGTCCCGGTGCCTTTTACCGGGAAGCCCCTGAGGAAACTCTTTCCAACCTTTGTCGGCAGACTGCTAAGTGGACATGGAAGAGCCTCCTACCCTTCTCGGACCAAAATCAGTGTTAGCATGCCAAGAGTTCATCGAGGGGATGCTTGCGGCGACTCTTTCTGGCAATTTTGTTCTTCCTCGTTTCGGTGGCTCTCCCCATCGCCGCCCATCCCCAATCCTTGCCCAACGAAAAGCCCTCCACCTGCGACGCGCTTCGTGCCTCTAAATCCAAAATCTACGGCTTCCATCCCGCTCAGCTAAACGAATCCCAAATCGAAGCCAAGGGCAAAGAGCTGGATGCCTTCTGGAAGCAGGTCCAGGCTGCCGGCCCCGAAGGCGCCGCGTGCCTGAAAGTCATGCTCGCCGCGGAAACCGCCGACCACAATTTCCAGTTCGATGCCGGCGAAGTCCTCTATCAGATGGACCCCTCGCTCGATTCCCTCAAGGTCGTCCGCGACGCCATCGCCCAGGCCGATTTCCAGGAGACCGATCCCGCCAATTATCTTTCGCTCGCACTGGCGCTTTCTCAGGCAGGCGTGGACATTCAGCCACTCGCCGCGCGCCTCCTCCGTTATCCGAACGCCGCCATTCACATCTCCGAACGCTCTCTCGATCTCGATGTGGACACCGCCGCGCTATTCCTCTACGGCAGCATGCCCGCCACGCAAGCCACCAACGCCTTGATCGCCGAATTGCAAGCTCCCGAACTCTTCGTGCGCTCCGCTGCCGCCCATCTCCTCGCGGAACAACTGAACGAGGACGCCTTCCGCACCCTTAGCCGCTGGGACGGCGTGAACAAAATCGAGGAGGAGTACCGCCGCAACGACATTCACACGGTCCTGAAATATCAGCCGCCCGATCCCGCCGACCTTGCGCAACCCAAATTCACGCGCGAGCAGGTTTTGAGAGTCATCGCCAGCCTGCCCCATAGCCGCAAGGAATTCGACGACACGATGAGCACACGCGGCGCAGCCTTCGACAAGAAACTCCACGACACGAACCTCACTCCCGAGCAGCTCAGCAAAGCCGTCGCCGACAACGAACCCATTTACGGCATCGCCAATCACACCGCATTCCTGAACAGCGCCGTGGCCACACTCCAGCCCGAGGACTTCAAAACCCTTCAGGACGCCCGCCGCAAAGCCGTCTTGAACGTTTCCGATGAAAGCCTCGAAGAATATCTCGCCTTCACGCAATTGATGATCCGCCTCATCAACAAGCTCGATTTGTACAAGGACTACCGCGCGCATTGAGGCTTCAGGGAGCACACAGTGCAAGGCGCCCGCGTGTTATCATGCTTTCAGAACGCCGTGCTCCCACGATCTGAGAACTCTCGCTTTCGCCCGTTTCGCTTCTTCCTCGCGCTGCTCTTTCTCTGTTTTGTCTCCTTGCCGCCAGCCATGCCCGCCGATTCCAATTCGCTGGATGATGCCGAGCGGCAACTCGCGGATCGCATCGCCGCCATTCCCAATCTTCACGGGCCCCTTCGCCTGGAGTTTCACGCCGACGCGAATCTTGCCGCCGATTCCACTTGGCAGGGCACCTTGCGCCAGGAACTCGAAAAGCGCCACTTGGCCATCACCGAAGAGCCGAGCGCTCTCCTCCTGAAAGTGGGCGCGGTCGAGACCCCCACGCAACTGGTGCTCACCGCCAGCGCCCGCATTGGCGATCGCGACGATGTGCGCATCGTAGCTATAACGCGCGCCGCCTTCACCGCCCCCGCGCTCGCCGTCGCTCCCGTGCGCATCGCGCGCCAGCTTGTCTACGAAAGCGCCGACCGTATTCAGGACGCCTCTGCACTCGGCACCGCCAGCGAAGGTGGCCTCGCCGTCCTCCTCTACCGCAACGCGGACCTCGTGGCCCTACGCCTCGACTCCAACGGCGCGGTCAAACAAACCGTCTCCCTCGCCGCCGCCAATCCCCACGTTTCACGCGATCCTCGCGGCGAACTCACGGACAAGAGCGCCACCGCCGAACTGCTTCTCCCCGGAAAGCTCTGCGAATTCAATTGGGTTGCTGGCGAGGAACCCAAGTGCCGCGCAAAAAAAACCGAATGGCGCACCGCCACCGTGCTCACCTCTCCCTGCGACTCGAGCAACTGGAAGCTCGAAGCCAAGGGCGATGACTGGTCCTCGGTTGATCTTCTCCAAATCGTGCCGGACACCGCGGCGCGAGCCGGCAGCGCGGCACTGTTTAACGAGTTTCCCGGACCGATTCTCAGCATCAATGGCGAACGGGATCCCGGCAGTGCGCTGATTGTGGCTCGCAATTTGCGCACAGGAAATTATGAGGTTTACAAAATCACTCTGGTTTGCGGGAATTAGCGCCGCCCTGCTCCTTCTGCTCGCGGCAACCGCGACAAACGCCACCAAGCGCCCGCGCTACGGCGGAACAGTGCGCGTGGAGTTGCTCGCATCCAGCGCTTCCCTCGATCCGCGCGAGTGGAAAAGCGGCGCACTCTCCGCGCGCGAGGACGAAAAACTCGCTGCGCTCGTCTACGATCGCCTCGTCACACTCGACGATTACGGAAGATTCCAGCCGGCCCTGGCAATCGAGTGGTCGCACGACACTGCGGAGAGAAATTGGGAATTCAAGCTACGTCCCGGCGTGAAGTTTTCCGATGGCTCTCTTCTTACCTCCGCCGATGTCCTCGCCTCTCTGCAATCCCTGCTACCCGCGGGCTTGCAACTCACCGCAACCGATACAACTATTTCCATTCACTCACCACATCCCATCCCCGATCTGCTGGAACAGCTCGCCTCCGGCCGCCATTTTGTGTTTCGGGTGCTGCCCGACGACACGCTTCTCGGCACCGGCCCTTTCTACGTCGCCGAAATCAGCCCCGCTGCTCCCTACGAAGCCAATCCCCTCGCCACAAAGCCCGCGCGCCTGAAGTTTCGCGCCAACGAGCAATCCTGGGCCGGCCGCCCCTTCCTGGACGCCATCGAAGTCACGCTTGGCGAACCGCCCATGCGCCAACTCTTCGACCTTCAGGTGGGCAGAGCCGATATCGTCGAGGTTGCTCCTGACCTTGTCCGCAAAGCCCGCCAGGACAATCTTCGCGTCTGGAATTCCGCGCCCAACACGCTTCTGGCCCTGCGCTTCGACGAATCTCAGCCCGCCTCCGCCGACGAACATCTCCGCGAAGCCCTGGCCCTTTCCATGGACCGTGACACCATGGCCAATGTGTTGCTTCAAAAGCAAGCCGAACCCGCCCCCGCCCTTTTGCCCGAGTGGCTCTCGGGATATGCTTTCCTCTTTGAGAGTGCTATGAATCTGGAACGCGCCAAGGAGATTCGCATCTCGCTTCCCGCCAACGAAGCCGGGGGCACGGAACCGTTGCGCTTGCGCGTGGATGCCGGTGGCGATCTGATGAAATTGCTCGGCGAACGCGTGGCCGTGAATGCGCGTCAAGCGAATCTGTCCGTGCAGGTCGTGACGCACTCCACATCCGCGAGCGGTGGCGCGGCTCCGGTCTCGCCGGCCAATCCTTCCATTGGTTTGCATCTTTTCGCCTGGCATTACGATTCCCTCTCGCCGCGCGCGGAATTCGAAGCTATGGTGAACCAGCTTCATCTGGAGCAGGTGCCTGAAAGCTATCAACAGCTCGCCGATCCCGAGCAGCGCTACGCCGAAGAGCGCCGCATACTCGAAGAGCGCCGCGTGCTTCCGCTGGTGCTACTCCCCGAATACGTCGGCATTGCCGCGCCTGTGCGCAACTGGATGCCCGCGCGCTGGGGCGAATGGCGCCTCGCCGATGTCTGGCTCGAAAAGGGCGAGAGCGCTCCGGCCGTACCGAATGGCAGCGCGTCGCCCGATAATTCTGTGGCGCCGCATGGCGAGGGAGCGCACCCATGAGTTTTCGCAGCAAAGTCTTCGCCATTTTCCTGGTCACCGTGTTGGCTTCGGTTTCCCTTGTGGCCTACGGCGTGAGCTTCTACACGCAACGCTCTTTTGAAGCCATGGACTCGCAGCGCTCCGAAGCGCTGGTCGCCCAATTCAACAAGGAATTTGCGCAGCGCGGCGAAGTCGTCGTCCAACAGGTGGAGAACATCACCAACGCCGATGTCACTGTGCGCATGGCTCTCGATCTGGCGCGCCCCAGCGCCGACGCTTCGCTCTATGTCCATGACGCCAACGGCGCCGCTCAGGAGCACGGCCTGAACTTCGTCGAATTTGTGAACACCGACGGCACCCTGATTTCCTCGGCGCAATATCCCGCGCGTGTCGGCTACAAGAATGACTGGGTCAATAACGTCAAGGACTGGCGCGGTTCGCCCGCCTTCCTCAAAAAAGAAGAATTGCCCGATGGCGTCGAGCTTTCCCTGACTGCCGTGCGCACGCAGTCTGTTGGCGACCGCAACCTCTATGTCATCGGCGGCCGCCGCCTGGACCAGAATTTCCTCGCCTCTCTCGTGCTTCCTTCCGGCATGCGCGCCCTGCTGTATCGCAATCTGGAAGCAAGTTTCGTACCCACGGCGCTCGCCGACGCCGCCGGCCCCGTCTCGCAGGGCGACCTCTTGCAACCGCTCATCGAGCAGGTGCAGCAGCAATCCAGCCCGCAAACTCTTATCAAGACCATTGATTGGACCTCGGACCCCGCTTCCTCCGAGACCTTTCACGCCATGCCGCTCACCGGGCGCAATGGCGAAGTGCTCGGCGTACTCCTGCTCGGCAGTTCGCGCAAGGAATTGGTTACCCTGCGCCGCGAAATTCTGAAGACCGCTGCGCTCGTGGCCCTCGCCGCTCTTCTCATCGGCCTGCTGGTAAGCTGGTGGGTCTCCCGGCGCATCACCCGCCCCGTCGAAGAGCTCGCCAACGGCGCCCGCGATGTGGCCTCCGGCCGCTGGGACACCCACATCGACGTCAAAGGCAGCGACGAAATCGGCCAACTCGCTGCCGCCTTCAACGACATGACCCGGACCCTTGCCTCGCAAAAGGAAAAGCTGGTGCAGACCGAGCGCGTCGCCGCCTGGCGCGAACTTGCCCGCCGGCTGGCCCACGAATTGCGCAACCCGCTCTTCCCCTTGCAAATCACTGTCGAGAATCTCCAGCGCGCCCGCCAGCTTGGCCCAAAGCAGTTTCAGGAAGTCTTCAGCGAAGCCACCGCCACACTGAAAGCGGAACTTGCCAATCTCAATAGCATCGTCGGGCGCTTCAGCGATTTCTCCAAAATGCCCGCCCCGCAATTCACCAGGGTGAATGTCAACGAAGTGCTGCGCAATGCCGTGCGGCTCTTCGAGCCGCAATTCACCGCCGTGGGCAAGCCCTCCATCGCCGCGGAATATTTCCTCAGTGAATCGCTGCCGGAAATTGACGCCGATCCCGATCTGCTCCATCGCGCGTTTCAGAACCTCCTTCTCAACGCTCTCGACGCCATGCCCGCCGGCGGCACCATCACGCTGAAAAGCAGCGACGCCGGTGAATCCGTGCGCATTGAAGTGGCCGACACAGGCAAAGGCCTTACGCCCGAAGAGTGTTCGCGCCTTTTCACGCCCTACTACACGACCAAGCAGTTGGGAACCGGTTTGGGACTGGCCATCGTGCAATCCGTGGTGAGCGATCATCACGGCTCGATTTCCGTTTCCAGCGAAGAAGGCCGCGGCGCTGCGTTCCGCATCGATTTGCCCAAGCGCCAGTCCGGCGTTGTCGTCAAATCCAGGGAAGGCTCCGCCTCACGCGAAACGGAGTCCACCCCAGCCGCCGCCTCAGACTGAAAGTTTTGTGGCACAGTCACTCTTGTTTACCCTGAGCTTCGAAGGGCCTGTGCTCTTGGGGTTTTCTTGGTTATGTAAAGTCCGCCTTCCGAGGCGGACGGTCTTGGGTTTTCTTGGGTTTCTCTTGCTTTTGTAGAGGCCGCCTTCCGAGGCGGGCGCCTTTCTCTTGGGTTAACGACGTCCTAATCCGGCAAAAAGGATCACCGTGCCACGCAAAGCTCATCTCCTGCTGATCGACGACGACGCCAACACCCTTGCCTCCCTGGCCCGTGCTTTTCGCCTTGCCGGGCACGAAGCCACCGTCTGTGACAACGCCCTCCGCGCCGCTGAACTCATCCAAAATGAGCGCTTCGATCTGATTCTTTCAGACGTGGTCATGCCCGGCAAAAGCGGCCTCGAACTCCTCGAAGAGCTGAAAAAATCCGGCCTGCAAACCCCCATCGTGCTGATCTCCGGCCAAGCCAACATCGAAATGGCCGTGAAGGCCACGCGCCTCGGCGCCCTCGATTTCCTCGAAAAGCCGCTCAGCACCGATAAGCTGCTCGTCACGGTCGAAAACGCGCTGCGCCTCTCTCGCCTCGAGGACGAAAACCGCGAACTCCGCCACCGGCTCGGCAAGCACGAACTCGTGGGCTCCGGTCCCGCGATGAAAAAACTCCTCGCGCAAATCGAGCGCGTGGCCGCCAGCGAAACCCGCGTGTGCATCTTCGGCGAAACCGGTACCGGCAAAGAACTCGTAGCCCGCGCCATTCATGAAAAGTCGCCGCGCCGCGAAAATGCTTTTGTCACCCTCAATTGCGCCGCCGTTCCTGCCGAATTGATCGAATCGGAACTGTTCGGCCATGAAAAAGGCGCCTTCACCGGCGCTGCGGCACGCCACACCGGCAAATTCGAGCAAGCCGAAGGCGGCACACTCTTTCTCGATGAAATCGGCGATATGCCCCTGGCCATGCAGGCCAAGCTTCTCCGCGTCCTCGAAGAAGGCGAAGTCGAGCGCGTCGGCGGCGACAAGCCCATCAAAGTCAATGTGCGTGTCATCGTCGCCACGCACCGCAATCTCGACGAACTCGTCAAGAAAAACGAATTTCGCAGCGATCTCTACCACCGCGTGTACGTTTTCCCCTTGACCTTGCCTCCACTACGCGAGCACCCCGAGGATTTCCCCGACCTCCTCGCCCATTTTGCCCGCCAAGTGGCCGCACAAAACGGCTGGAAAGAAAAACTCTTCGCCCCCGAAGCCATCGCCGAATTGCGCTGCTATTCCTGGCCCGGCAATGTCCGCGAGTTGCGCAACATCGTTGAACGCCTGGTCCTTCTAGCCACCGAGGACACCGTCACTGCCGACGACGTCCGCCTCACCCTGCCTGCCTCCGAGTCCTCCGCCACGCCCGCCGCTAACGCCGGCGCCACGCAAGGCACGCTCGTCGAACGCACCGAAGCCTTCGAGCGCGAAACCCTGCTGGCCGAAATCCGCCGCCACAATTTCCACATGACCAACGTTGCCCGCGCCCTCGGCCTCGAGCGCAGCCACCTTTACAAGAAGTGCCAGCAACTCGGCATTGATCTCCACTCCCTGCGCAAACCCGAATGACACCACGACTCGTTCTGGCTTGGTCACTCCTGCTTGCCCTGAGGAGCGAATGGACTGTGCTCTTAGGTTCGCTTCTGTAGGGGCCGCCTCTGCCTGCCGCTGCAGGAGAGAGGCGCGTCGTTCGCGCCCACGATGGGATCGCGGGGCGCGCCGCTCTTGATTCCTCTTCTCCGAAACTGAAAACTTGCAACTGAAAACTGATAACCTGGCCGCGCGCCCGGGTCTTGGCTTCCTCTTCCTCTTGCGCTGCTCGCGCGCGCCAGGGCACAAAAAAACACCGTGGCGGATCGCGCCACGGTGTTCGATACAGTCGATGAATACTATAGGCTGTTTACCGGTGCGATTCGACCCACTGAATCGCTTCTTCCACATGATGGTGCGCCTTGTCAATGTGACCCAGCGCGCGCTCTTGCAGGCCCTCCGCAAACCGGTTGTCCTCTTCCTTTGCAACATCCTCATGCGCCCTGTTCAAGAGCTCCAGTGCGCGATGCAACCTTCCGGGCCAATCCAATCCGGCGTCCACTGGCGGGTGATCGTTCAGGTCCTTTCCATCGTCGATCGAAGCCTTCTTGATCTCTTTGATGGCGTCATCGATATTATGGATGGCGTCTTCTTCTTCGTGGCGTAGGTGACCCCCATCGGGGTGCTGTAAATGAGCACGAGCCGCGCGCAAATCGCTCAGCGCGTGCAGATAGGCGGGATGCCGGCCCTGGGCGAACGCATTGCTGGCACCGAGCGCAAAAAACAGCGCGAATACCATAGCTGGAATGCAAATTCGGGCAACAACTTTCATGAAATTGATTTCTCCTGGAATTAGTGTCTCTGTGCGCAGGGGTGCCCCCAAAAACTTGCGGAAGCGAACCACTCCGGGCACTTTGTACCTTCAAACACAGTAGCAGACGAAAGGTTCCGGGTGGCTCCGCGGCAAATTGCTTTGTCCAAGTGCTCAACCCTCCCTGCGGCCAGGCCGTGGCGCAGTCACTCCTGCTTGCCCTGAGCCTCGAAGGGACTGTGCTCTTGGGGTTCTCTTTTCTACTCTGCGAACCTCAGCGCCGGGTGCCCCAGGCACGGAGTGTGTGCCTGGGTCCTGGGGTTCTCTTCTCTGAAACTGAAAACTTACAACTGAAAACTGATAACTTCGCCGTGCGCCATCTCTGCTCTTGCCTTTTTCCTGAATCCCGCCCGCGCATCGTGGCAGAATACAGACGATGGATCCCTGGTTGATTGCCCCCTCGGCTCTCGTGGCTGGCGCCGCGGCCATGACCGCCTACGGCGCGGTGCATCCCCGCTCGCATCTTTTCGGTCCCGTCATTTCCCACACCGATGATGCCAGGAAATTGGCGCTGACCTTCGACGACGGCCCCAATCCCGCGATCACCCCGAAGCTTCTGGAACTGCTGGCCAGGCACAACGCCCACGCCACTTTTTTCCTTGTTGGCCAATTCGTCCGCCAGTGTCCCGACCTCGCCAAGGAAGTCGCCGCGTGTGGACACGTCCTCGGCAATCACACGGAGACCCATGCGAATCTTTTTTTCTGCGGACCGCAGGAGACGCACGAGGAATTGCAACGCTGCACGGAGGCCATCGAGCAGGTTGTCTGGGCCAAACCGCGATGGTTCCGTCCGCCCTTCGGTTTTCGCAGCCCGTGGCTCGGCGAAATCCTGCACCAGCACGGCATGACTAACGTCACCTGGTCGCTCATCCCCGGCGACTGGCGCAGCAAGCCCGCCGCTTGGCTCATCGAGTGCATGAAGCCCATTGCCGCCAACGCTCAGGTCAATCTCCCCAAAGCTAAATCCGGTGCGGCCACCCCTGGCGACATTCTTTGCCTTCACGACGGCGATCACACACGCCTCAATGGCGACCGCGAGCGCACTCTCACAGCCCTCGAGTTTTGGCTGCCGCGCTGGCGCGACCTGAGCCTCGAATTTGTTACAATGGATCAACTGATGTGGAAGGCGGTCGAGGCCTAATGGACGAACGAGCGTTTTACACGGAGAAGGAAGAAACACGCAAGGTCAAGCTGATCTGCCCCAGTTGTCACGGCGAATTCGAGGCCCCGGTGCGCTGGAAGGTCTCGCGCAAGAAAAGGGAACTCCCGCATGGCGCCAGCGAAGAAGACCGCCGCAAGTTTGCCAAAGCCACTTCCTTCATGGTTCGCCTGGATGATCTCGTCGCCTGCTACAAGTGCCGCAAGCGCTTCGAACTCACTGGCCAATCCACCGTGCTCATCAACGACAATCTCGGCGACCCCAACGAAGACCCCGAAAATTTCGGCAATCGGTGAGCGCGAAGTAATCGGAAGTCCGTTAGCGGTAAACGGTTATCAGCGATCAGTTATCAGATATCAGGAACCAAGATTCCAGTCGCTCTTCCCGGCCACTCCCACTTTATTCCCCTAATCAAAGTGTTGACTCTGAAATGCCTCCCGGTCGCTGATCGCTGGTCCCCTCTTCACGCTTCCCGATCACTGATATCTGATAACTGATATCCCTTTGGCGTTCTCACCAACCTAGCCTCATATCTCCGGGTACATCTCAAAAAACGCATTGATGGACTGCCGGAACGTCGCCTCGATTTCCTCCTTCGTTCCCTCGATCAGGTGCATGGCAATGCGCGCTGTCCGTCCATTCTTCAACACCACGGTGGCCTCTTGCACTTCGCCCAGATCGTCCACCGGCAGCAGCCGCATCCCGTAAATCAGCGCTAGTTTCGCCATAAGGTTCCCTTTCTCGAATTCCGCGCCTCCAGCCTAGCTTCCCCCTTCTTCTCGGTCAAATCGCGCCATGGCCACCGCTAGCGTTCCCTGCAAAGACGTGGGAAGCTGTAGACATCCTCGTTCCGCGGCCTCGCATCCGAAGGGGCAGAGCATAGGAGGGACAGGTGAAAGCCTCACGGACGTTTCAGGTTCTCACGACACTTTTCCTTTTCGCGTGGAGCTTCGGCCCGCGCAGTTTGGCGCAGGCTCCCGACGGGCCACAGACCGACGCGCCGCCTTCGGCGACGCCCGTCAAGCCCGCTGCGCCGCGCCCGGCCAGCACCGGGGCAACCGTTGTCGTCCCGGCTGGAACTCGCATTGGCGTCACCTTGGAAAACGGTATCTCCACTGCCACCGCCAAGCCTGGCGATTCCGTCTATTTCCGTACCTCGTTCCCCGTCACCATCGACAACAAGGTCATCATTCCTGTTGGCTCGTATCTTCGCGGCGAAATCACCGAGACCAAGCGCCCCGGGCGCGTCAAAGGCAAAGGCGAACTCCGGTTGAAGCTGAACACTATGGTTTTTCCTAATGGCTACACCGTTGACCTGAATGCCGAACCGCACAGCGCCGACGGCGGCAAAACCAAAACCGATCCGGAAGGTAAAATGACCGGCCCCAGCGGCAAGGGTAAGGATGTGGGTACGGTTGCCACAACCACTGTTACGGGCGCAGGCATCGGCGCCATCGCGGGCGGTGGTAAAGGCGCTGGCATTGGCGCGGGAATTGGCGGCCTTGTCGGTCTCGGGGCCGTGCTGCTTACACGTGGGCCAGAGGCGCAGCTTCCCCGCGGCTCATCCATGGATCTGCAGTTGGAACGCGACCTGCAACTCGACGCCGATCAGATTCACTACACGCATGTCGGCGACGCCCACACCGTGATCATGCAGCCAGCCCCGCAAGATTAAACACTCTTCTACTTTTTTGTATTTCCGCCATCCTGAGTGGAGCGACCCGATCTTCTCCACCGCGCTGCAGTCTGGCGCGTCGGGTCGCGAAGGAACGGATCCCTCTGCCGACTTTCGCTTCTCTGTGACGTTTGTGTTGAACGCCCTCGTTCTCGTTCTGTCTGCCGATTGTCTCTTCCTGCCCGATCGCCCTACAACCCTTCCGCCAATTCCCGCGACAACACCTCCGCCTTCTTGGCCATATTCGTGGCCCGCTGCCAATCGCTGTTGCGCATGGCCTCGCGCGCCGCGTCCATGAATCCGCGGATCTTCGAGGCCAGATCCGCCTGCGCCGCATTCAAGGCCTTCCCGCGCGTGGCCGCCAGATTCCGCTCCGCCACGTCCAAGCTCGACTGTGCATCCGCCTTCGCAGCCTTCAGCTCGCCCGCCGAAAGCTCCGGCACAATGGTCGGCTCATTCGGCTTTTCCGCCGTGGGAGGTTCCGTTGCGGGAGACGTCGCCACTTTCGGCCTTGCCGGAGGATTCCGCGGCGGTCCCAGCCGGGCCGGCATCGGCGCCGGTTCGATCCCCAGGTCCGGCGCTTCGCCCAAAGCATTCTCGGCCGCCGCTGACGAAATCACCGGATGCGCCAGCACAAGATTCCCGAAGTGCGCCGCAGGCCGCTTCTTCACCAGGCACCCGCTGCACAGCATCACGCTCAAGCACACCGGCAGCAGCAAAATTCTCGTGGTGCGCATCCTTCGTTCGGTGGGACTCGGCGCTGGGTTCTTGGGCATGCTTACGCGGCTAGCGGCAACTCGATCCGGAACGTCGTTCCGTGGCCAACCTCCGTGGTAAAGTTTATCGAACCGTTGTGAAGCTGCACAATTCGGAAGGTGCTCGCCAATCCGATCCCGCTCCCTCCCGGCCGCGTTGTAAAAAACAACTGAAACACTTTTTGCCGGTGTTCCAGGGGAATCCCCTTGCCTGTATCCCCCACGGTGATTTCCGCCATCTCCCCGCGCCGGCTCAGCGTCAATTGCAATTGCCCGCCAGTCGGCATCGCCTCCACCGCATTCAACACTAGGTTCAAGATCGCCTGCTTCAGCAGTGCCCGGTCCACGAACACTTCCGGAATTCCAATCGGAATCAATTGCGCCACCTGCACCTTCGTCAGCTCCAGCTCCGGCCTCGCCACTTCCAGCACTTCCTTCAACAGGTCCGCCAACTGTGTCAGCTCCAGGCGCACATCCATCGGCCGCGAAAAATCCAGGAACCTTTTCACCACCGCGTCCAGCCGGTCGATTTCCGTGTCCAACACCTTCACCGCCTGCTGCGCCGCGCCATCCGTCTCCGGAGGCAAGGACTCCTTCAAATTCTCCAGCCACAGCCGCATGGAGTTGAGCGGGTTCTTCACTTCGTGCGCCACTCCCGCCGTGATCCGCCCCACCGCCGCCAATCGCTCGCTCACCTGCAATTGCGTGTTGATGCTTTCCAGCGAATCCAGGTCCCGCAGCGTGATCAGCGCTCCCATGCGCTCCCCTTCACCCTGAATTTCCTGTACGCTCACGCTCACGCGTCTCTTCCCCTCCAGCGTTTCCACCTCCGTCTCCGAAGCCACCTCGTGCAGCTCATCCCCCTCCAGGCGCAGCGCTTCGTGTAGGGGGTGCTCCGTCGGGAAAATATCTGTCACGCGCCGCCCCAAGAAATTCGAAGCCGGGGCCCCCAGAAATTTCTCTGCCGCCGGGCTCACCATTACTGCGCGCGCATCCCGTGTGAAGAGAATCAGCCCATCCTCGAGTCCCGCCATCACCGAATTCATGTTCTCGCGCAGCGAGCTGAAAATTTCGTGCACACCCCGCAACTGCTGCCCCACTTGCGTGATCTTTCGCCGCACCTGTCCTAACTCGTCGGTGCTTTCCAGGCGTTCTTTTGCAAGGGTTGCCGGCGTATCGTAGACGCCTGAAGAAATACGCTCCAATTGCGCCAAAATGTCCCGGATCGGCGTGAGCGCCGCCCCGCTCACCAGCGCCGCCAGAATTGTGGACAGCCCCAGCGCCAGGACCACGATCGTCAGCCACCACCGCAGACGCGGCTTGATGTCATTCAGCAGCAAGGCCGTCGAAACCGATACGCGCACTTCTCCAAACGGCCGCCCTCTTTCGCTGAAGGGATAATCCACCTCGAAAATCCGCGCGGATTGTTCCAGGATGCGCACCTGCCACACAAACGGGCTTTGCACGAGTTGCGCCAACGGCGGGCGACGCGTCACCAGTTTTCCCTGCAGCGACTCGTCGCTCGACACCATCACCAGGCCGTCATGGTCCACAATCGTCACTTCGTAAATGGACGGCAAATCCGTGGCGGACTGCAACCTGGCCTTCAACCCTTCGCTGATCTCGAAGGCCCGCTGCACATAATCGTGCGTTTCCTGCGGATCGCTGGAAGCTGGCAGCACCCCCTGGGCCTTGGCATCATCCAGCGCGCGCTTCGCCGTGTCGAACACCTCGCGCGCCAATTCGTTCGCGCGTTTGTCCGTGTCGTGCAGCACCTGCTGCAGCAGCAATTGCAGAAACACGAGCGAAAGCACCAGAGACGACACCAGCACCAGCCCTGTCATCACCATCGTCAATTTGGCGCGCAGCCCCAGCTGCATACCTTCTTACGACTCCGTTTCCGCGCGTTCGCTGCCGTATTCCTTCAGCTTATTGTGCAGGGTCTTCAGGCTCACCCCCAGTAGCTCCGCCGCGCGCGTCTTGTTGTTGCCCGTGGCTGCCAGCGTCTGCAGGATGAGCTCCTTCTCCATCGCGTCCACGGTGGTACCAATCGGGAATTTGATAATGGATAGATCGCTCGGGCTTTTCGCCGACACCCGCCCGAACTCCCGCGGTAAACTCGCCCGTGAAATCAAATCTTTGTCGCTCATGATGGCCGCGCGCTCGAGAATGTTACGCAATTCGCGGACGTTTCCCGGCCACGTGTGGCTCAAAAAAATGTCCAGCACCTCCGCGCCGATCCCGCGCACGCTTTTCCCATGCTTCGCATTGATGTCCCGCAGCATGTGCTCGGTCAGCAGCGGTATATCTTCCTTGTGTTCGCGCAAAGGCGGCAGGTGAATGTGAAACACATTCAGCCGGAAATACAGGTCCTGGCGCAACTGCCCGCTTGACACTGCTTGCTCCGGGTCCTTGTTGGTCGCCGCAAGCACGCGCACGTCCACCGGCGTCTCCACCTTGCTTCCCAGCCTGCGCACCTTGCGGTCTTCCAGCACGCGCAGCAGCTTCGTCTGCGTTGGCGCCGGCATCTCCCCGATTTCGTCCAGCAGCAACGTGCCGCCGTCCGCCAGCTCGAAGCAGCCAATGCGCCGATCTGCCGCGCCCGTGAACGCGCCCCGCTCATGCCCGAAAATTTCGCTCTCCATCAGGGTTTCGGGAATCGCCGAACAGTTGATGGCCACAAACGGCCCGCCCGCGCGCGGCGAGAGCTTGTGGATGGTGCGCGCCACAACTTCTTTCCCGGAACCGGTCTCGCCCGTGATGAGCACCGAAGCCGAACTCGGCGCGGCCATCTCGATCACCCGCATAACGTCCTGCATCGGCTTCGTTCCGCCCACCAATTCCCCCAGCCGCCCCGCCTCGCGCAATTGCCTCTGCAAGACCGCCAGGTTCTGCGCGTCGCGCGCCTTGCTCAACGCGCGGTCCAGCAGCGCGCGCAGCACGGGCCCCTTCAGCGGCTTTTCGATGTACCAAAACGCCCCCGATTCAATCGCCGCAACCGCGCGCTCCTCACTTCCTTTCCCGGTAATAATGATCGCCGGTACATCCTTGAGGTCGTCGCCCAACTGTTTCAGCAGGTCCAACCCGTTCATCCCCGGCAATTCCACGTCGGCAATCACTGTATCCGGTTGATAATTGGAGAACTTTGCCAGCGCCTCTTCGGCGCTCGCCACGCCCAGCACTTCGTAACCCCAGCGCTGCAGCAACTGCTCGTAACCCTTCCGTGCGTTGTCCTCATCCTCGACAATCAGCACGCGGTCCCTGTGTTCTCCGGTCTCTACCGTGCGTACGGCTCGTGTCTCGTCTGCCATGCGGCTTCGCCTCGTCTGAATAAATACCACGAATGGAGCAATTTCGGGTCGGTCATTCGACTCTAACAAGCGCGCTCCCGCTTGCCAAGGGAGAAGACAAACGCAGGGCAGAGAGCCGGCGGTTGAAGATGGCGAGTCCCTGCCCGAGAAGAAGTACGGGCGACCAAGAAGAGCAAACGGCGTATCTGCTGAAGTCAACGGAGAAGAACGCGGGCACGCGGAGAGGCGACCTCTGGAAGACCGAGGGTCAGGCGGGGCTTAAATGAGAGCCGCGGCTAAGCTGCAGCGGACTTGGGAGCTGACTTGCGGCCCGGCTTCCCGTGATTCTCGATGAGTTCGCGCTCCGCGCGAACCCAATCGTCAAAGGGGTTTCCAGGTGTGCAGCCGCGCTCCAGATAAATGTGATACGCCCGCAGAGCGATTTCCTCCTGCGTGGGCTCGATCTTGGCAGCGACAGACTGCTTCTTCTGCGGCGAGGCACTGACCCTCGTCCTTGCCATACGGTGCTCCTTTCAACTACGCGATTCATTTTAGCGTGCAGAAAAGCAGTTGGCCACAGGTGAATGCGGCATTGTGGAAAACGTGCTGAACTTGATAGGGGCGGGGATTAGAGGTCCAGACTGTCCATAGTCGGCGGGTGGCTGGGATTAGACTTTGCCGGAATGGGGGTCGAGCGGTGCTCGACCCCTACATTAGCCAACCCAGGAGCACAGTCAGGAGTGAATGTGCCACAAGGGCTAGCGCTCGTCGCCGAAGAGCCGGATATCCTCAGGACCTTCGTTAAGCGGCATGATTTCGCGGCCCTGAACAAGCTGGCGAACCTGCTCGACGATGTCCGGATTGGCGAGCGTGGTGATGTCGCCGGTATCCATGTGATTGGAGATGGCGGCCAGGACGCGGCGCATGATCTTGCCGGAGCGGGTCTTGGGCATATCTGGAACAATGTGGATGCGCTTGGGCCGCGCGATCTTGCCGATAATGGTTTCGATGGCGGAGGTGACCTTCTCAACTATCTGCTTCTTGGGCAGGACGCCGGGCTTGAGCGAGATATAAATTTCAGGGACGCGGCCCTTCACCTCGTCCACAATCGGAACGACTGCAGCTTCGGCGATTTCAGGGACGGTAAGGCAGGCAGACTCGAGTTCCTTGGTGCCAAGGCGGTGGCCGGCGACGTTGATGACGTCGTCCACGCGGCCGAGAATGCGGTAGTAGCCGTCGGGAGGAAAGACGGCGGCGTCGGCGGCGTAGTAGGGCCAATCGCGCCAATCCTTGCTTTGCGGGTTCTTGTTGTATTTCTTGTAGTACTGAGTGATAAAGCGGTGCGGATCGCCCCAGACGGTCTGCATGATGCCGGGCCAGGGATTGCGGATGCAGATGTTGCCCGCAGCATGGTCCGCGGAGGCGACTTCCTTGCCTTCTTCGTCCCAAATGACCGGATAGATGCCGAGGCAGGCCGGACCTGCGCTGCCAGGCTTCATGGGATCGAGCGCGGGCTTGGTGGTGCAAAGGAAACCGCCGGTTTCCGTCTGCCACCAGGTGTCCACGATGACGGCTTCGCCCTTGCCTACCACTTCGTGATACCAGCGCCAGACTTCCGGCTCGATGGGCTCGCCGACAGTGGTCATGTGCTTGAAGCGGTAATTATGTTTCTTGGGCTCTTCGGCGCCGGCTTTGCGAAGCATGCGAATAGCGGTGGGCGAAGTGTGGAAGATGTTCACATCGAGGCGTTCGGCAATGCGCCAGGGACGCCCGGCATCGGGGAATTGCGGCACGCCTTCATAGATGACGCTGGTGGCAGCAAGAGCGAGCGGGCCATAGACGATGTAGGAGTGGCCGGTGATCCAGCCGATATCGGCCAGGCACCAGTAGACGTCTTCGGGATGAATGTCCTGGTAATACTTGGCAGTGCCCGTGACGTAGGCGAGGTAACCGCCGGTGCGGTGCTGGCAACCCTTGGGTTTGCCGGTGGTGCCGCTGGTGTACATGAGGAAAAGCGGGTCTTCGGATTCCATGGAGACGGGCGGAACGACGGCGTTGCGGTAATCCTTCAGAATGTCGTCAATGAAGAAGTCGCGCTCCATAATCATGGGCGTGTCGGAAGTGTACTTGTGGTGATAGCGCTTCCAGACGAGCACCTTGTCAATGACCTGGCCTTCCTTTTTTGCGGTTTCGACGGCGATGTCGGCGCCGGCTTTGTGGTCCACCCAACGGCCGTTGCGGTGATAGCCATCAACGTAAATCAAGACGCGGCTGCCGGAATCGGCGGCGCGCAGGCCGCAGGCTTCGCCGGAGAAGCCGCCAAAGACGACGGAGTGGATGATACCCAGGCGAGCGCAAGCCAGCATGGTGATGGGCAGCTCCGGAATCATGGGCATATGGATGGTGACGCGATCGCCCTTCTGGAGACCGGCAAAGCCTTGCAGCACGGCGGCGACTTCGTTAACGCGGCGATAGAGCTCTTGATAGGTGATGACGATGTGGTTTTCTTCTTCGGGCTCCGGCACGAAGATCAGCGCGGCTTTGTTTTTGTACTTGGCGAGATGGCGATCCACGCAGTTGTAGGCGACGTTCAAACGGCCACCGACGAACCACTTCCAAAAGGGTGGATGGTCGGTGTCCAGCGTGGTGTGCCAATACTGATCCCAGTGGAGGAGTTCGGCATATTCGCGGAAGCATTCGGGAAAATTCTTCTCGCTGAAGCGCTCCAGGGCATAGTTGTCGTTGAGATTGGCCTGAGCGATGAAGCGCGCGGGAGGCCGGATGTAGGCTTCTTCCTTCCAGTGGACGGCGATCTGCGCTTCAGTCAAGCCGCGCTTCTTGCCGCGGGATCTACCTTCGATGTGCTTCTTCGCGAGGGTCTTTGGCACGAGACTCACTCCCTTGAAAAATGAAGACCGCAAAACAACATGGCGCCAAGAGCTGCATGCGAGGAGCGTCGCGACGCAGGAGGCCGTGCAAGCGCCAAAGCCGGGCGCCGCCCCGAAAAAGCCCGAGGCAAGATGATGCTCCTTCGCCGGTTCGCTCGTCAATCGCAACGGGGCGGGGCAGGGTGGTGCAACAGCCTGCTTCTCCGGTTCCATCTCATCCCAGATCAGCGTTCCGGGGCTTCGCGAACGGCGAGAGTTACCTCGCCGGTTCGTGGATCCAGACCGTCTTGATGTTGGTGAATTCGCGGATGCCGTAGGGGCCAAGCTCGCGGCCATGACCGGAGGCTTTGACGCCGCCGAAGGGAACGCGGGGATCGGAGGCCACCATTTGGTTGATGAAGACCATGCCCGCTTCCAGCTCATTGATGAAAATTTCGCGTTCGGCGGGATCGTTGGTCCAGGCGCTGGCGCCGAGGCCAAAGCGGACGTCGTTGGCAAGGGCGATGGCTTCGTCAATCGATTTCACGCGGAAGAGGCAGGCGACGGGGCCGAACAGCTCTTCGCGATAGGCCGGAGAATCCTTGGGGATGTTGGCAAGAACCGTGGGCTGATAGAAGTTGCCGGCGCCGGCAAGGGGCTTGCCTCCGGTGAGTAGCTTTGCGCCGGCATGAATGGTTTTCTGGACGTCAGCGTCGAGATCCTTGACGGCATCCGAAGTGGAGAGCGGGCCGACATCCGTTTTTGGATCGAAAGGATCACCGAGCTTGAGTGCCTGCATACGGCTAACAAATTCCTTCTCGAACTGATCGGCGATCTGCTCGTGAACGATGAAGCGCTTCGCGGCGATGCAGGACTGGCCATTGTTTATGACACGAGCTTTGACGGCTGTGGCGGCGGCTTCCTCGAGGTTGGCGCTGGGCATGACGATGAAAGGATCGCTGCCGCCAAGTTCCAGGACGACTTTCTTGATGCGCTTGGCCGCGGAAATGCCCACCTGGATGCCCGCTTGCTCGCTCCCGGTGAGCGTGGCCGCTGCGACACGCGGATCATTGAGGATGCGATCCACCTGAGAAGCGCCGATTAAAAGGGTTTGGAAAACGCCTTCGGGAAAACCGGCGCGGCGCACGATCTCTTCGATTTTCAGCGCGCACTGAGGAACGTTGGACGCGTGCTTCAAAAGGCCGACATTGCCGGCCATCAACCCCGGCGCGACGAAGCGGAACACCTGCCAGAAAGGAAAGTTCCAGGGCATAACGGCGAGAACGATGCCGATGGGCTGGTAACGGATGAAGCTTTTTGCGGCGGAGGTGGCAATGGGCTCGTCGGCAACAAAACGCGCGGCGTTTTCGGCGTAGTAACGGCAGGTGGAAGCGCATTTTTCCGCTTCGGCAATTGCGGAAGGGAGGGTCTTGCCCATTTCGAGAGTCATCAGGCGGCCGATGGGTTCTTTTTCGGATTCGAGGATTTCCGCGGCTTTGCTCATCCAGCGGGCGCGATCGGGGAATGGAGTTTTGCGGAATTTGTGAAACGCGGCGGCGGCTTTGGTAATTTTGTCGTCGACCTCGGCGTCGGTGAGCGCGCCGAATTTCTTGACGACTTCGCCGGTCGCCGGATTGATGGTGGCAATAGCCATGGCCCGTGCTCCTGGGGGTGGTGGACGGGGCTTGCAGCCCTTGCGGATTCTAGAGCAGCACCTTACTTTTTTAAAGTAGGGATTTGTCGCCCCTGCAGCGCGGTCTGTTGATCCATCTCCCTCCATCGGAGTGAAGATACGACGCAGGAAGAAAGTCAGTTAGGTCAGTGAGTAAGTGGTCGGGGCGCCCGGATTTGAACCGGGGGCCTCCTGCGCCCAAGGCAGGCGCGCTACCAGGCTGCGCTACGCCCCGACATGAGTAGATAGTCATTCTAGCGCACTTTCCGAGATTGCTCCT
>Ga0187784_10000903_pt1 | contig 22883 bp, 10 predicted proteins | sample 1015_SJ02_MP15_2_FD_132964 | JGI IMG/M metagenome (GOLD analysis project Ga0187784, IMG submission 132964) | Tropical peat soil microbial communities from peatlands in Department of Meta, Colombia - 1015_SJ02_MP15_20_MG | ecosystem: Environmental > Terrestrial > Soil > Wetlands > Peat | place... | reverse complement strand
TGACGCCGGCGCGAATCGTTACGCCGCCGAACAGATGCAAAATCGTTTTCTCGATCGCTATGAGAGCCAAGTGCCGATCTATAAGGACTTCGAGGTGACCGCGGACCTGCTTGGACACCACAACATCGTTTTTATTGGCCGCCCCGAGTCCAATTCCGCGTTGGCGCGCTGGTCCGAAAGGCTCGGGCTGGACTGCCAGGGTGCCGCTTTCAAAATTAATGGCAAAGTGCATGCGGCGGAACGAGAGGCTCTGATTCTCGCGGCGCAAAACCCCCTCGACGCCACTCACATGGTTCTCGTCGTAGCGGGCAACAACGCCCTGAGCACGGTGAAGGCACAAAAGGCGGATCTCTCCGCAGATGAGTACATAATTGTTGGGGACGGAGATCAGCCAATACAAGGCTTCATCCATAACCCGCCCTTCGGCCAGCACCATGAACAGGCTCACCCCTAGGCCCTTGACTGCTTACTATTCGGCCCGCAGCGTGTTAGCGGGATCGATGGCCACACGGCGTGACGGCAGGTAGCATGCGAACCAGGATACGGCAATAACGCACGCAATCGTCCCGCGGATGACAATTCGCAAGAAACCTACAGGGAACAGGAGCGCCACGAGGGAGAAGCTGATAGAAAGCTGTTGGCTGCCGTCAAGTTCCACCTAATTCGTAGTTCCTGTGAGGGCGACGGCCTCCGCTTCCGGACGAAAAGCTCGAGCCGCCTTATGAGCGATAAGGGAAAACCCAGCGCGCGAAGCGTCTTTTTGCAAAGCCTCCAGGTCCGCCACGCCAGCAGTATGACTGATGAAATTCAACTCCACTTCCCCATGGGCCAGCCGCGCTTCCAAGGCTACCAGGTTGAAGCCGAAGCGTTCGGCTTCCACGAGCGCTTGTGTCAACTGCCTCTCCGCAGCCATAACATCACTGGGAATTCCGGATGCCGCTTGGACACGTGCAGCATCCACTGCGGCCCTTAAGCTCAATTCGCGTGTGCGGGAGGATTGCGCCGCTTGCATCGTTTGCTGAATCATCCTTTGAGCTTCCAGCACGCGATTCTGTGCCAACAGAATCTCGCAAAGCAGCAAGTAAGCATTTCCCGCGTCTGCGAAGCTGTGCACTCTGTCAAAGGAATCCTTGGCGGAGTTTGCCGAGGCGAGGGCTTTCGAAATCTTGTTATTGTCGAGCTCGATCTGCGCGAGCACCAATTGGGCTCGTGCGGTGCTCAACGTATCTCCAATCTCCTGAAACGCTGACATGGCTTGCGACTCGGTGAGTGCCGCGGCTGGCAAATCTCCCTCCGCGCGCTGCGCCCTTCCCAAGCCCAGCAACGCCGCAGCGGCCTTGCTGCGATCCCCGAGCTGGCGGCAGATTTCCAGAGCTTCGGTGTAGCGTTGGCGGGCTTCCGTAGGTTTACCCATGGCGAGCAAAACATCTCCGACACCAGTTTCCGCGAGGCCGATACCATCCTGATGGGCAATCTTCCGATAAATAGTCACTCCGTTTTCGTAGCTTTTGTGCGCTGAAGCGAGGTCGCCCAGAGCTAGGAAAGCGTCGCCCAAATTATCGAAACCGGCGGCGACTCCTTTGAGGTTTCCAATCTTCTGATCCAACAGGAGAGCCTGCTGATACCTTTCTTTAGCCCTCGAAAAATCTCCTTCCATTTGAAGAGCAATGGCCTCAACCGTGGTCGTTGAAGCGACGAGGCCAAGGTCGTGCGCTTTGGCAGAGATGGCTTTGGCCTCCTCAATTGCAGGAGTTACTTTGTCAAAGTCCCCCAGATTCTCGGAAGCCCAGGCCTGATCCAGCAGCGCATTGGCGAGGAGAAGCGAGGCGCCGCTTGCCTGGGCCTTCTCCGCAGCACGGGTAGCGCAGATCAAGGATCGCCTGAAGTCACCTTGCGATTCAGCCGCGGAATATTCCGCCAGGTCAATGCGCGGATCATTGCCAAGCGGCGGAGGGAGCTGTCTCAAGAGTTGGATTGTAGCGAGGGCATCGGGAGCTTTTTCGCCATTGGCCTGGGAATCCGCGAGGGCGAGCCCGTAATCCAGGTTGTCGGGGAAGAACTCGAAGAGAGCCCGGTAAATCTCAATCGCCCTATTCCAGTCGCGGGAAGCCTCGCGGTAACGTGCTTCTACCAGGAGGCGGTCCGCGCGGGAGAGCTTGGCCGATAAGTCGAACGCCTTCTTTGCTTCCGCCTTGGCTTCCTCATCATAGCCAAGGCGCTGCCACGCTGCGGCGAGAGCCGCATGGGCTAGGGCGAACGTAGGCTCGACCGATGTTGCTTTCTGCAGAAGGTCTCGGGCAGCAAGGGCATTGAACTCGCGCGACTTCTCCAGCCCTTCCGCATAGAGCCGCGCTGCTTCCAGATTCGACGGAAGCTCAATTTCCACCAGAGCCTGTTCCTCCAGAGTGACGGCGGGTACGCGCAGGGAGGAACGAAGGCGCTGCCCTATCTCGGAAACGAGCTCGAAGAGATTCGACGCGGTGCCAGTCTGGGAAATCGCATCGAGCATCCGTCCAGTGCGCGTTTCCAAAAGGCGCAGGTCGAGACGAATGCGATCTCCGGATCTCGCATCCAGCATTGCGTAGGAACCAAGAATGACCAGATCGGTCCCCAGGTCCTTGCGGATCAGGTTCAATTTTTCCGGCTGGAGCACATCCAGATCCTGCAGCGAGAGCTCCACCTTCACCCGCGCCACGCTCTCCGCGGGAATGATGCGAAGTTGCTCGCCAACGGATAATTCCGTTGACAGCCACTCAGAAAGGGCCGTCGAGAGCCAGGCCTGATGGGGATCCTGCGAAAGGTTCTTGAAGCCCAAAACCGCGACAGAGCGCTTTGAGGCAAGCAAAGTCGACGCATTCCTGGAAGCGAGCGAGCGAAAATAAGTTCCGTAGACGACCACAACGAGGATCAGGATAAAGCACGCCAGTGCGACATATTTGAGAATGGAGCGGGGCCGAGAAATCGCTGAATAGCTTCCAGAGTTCTGGTTTGAGCTACCCGTCAATTGCTCTGGCCGAGCTAGAAAAGGCTCGGTGAGGTGCGGTGGCCTACTAGGGGTGTGGAGGGCGACAGGAACAAGTAACCGGTACCCGCGACGGTAGAGTGTCTCGATGTATCGTGGGCTTTCGGGGGAATCGCCCAGCGCCGAGCGCAGCTTGGTCATCGCTTTGTTCAGGCTGCGGTCAAAATCAACGAACGTATCGTCAGGCCAGAGGCGATGCCGCAGTTCCTCGCGGGTGACCACATCACCTTGCCGTTCGATCAACAGCGAGAGAATTTGGAAGGGCTGTTCCTGAATCTTTAGCAGGATTCCGTGCTTGCGAACTTCAGCGGCCCTGAAATCTACTTCATACACACCAAACCGGGCGACGGTACAAGCACTTGTAGCCCTTTGCATGGCAACCCACCTTAGTGGGACCGAAGCCTAACACGTGGGAGGGACCCATGCAAGGAATCATCTCACCAGGCGACCGAGACCCCGTTTGGCTATACGTGCGGGGCACGCGGACTAGGATTGCGCAAGGATACTCTTCCCTGCCATCCTCCTTCGCGATTGCACATGAGTGCGTACGCCGCGCCTGACTGCTTTTTCTAGAAGCCGATTCGAACTGTCTTGACTTCGTATGGCTTCGTGTGGACTACCACCGAGCTGTTGCTCACGGAAAGTTGTTCCAGTGGACGCTCCATGAGGTCCGTTTCCGCAGCAGTGCGTGCGCTCTTCGGGAACTGAATCTTGACCTCAGATTCCTTCCCCGCCCACTCATAAAAGCGCAGGATGAGATCGTCACCGTCCTCGGCCTTCTTGAGTGCCGTGAGCACGACATTTGCCGGCTCGATTTGAACAAAAGAATGTTCTGCTCCCAGCGTGCCCTCGTGCCCGGATACTTGTCTAGCCTGAAGCCCGTAGTTCAGCTGATATCCCTCACGGACGGTTCGCGCTGTCTGCCATGTCCCGGCATGAGGATAGAGCGAATAGGTGAATTCGTGGTGGCCCTGGTCGGCCTGCGGGTCCGGCCAGACGGGCGAACGCAGCAGCGACAATCGCAAAACGTTGTCCTTCGCGTCATAGCCATATTTGCAGTCGTTGAGCAGGCTGAAGCCGTGCTGCTCATCGGAGATGTCCGCCCATTGGATTGCAGGTACCTCGAACTCCGCTCGCTCGGCCGGTGTTTGCCGAGTGGTGGGTCGTTGCACGCTGCCAAAGGGAATCTCGAAGGTGGCCTTCGTATTGTGAGCGCTCAGGGGGAAACCAACCTTCAGCAGGATGTGCTGTTCGTGCCATTCTACCTGCGTTTTCACGTCAACTCGTGGAGAGCCCAGTTCGAGTGTGATATCGCGGACAAAAATGGAATTTTGAAAATGTTGTTTAACACGGATAACGCCGCGCAACGGCCCGCTTTCGACCAGCCGGACCTCATCTGCCATGTCCAAATCCCAGTGTTTTGCCTCGAAGTCGGCGTCAATGTTCCAAGCGTCCCACCGCCGCGGCTTGTCGACAAACGTCTGAAGGAGATTCCCACAGATGCTGCTTCGGGGGCCCCCTGTGTCGGATTCGGGAAGGGCCAACAATTCGGTGTTACTGCCCTTCTCGAAGAGGCTGGTCATGCAACCGGTGCGGGGATCGATTTTCACGCGCAGGAATTCGTTCTCCAGTGAATCGCCCGTAGCTTTCACCGGATTCCGGGGCGAATTCGGCACCACTGCTTCTCTCACGAAATACGTTTTGAAGCCCAGGCTCGGGACATCGACAGTCACCAGAATCCGGGCACGATGTGTGGCTGCGTCCATCGTGAGCAGTTGGGATTCCACAGGCTTGCCCTCGGCATCCAGCACTTCAATCTGCTTAGCTGGACCAGGCAACTGCGCCTGGGTTTCGATGACTTCACGCCGTGGCCAAGCCAACGGATTGAAGATCACGACCGGCACGCCCGGACCCATCGTGTTCGCGTGCGCGGCTATCTCCTCGAGTGCGCCGCTCAGTATACCGTTGCCGATACGGCTAACGGTTTCGAGATTTCGTTCTGCGTCCAGGTAATTCACTCCAATTCCGGATCCCGGGAAAATGTCGTGGAAGTCGTCGAAGAGCAGTCCCTTCCAAGCAGTATCAAAATCCTCCGACGGATAGCTGCGGGCGTAAAGGGTGCTGGAAAGGGAAGCGAATTTTTCAGCGTTCAGCAGCAATTCCTCGGTGGAGCGAATTCTCTTCTTGGTTTCGGCCTGCGTCGTAAAGACGCCGCGATGATACTGGAAATAGAGTTCGTCGCGCCACGTCGGAACAGTCAGTGAGGGCAGCTTTTTATCAAGTTCATCAAAAAACTGCGTCGCCGTGCTGAATTGCAGCTTCGGGAAAACTGCATCGGGCTTCGTCCAGCGGGTTGCCGCGTCCAGCATGGTGCGCGTCGGGCCGCCACCGTGATCCCCGACTCCGTAGAGGTGCATAATGGCAGGTTCCCCCGCCAATTTGGGCCCGTAGATGGAAGGCGCCCATACAGACAGATCCTGCCCCAGCGAAACTGGATCAATCCCTCCCGCGTAATCGTGGGGGAAGTAAGTCAGGATCTTGCTCCCGTCCGGCGATTCCCACCAAAAGAGCTTGTAGGGAAAAGTCGTATAATCGTGCGCCCACAAAAGCTTCTGCGTCACGAAATATTCGATGCCCGATTTTTTGTAGATTTGAGGAAGCTGCCAGTTGTACCCAAAAGAATCGGGATTCCACCCGATCTTTACGTCTACACCAAACTTCCTCTGGAAGTAGCGTTTGCCCACCAGAATCTGCCGGGTAAGGGACTCGCCGCCGGGCATGTTGAGGTCGGGCTCGACCCACATCCCGCCAATGACCTCCCAGCGGCCCTCCTTGGCGCGCTTCTGAATTTCCTGGAACAAGTCCGGATATTTCTCCTCCATCCAGAGGTAAGTGCGTGCTGAAGACATGGTGAAATGAAAATCCGGGTACTCGCGCATGAGGTCAAGAGCACTGCGGAAAGTGTCGCGAACGACCTCGACGGTTTCGGTCCAGGGCCAAAGCCAGGCCATGTCAATGTGCGCGTTGCCCACCGCGCGAATAGTGAACTTAGAGAGCCATGGGCGCAGCGCGTCGAGGTGCGACTGCGAACTGCGCAAGCTATTTTCGAATGCGGCGGCATCGCCTCGGTCCAAAGAACTGAAATCGACGGCGTGCACCGCCGCGTCCAACTCTTTCTGCCGTTCTTCTTTGCCCTCGGAGTAGGCCGCAATCAGCGGTCGCGCGGCCAGAATCTCCTGCCGCAAGAATCCAGGGTCAATCCGGCCGCTTGGAATTTCAATGTGGAGTTCGCTCCGATAAAGGCCCGTCTGGACGGCATCGGCATCCACGCGCACTGCGACCAGGAATTTCTGGCCCGGCTGCGCGCTTTCGGTCAGCAGAATGGGCTGCTGCATATCTTCATCGCCGCGATACACCATGGAGGCATTGTTAAACAACGTCAGTTGCAGGTTACGTTCGCTGCCGATCTGCAAGTCCAGCAGGACCCGGCATTTTTGCATGGGGTAGCCGTTGACCTTCTCCGGGATTTCGATCCATCGCCGTAGGACGCGCGTGCCGTTCGACCATCTGTTGCCGACCTGCATGGTTGGCCACGCACTGTCGTCGAGGGCCACATCCTCGGGGTGAGGGCTGTCTGACGCGTACCGCCACTCCTTCAATGGAAAAACAGTGAACGAATTTAACCGGTCCAGCGTTGCCTTGTAGGGGTCCAAGACGACCGCCTCTTGGCCTGCGCTCGCCACGCAGCCTGCCAAGGCATTTACCAGGAGAAACCACAGGAACATTTTCTTCCAGCATTGAGACATGCTAGCCTCACTAATCTGCGGCCAGCGGGGCCGCTACCTCGTCATGTCGCCGGGCGCATCCGCAATTCGAAAAGAATCTGAAGGGGAAACGCGGAGGCATTCTCCGCCGACTATGTCTGCTGGAGCGATGCCCTTTCGCATACTCAATCTCACGCTGCTCGTCAATACACCGTTGTGTCTCCTCTGTATTCCCACTTAACTTCATCATCCACGGTCGGATAGCCGTCGCTCTCCCGTTGACGGGCAGACAGCAATGAAGCAGTTGACTGGTCGAGAGCGCTGTCCGCTCGTCCAGAACTGAGATACGGGGCGATAACAGAGATGCCCCATTCTGCAAAAAACAAGAAAAAGAAGAGTCACAAACCGTCAAGACCACCAGCCCACCAACGGCATGGGCGTCAGCACTGGAGGGATTCAGGCACCGGCGAAGGATGCCTTTTGTCCCATCACGGCGGGCAGGTTTGTGGATGGCCACCCAGTCTGTTTCGTGGACCTCAGCAAGATCGCCGCGTTGGACAAGTTTCGCCATCGCTTCGGTACCCCGAAAGACGAGAACCAGGCCCATGAAACTGCACCTGTTTGCCTGTCAAAAATCAGGGCTTACCTTGGCTTAATTGACGTGTAATCAATACGATTTGCGGGAAGATAGATATGACATCGCGGTGTGTTGACCCTCGTCCGGGTATGGGGACAGATTGGGGGCAAAAGGTCGCGTCTGCCACGCGTTGGCAGAAAAAAGGCCGAGGGTCTGCTTGCGCGTGGAGGCATTTGCTTAGGGGGTGTTTCCACATGAATTTCGATTCGACACGTGTAAAGGATCAGCGCGGGGGTTTGGCATTAAGGGTCGCTATACCGTTTTTCGTACTCTCCGTGTTGCTCCCGTTCCTCTCTGTGGCTCTCTACGGTCAAGGGCTTAGCGGCATCACTGGAACTGTGCTTGACGAGAGTGGTGCGGTTGTTCCCGACGCAAAAGTCACTGTTACAAACGTGGCCACCGGCGTCGTGCACACTGCTACTACCACCACTGTGGGCACGTACTTCATCACGGACTTAAACCCCGGAACCTATACTGTGCAGGTGGAGAAATCCGGATTTGAAAAAGTGGTAATCTCACCGCTCAACGTATATGCCAATCAGGCAGCTACTGGCAATGCGACGCTAAGGGCAGGGACGGTCACTGAAACCGTGGAAGTGAGAGCGCCCGAAATTACTCTTCAGACCGACCAGCCTCAGGTCGGCACCGTGATTCAAAATGAGCTTGTGAACGAGATTCCCACGTTCATCGGTGGTGGACCGGGAAACGTTGGTGCCCGCGATCGCCAGATTGACGACTATCTCTTTTTGACGCCCGGAGTTACGGGCGGCGAATTTGAGCATCGCATCAATGGCGGTATAGGGTACCAAAACGAGGTCATGTTTAACGGTGTAGTTGCCGTCCAATCGGAGACGCAGGGTTTTCAGTCCAACATCAATCCTCCCTATGAGTTGGTGAGCGAGATCAACGTTATCAGTGGCAATTTTTCGGCGCAGTATGGTTTGGCACAAGGCGTCGCTTCCTACCGTTTCGCGTCGGGAACGAATTGGCTGCACGGAGACGCCTTCGAACTGAACCGCAACAGCTTTTTCAACGCGGCGGGTGCCAACCCTCCCGGCAGCTACTATAATTCGTCCGGCGAATACGTAAAAGGCCCAGTCCCTTTCATCAACCAGAATAACTTTGGGTTTTCTTTCGGCGGGCCTGTTTGGATTCCAAAACTTTACAATGGTAAGAACAAAACTTTCTTCCACGTCAGCTTGGACTGGTTCCGGCAGAACACGGTCGGTGGAAGCGCTAACACCGTTCCGACCCCGGATATGGTTGGCGGAGACTTTTCGGCTATCTGCCAGAATGGTTTCACAGGAGGCCTCTGTAATGACCGGGTGCTCGCTCCCACGGCCCCACCGAACACACCTGCTTCGGCCTGCCCTGCCGGTGCGGCCATATCGGCCACTTGCGCAGCAGCAAACCAGATATATGTGCCACCCAACTTTACCGGCACGAACGTTCCCGTAGGCTGCGCCGCGCCAGCACCAGGACAGCCCTTTCCCGGAAACATCATTCCGACTGCCTGTTTCAGCGCCATTTCAAAGAGTGTACTCAGCTTTATCCCGACTCCAAAAACTTCGGCCCTGGTCAACAATGTGCCAACTCAGGTTGGAGTACTCCCCATCCGCCAGACCAACGGCGGGTTCACCATTGACCAGAACTTCGGCGAAAAAACTGCTTTCCACGTCGCTTGGTGGCGTGACCTCTACAATCTGACTTCCTGCTGCAACAGTGGTGGATCTTTCAGTAACGAACTCTCCGGCGCAGAAACCGAGCCGCGCATCGGGACAGGCCTTTTCTTGACGGCTTCACATACGTTTTCGAGCGATTTGATCATGACCGCCGGCTTCGGCTGGATGGGCGAAATCAACAACGAATTGAACTATCACAACGGAGTTAGCTTTGCCGGTGTTCTCGACAGCATCACTTTTCCTGCGATCCACTTTAATGGAAACCCGGACCAACCGTGGAACCCCACCGCGTGGGGCTTGAATTCGGATGGCGAAACCTTTTCAAAGAACCGCAAGCTAGGGCTTAGTTTTGACAACAACTGGCTCTACCTCCGCGGACGGAACACCTTCAATATCGGTTTGGAGATCCGGCGGTCCTATCAGGACGATCACGAGTGCCAGGCTTGTGGCGGGGGATTCAACTTCAACGCCATCACAACTGCAGACCCCACCAACCAACTCGGTCCGACGGGCGCCGCATTTGCCAGCTTTTTGCTTGGCGATGTGGACAATGCCTTCCGCAAGTTTGTCGCGGAAAACAGGCTGCGCAACCTGTATTTTGGTCCTTACATTCAAGACGCCTTTAAGTTCACACCCAAACTGACTATTAATGCCGGGATTCGATGGGACATTATGCGTCCTTTCCTCGAGAACAACGATAACGTAACGTTCTTCGATCCCACCGTTCCCAATCCGGGCGCCGTCAGTACGATAACGGGGCAGCCCTTGCTCGGTGCTGCCGCGAAACTCGGCACAGGCGCAGGCCTGGTTGGGTACCGGCGTGCTGATATTCACTGGAAGGACTTCAGCCCCAGGCTGGGCTTTACCTACCAGCTCAACAAGCAGACTGTCGTTCTCGGTGGCTTCGCCATTAACTTCCTGGACCAGGGCCCGTACGAATATGGCAACAACAAAATCTCTGTGGATTACGGCAGCCTCTCGAATGGGTTTATCGCCGTACCTTCTACAGGTAGCAACGTTCCCGGGTACGGGATATGGGACGGGAACCCGTTAGGAGTTCCCACAGAAGTTCCCTTTGCACCGACCTTGTTTAATGGGCAGAACATTGGCCTGTATGAATTCTCCAAGAATCCGGGCCCGAATTCCTACGTTCAGATGTGGAACATAGGTCTGCAGCGCGAATTACCAAGCAACATCCTCCTCTCTGCTTCATATATTGGAAACAGGGCCGTACATCTGCTTAGCATGCTAAACCCGCTCAACCAAACGAATCCCAAATACCTCACCCAATTCTGCCCCAGCGGAGTGGAGACCGATCCGACATGTTTGATGTCGCCAGCGAGCCCCAATTTTGCCTGGACCTCTGCCGCTTCGCAGGCTGCATTGCAATCTCTCGGCTATGGGGAGGTTACTTACGGAACCAGTCCCGGTACGGGCATTGTTGTTTGCCCGTCGAGTTCGGCTGGCTCTGGGACTACGGGGACGTTTTATGCGCCTTACGGCAACTTTGCCTGCGATTGGGGAACCAGCTACGGCTTTCCACAAGCGGTTCTTCCCTATCCTGCGTTCAAGCCCAGTGAGTCGGCCGGAGGCTTGACCAACCAGCTCAATATGGCGGGCTCGGCCTTCTATGACGCCCTCCAATTGCAGGCACAGAAACGCTGGTCGCATGGCTTGACCTTCCTGGTCAATTACACGCTTTCTAAGCTCATGGCGAACACCGACAGTGGCTTCTCCTCGTTTAACTACGGAGCCCTCAACGGCTTTAACCAGAAACAGGAGTGGACGGTTGCGTCGACTGACCAGAGACACGTTATCAACATCAGCGGCGTCTATGAGCTGCCGCTCGGTCCCGGCAAGCGGTTTCTCAGTCATGGTGGTATCGTGAAGAAGAACCTGCTGAATGGATGGCAGTTGAGCGGAACTTTTGCTTACGCCTCAGGCCTTCCCGTCAATAACGCGGGTGCAGGCAGCCAAGACGCGGGCATAGCGGTCTGGGCCCCTACGGACCCATACCTAAATGGCTTCAATTTCGCAAATTATAACCCAAGCGTTCCACTCAACATAAACTGGAACAACTACTATCAGAATAAACCGGTCTTCAACACGGCAGCGTTTTCTGACCCCGGATTCACCGGAGGTAATGAACCTCGTCTCATCAACGCGTTTCGAATGCCGTGGACCCAGAACGAGAATCTCGCCTTGGCCAAACGCTTCTTTCTCGGCGAGCGCGTATCGATGGAGTTGAGGATGGAGTATTACAATATTCTCAATCGCATGCAGATCTGCGGCCCAGACCTCGGAGTGGACGATGGCCCCCTCAATTTTGGGTATATCAGTCCCAACGGCGCTGGCATCAACCAGGCATGTCAAGCCAATTCTCCAAGAAATGGTCAGGTGCTCTTGAGGCTCGAATTCTGAGGAGAACGTGAACAAGTGTTTCGTCGGCACGTTGCGACAGATCGCGGTTAAATGTACCTAAGAGCACCGGACGACCGGGACACCTTCCCGCTCGGCGCAACCTGAGAAGCTGGGGAACACTTGGTCCGGCTTTATTTTCTGGGTGGCAATGCAGCTTACTCCAGTAGGGGTGGCTGCCGCACAGTTCCCTTAGGAGCGCAATCGTGGTCGCGCGATTATCTCGCCAGCCGCGGCCTTGAGTGGCGCCCCCTTCCCCTCAGAAACTTCATCTCCACCTCAGTGGGGCGGCTCTTTGTTTTGCAAAACTTCACGCAAACGTTCCGCTGATGCCGCGCGCGAACTCTCTTCTAACTTGCTGAACAGTTGCATTTCCGCCTGGGCTTCTTTTGTCCTTCCCAAGGCCCGGTAAGCTTGCGCCAGAAGAAAGTGCGTTGACGAAACCGAGGGATCTGCGGTCTCAGCAAACGTCAGGTCCCTCACCGCTTCCTCGTTCCTGCCCAGCTTGATCAATGCCCGCGCGCGATCCACGTGGGCTTCTCTCAGGTCCGGACAAAGGGCCAGTGCCTTGTCTGTCTCGGTGACTGCTTGCTCGTAATTGGATTGCTCCTCGACCAAAATATTGCCCAGCTTCCACCGTGCCTCGCAACTCCTCGGGTCGTTATGCAGCTCAGCCTGAAACTGTTCGGTGGCTGGATCCCACATGGCTAGCGCCCAATAGGCATTCCCCAACCGCAGATGCGTTCCCGGGCGGTCGGGAGCCATATCAACCGCCTTTTTGTACTCGACAAGCGCCCCGTCGTAGTTCTGCATGCTTTCCATGATTTCCCCGGAAAGCTGGTGCACCACGACAGAATTGCGATCGATCTGATTGACTTGCACAATAGCGTGCTCGGCCAGTTGTACGTACACCTTGCCCAGACGATACCATGCTTCCTGATTGTTCGGCTCCCGCCGTGTCACCTGCTCGAGATGCTTGGCTCCTCCCTCCAAATCCCCCACCCGAATCAAAGCGTTCGCCAAGTACATCTCGGCATTCGTGTCTTTTGGGTTGGCGCGCAGGGCAGCTTGCAGGCTCACCCGGGCGGCCGCGTAGTCTCCCATTTCGTACTGTGCCATGCCAAGGAGGGCAGAAGCAGATGACATTTTGGACTCAATTTTGAGTCCCTGCTCTAGGATTGCCGCAGCCTTCTGATATTCCCCCTGCTTCATGTAAAGTGCGCCGAGGTTGTTATAAGCGGCGCCCAGGCGTGGGGCAATTTTCAGGATGGACTCGTACTTGGCCTCTGCACCGGAGAAGTCACCCTGTGCTTCGGCTGACTTTGCCGCGGCATAGAGGTGTTGGACATGTGGATCATCGGCCAGACCGCTCTGTGCTAAGGCTGAGAAGGGGAGTGAGGCGAACAGGAAAAGAGTTGCAACTCGGATGAAATGAGAGGCGCGACGGCGACCAGGAGCACCGACCCACATACCGGCACATACCATTTCGGGATTGAGTCTATGGCCTGCGAGCGAGTTGTCAACACGCCGGAATGTCATCTCTTTGTGACCGTCGATCCATTTGAAAGGAAAGAAGTTGCGGCCGCGTAAGTCGGCTGACCTGGACTCCCTGTGCACTCCTGCAACGCACCCATTGTGTATGATGAAGTTCTCTGTGACAAGCCCGGCTCTGCGGCTTTGCTTTGGATACTTTTTCCCACCGGGGAGGTTCCCGTGCGGCACGAACCCTTTTTCGTAACATTGGCTTTTTCCTGTGTTCTCGTTCTCGCGCTGACGAGCGCTCCCTCTTATTTGGTCGACCGCACTCGCGCGAAACCGCCAGAGGCCGTCTCCAGCCACCGACCTACCCTCCCTGCGACGGACCCCGCCATGGCCGAGAAGGTACGCCAGGAATTTCTGCATGCTTGGAGCGGTTACAAAAAATACGCCTGGGGCCACGACGAGCTAAAGCCTCTTAGCAAGACGCCTCACGACTGGTACGGCGTGTCCCTCTATATGACGCCCGTGGACGTGCTCGACACCCTGATTCTCATGGGACTCAAGCAAGAAGCCGATAAAACGCGGGAACTCATCGCTGAGAATCTCTCGTTCGATAAAGATATTTACGTCAAAAATTTTGAAATCACGATCCGCCTGCTCGGTGGTCTTCTCAGCAGCTATCAATTGACTCAGGACAAGCGCTTTCTTGCCCTCGCCGATGATCTCGGGACAAGATTGTTGCCAGTCTTCAACTCGCCAACCGGTATGCCGTACGTGGATGTCAATCTGAAAACCGGGGCAGTGCGTGGCGAGGAGACAAATCCCGCTGAAATCGGCACCCTTCTCCTGGAGTTCGGCGCTCTCAGCAAATTGACCGGCAAGGCCATTTATTACGAAAAAGCCAAGCACGCGCTCGTCGAACTCTACAACCGTAGATCTCACCTAGGGCTGGTCGGTTCCTCCATCAATATCAAGACCGGTGAGTGGATAGACCCCACCAGCCACATCGGCGGAGGCATTGACTCGTACTACGAATATCTGCTGAAGAGCTGGCTGCTGTTCGACGATAAGGACTGCGAGCACATGTGGGAATCCAGCATAGCCGCCCTGAATAAGTATGTCGCCGATCAAGCGCCAACTGGCTTCTGGTATGGCGAAGTGGACATGAATACCGGTAAGCGTACTGGCACGATTTTCGGTGCTCTCCAAGCCTTTTTCCCTGGCGAACTCGCCTTATCTGGCGACCTAGATCGCGCTGCTCGTCTCGAGGACTCCTGCTACAAAATGTGGACCACGTTTGGCATCGAGCCGGAAGTCCTTGATTACTCGCAAATGAAAGCCCTATACCCCGGCTACGCCCTGCGCCCTGAAATAATCGAATCCGCTTTTTACCTTTTCCATTTCAGCAAAGACCCACGTTACCTCGCGATGGGTCAAACCTTTTACGACAGCCTATTGAAATACTGCCGCACCGACGTCGCCTACGCCGCGCTGAAAGATGTCGAGAAGAAGACGCAGCGCGACGAAATGGAGAGCTTCTTCTTGGCGGAAACTCTCAAGTATCTCTATCTCCTTTATGCCCCGCTGGACACCGTCAACTTGAGCACCACCGTATTCAACACAGAAGCACATCCCCTGCAGCGGACGTGGCAGCCTGCAGCTGAGGGTGAATGAACCGGGAGAGAATTGCACCAACCACTGCGGGGCATCTTCCCCTTCAGTAATTTCGATCCGCTGGCCAGCGGCGATGGTTTCTGAGCAGTTGCCGGAGTCCTGTACGCCATTCGACTGGCAATTCGCTCACGCTTTTTTCAGGGCTCAGTCCGAGATGGACTAAGCGGGTGTTGCTGTACCTAACTCCGGCACACCCAAGACGAAAATCCCTGTGTAGACCGGTTGGAGTATAATTTGACATCGCACCGCCTCCAGAGAGTTACATCAAGGCTCCCGCTTGAGGATGTGATGGGACCAAGCCGCCGACAATTTCTCAGCTGCTCGACTGCGATCTTTGCGACCTCATTGCTCGAGGTGCTCGCCAGGCCTCTCAATCGGTGGAAGCACTCTCTGATGGTTCGCACCGCTACTTTGGCGCAGCGTGGTGAGGGCATACCGGTGACTTACGTGGACGTGGCCAAGGAAGCCGGCCTAACTATCCCCAATGTGTGGGGCGGAATCAACAACAAGAAATATATTGTTGAAACGAAAGGCAGTGGCATCGCCTTCTTCGACTACGATCATGATGGCTGGCTCGACGTGTATATGACCAACGGGCTGCGCCTGAACGAAAAATGGCCGGCGGGCCAAGAGCCCAAATCGCACCTCTATAAGAACAATCGCGACGGCACCTTCACGGATGTAACCGAGAAGTCTGGCCTCGGCCAGGTGGGCTGGCAAACGGGCGTGTGCGTGGGCGATTACGACAACGACGGCTGGGACGATCTCTTCTGCGGTTTCTGGGGCCACAATGCTTTGTTCCACAACAACGGCGATGGAACGTTCACCGACGTTACGAAACAAGCGGGCCTATATAATGAGCGTGTTCGCTGGACGTCCGGTTCGACCTGGCTGGATTATGATCGCGACGGCTGGCTCGACTTGTTCATCGCCAATTTCGTGCAAATCGACATCAGCAAGGTGCCGGTGCCTGGTGAGGAGCATGCCTGCCAGTGGAAAGGGAGTTCCGTCATGTGTGGGCCGCGCGGTCTACCCGCAGAGACCAACCTCCTATTCCATAACAATGGCGATGGGACCTTCACCGACGTCACCGAGAAGGCTGGCATCCTGAAACCTGGGCCACGCTACGCTATCACCCCGGTCTCCTACGATTTCGATAATGACGGCTGGCCGGACATCTACGTGGCCGTTGATTCCATGCCGAGCATCTTGTACCACAACAATCACGACGGAACGTTCGAGGACATCGCCATGGAGGCCGCGTGCGGACTAAACGAGGATGGCCGCGAGCAGGCCGGCATGGGGGTCTGCGTGGGGGACTACGACTGCGATGGTTGGCTGGACATTTTCAAGACCAACTTCACTGATGACACATGCGACCTGTACCACAACGTTGGCGACGGGACCTTCGTTGACGCTACAACTCCCGCTGGCATCGGTGTCAATACCCAATACGTTGCGTGGGGCTGCGGATTTGTGGACTACGATAACGATGGATGGCCGGACATCGTTCAAGTTAACGGCCATGTCTACCCGGAGGCGGAAAAGCGCGACCCCAGCGATCTCTTCAAACAACCGCGCCTGGTCTACCGGAATTTGGGCAACGGGAAGTTCAAGGACGTATCGGCCGGGATGGGGCCAGGCATTAACGAGCGCTACTCCAGCCGCGGCGCCGCCTTCGGCGATTACGATAACGACGGCGACATAGACGTGCTGGTTCTAAACATGAACGATGTGCCATCGCTGTTACGCAACGATGGTGGAAACCAAAACAATTGGGTCAAGATCAAGCTGGTTGGTACGCAATGTAACCGCACCGCGGTCGGCGCGTGCGTGCGCGTGGTCACCGGCAACCATGCACAGATCGACGAGGTACACGCTGGCGGAAGTGTGATGTCACAGAGCGACCTGCGCCTGCATTTTGGCGTCGGCCAAGCGAAGAAGATTGACCGAATCGAAGTGAAATGGCCCACCACCTGGAAGACCGAGAAGTTTAGCGATGTCGAGGTCAATCAGATCCTGACCATCAAGGAGGGCGCGGGAATCATTAAGATGGACAAAGTCAAGCCATTGAAATGAGTCCGGAACAACTGTTGTGGCGGAGAAAGGAAGCCTCGAATTGTGATTGCGTGTAGGAATCACCCGCTGTTGTTTTTCTTGCTGCTTGCAGTCGTTTGGGCCGCAGGCGCCGGAGGCCAGCAAGCGGATCCCCAAGGCAATTCCACAGCGGTGGAAACACCCGCGAGGTTTGTCGATATCACTGCTCGGTCGGGGATCAACTTCGAATATCACGCATCTCATACCGCTAAGAAATACCTGCTCGAAACTATGGGCTCGGGCGTGGCGCTGTTCGATTATGACAACGATGGACGCCTCGATGTTTTTCTCGTCAATGGAGCTCCGCTCTCCGACCCAACGCCCAAGGGTACGATCCCACAGAAGGCTGGACCGAAGTATTGGAACCGGCTATACCATCAGAAGCCCGACGGTGCTTTTGAAGACGTTACGGAAAAGGCCGGATTGCAGGGCGTGGGATATGCCATGGGAGTTGCCGTCGGTGACTATGATAACGACGGCTACGAAGACCTGTATGTCACTGCCTACGGAGGAAACAAGCTCTACCACAACAACGGAGACGGCACTTTCACTGACGTTACGGCCAAGGCTGGCGTGGCGGGTAGCGGATGGTCCACCAGCGCTGCCTGGGTGGACCTGGACGGCGACGGTTTCCTGGATTTGATTGTGCTCCGGTATATCGAATGGGACTTCGACGACGTCTGGTGCGGCGAGCATCGCGAGGGCTACCGCGCCTACTGCCACCCGGATATCTTCAAGCCGATTGCGCCGCTTGTATATCACAACAATGGCAACGGAACCTTTACGGAAGTTGCGGAAAAGATTGGGTTGGGCAAACCGGCCAAGGCTTTGGGGATCGCTTTGGCGGATTATGATCGTGATGGTCATATTGATCTTTTTGTGGCCAATGATTCCATGGTCGAGTATCTCTACCACAACAAAGGGGACGGGACGTTTGAGGAAGTTGGACTGCTTTCCGGTGTAGCCGTGGATGGCGACGGCCGCACCTTCGCGGGAATGGGCGTAGACTTTGCCGATTACGATAATGACGGATGGCCGGACCTGGTGGTGACCGACTTGGCCAACCAGCGGTATGCCATCTATCACAATAATCAAGACGGGTCCTTTTCGTACTCGAGCATGGACACTGGCATCGGCCGAATGACCATGGGGCACACCGGCTGGGGTGTGCGCTTCTTTGACTACGACAACGATGGGTGGAAGGACCTGCTTATCGCGCAGGGCCACGATCTGGACAACATTGAACTTACTAATCCAAATCTCCACTACCGCGATTCCATGCTCCTCGCGCGCAACACGGGTAAAGGGTTCGTCCCGGTATCGAATATATCAGGCGGGATATTCGATCAAGCATGGGCCGCCCGTGGGATGGCGGTTGGTGACTTGGACAACGACGGGCGCCTCGATGTCGTGGTCACGACAAACGACGGACCAGTCCACTTGGTTCACAACGAGACGGTGACGCAGAATCACTGGGTTCTCTTGAACCTCACGGGGCATAAAAGCAACCGAGACGCCATCGGCGCGACCGTGGAAATCGAGACTGCCTCGGGCAAGCAATATGCCACGGTGACCACGGCAGCCAGTTATATGTCTTCCAGCGACAAGCGCGTGCATTTTGGCCTGGGAAAGAATACGGAAGTGAGCAAAATCGAAATCCACTGGCCGAGTGGTATCATTCAGACCCTCAAGGGCATAAAAGGAGATCAGATTCTGAAGATTGACGAGCCCTTGGAAAACACACAGCCCAAACCGTAAGAGCTCTCCCTCGACGTTTCCAGGTGGGGCCGCACCCTGCACGTGCCCTGTGCACTTGCCAATAAGTCCAGCAGCAGCCGTCCAACCGCTGCGGCTCTTCTCGGAGTCCTCTTGGCAGTGGCGCAATGAGCGAAGCGGAAGATGCACAAAGCTCGATTACCTTATCTCATTCTGTGCGTTTGCCGGGGATATACACGCGACAAACGAAAGAGTTGACAGCGCGAGTCCACGTCGAAAACACTAAGTTCTCTCCTTGGCCTACGGTCGACGCCGAGGGATTGCGCATATGTCAAGAAACAAGGGGCATGCGGATTGGAGATGTCAGTCGAGCAGCGCGCTCGCTGGTTCCGGCACGGTGATCTGCGGCCTTGTCCTCCTGCTGGTCCTGATTGGACCCCTTCTCGCAGGAGATGAGCAGGGGAAGCAGCAGGCCGGACCGACCAGCAGCATGGGTATGAGCACCGGGGGCATCCATGCTCCAGTGAAGGATGCGCTTTCACGGCCCATTACAGCGGGTGGGTTTGTGGATGGGGCTCCAGTTGTGTTCATCGATGTCACCAAGCAAGCTGGGCTGGACAAGTTCCACCATCGCTGCGGCGGACCGGAAAAACGGACCATTCTGGAAGCCAACGGTTCCGGCGTGGCGCTGCTGGATTACGACAATGATGGTTGGCTTGACATCTACCTGCTGAACGGCTCGACTTTCGGTGCGCTCAAGGGCACCGAACCAGCGCCGCACGCCATGCTGCTGCACAACAACCACGACGGCACGTTCACAGATGTCACCGACAAAGCCGGGGTGGCCAACGAACGCTGGGGCTTTGGCGTGGCAGTTGGCGACTACGATAACGACGGTTGGCCGGATATATATGTATCGAATTTTGGTAAGAACCGTCTGTACCACAATAATCATGACGGAACCTTCACCGACGTTGCCGAGCAAGCCGGTGTTAGCGTAGGGGGATGGTCTACGGGAGCCACCTGGGGCGATTACGACCGCGACGGCCTTCTGGATCTGTTCGTGCCGGGCTACGTCAGATTCGACCCCGAGCATCCCCCCATTGCCGGTCAGCGGCCCATCCCGGCGAGCGCTTGCCAGTATCGCGGGGAGACCAATTTCTGCGGACCGTTGGGGCTCATGGGTGAGAGCGATCACCTTTTTCATAACAACGGCGACGGGACTTTTACCGACGTGACCGCCAAGGCGGGGCTTTCCAAGAAGTACGATGCCTACGGACTCGCTTCGGTATTTGTGGACGTGGACGACGATGGCTGGTTGGATCTTGCAGTAGCCAACGATTCGGTCCCCAGTTTTCTGTACCACAACAAACACGATGGAACGTTCGAGGACGAGGGCCTTATGTCGGGCTTTGCGGTGGACGGCGAGGGGCGCCCGCATTCGGCCATGGGCATCGCCGTGGGGGACTACAACCGCGAGGGCCACCTCGATTTCTATGTCACAGCCTTCTCCGATGATTACAACGTCCTGTACCAGAACAACGGAAATCTCAGTTTCTCTGATGTCTCCGCCAAAGCCGGAATCGCTGAGCCCACTATTCCCTTTGTTGGATGGGGCACCGCATTTCTCGATTTTGATAACGACGGATTGCTCGATATTTTCGTGGCTAACGGGCATGTCTATCCCAGCGTGGAGCGCCATGATTGGGGCACCAGTTGGGCACAACGGCCGCTTTTGTTTCGCAACCTCGACGGCCAACACTTTCGCGAGGTGCCGGCGGCCACGGCCAGCGGATTAGCCATGGTCATTCCCGCGCGCGGCGCGGCGTTTGGCGATTTGTTCAATGATGGCCACATCGACGTCGTCATCAACAACATCGATACGTCTCCGACACTCCTTCGTAACGTGGTGAACAATGGAAATCATTGGGTGACCTTGAAGCTTATCGGCGGACCCAAAGGCCCTCGGGATGCCATTGGCGCGAAAGTCTTTTTGACCGTCGGCGGTGTTCGCCAGCGTGCGGACGTGTACAGCGGTGCCAGCTATTGCTCCTCGTCCGACCCTAGAGTGCATTTTGGGCTGGGCGCACAAACCAAGATTGACCGGTTGGAGATTCATTGGCCGAGTGGCTCTATAGAAGAGATCTCAGTGCCTGCGGTTGACCGCATTTACACCGTGCTGGAAGGCCAGGGAATCCAGAAAAACTAGTGACGTTTACTTCTGAACCGCGCCAGGGCCAGCGGTCTAGGAATGGTCGCCGAAGTCCATGCGGGCGATGTCAGCGGAGCGATGTGGCTTCGGCGCTATAATGCTTGGTGTGTGCATCAAGTTTTTATCCTTGGCATTGGGCGTAGCAAGCTACGTCTGTCTCCTGGCGATTCTCTGCGTTGTCACCGGAGCGCTGCTTGGGCCTGCCTCGGCATGTCCATGCAGGCCCGTTACCCTGTCAGACCTGCAGTCGCAGCAGGCCGGCGCCAGTTCATCTGGACCCTCCGCTCGGGTTTCTCAAACTACCGCCGATGTTCCCCCGACTGAATTGGAAGCAATCAAGCACCTTGTCCAGATCGGTCAATTGAAGGAAGCGCAAGCCTCCGTGCAGAACTACCTCACGCAGCACTCGGACTCCGCCGACGCACACTTTCTTCTCGGCTATATCCTTTTCCGCGAGATCCAGATGGGCGCATCCGCCGAGGGCAGCACTCAGGGTGCGCAGTATAACGAACTCAGTCCCGCTTTGATGCGCTTGGGTAAGACCGACGCGGAAGCCTCCTTGGCTGAGTACACAAAGGGCGCGCGGTATCGCAAGCCCAGCGCGGCGGACCTCAAAGTAGTTGCGCTCGATTACGTGGTTCTGGGAGACTTCTCGGATGCCGACAAATGGTTGACACGCACGCTGCAATGGAACCCTCTGGACGCGGACGGCTGGTACCATCTGGGCCGCGTGAAATACACGCTGAACCTCTTTGCCGATGGCGTGCACGCCTTCGAGCAGTGTCTCAAACTGGACCCGAAGAATGTGAAGGCGGAGGACAATCTGGGGCTTTGCTACGAGGGGCTTGGCAGAATGGATGAGGCCATCGCTGCGTATCGCCAGGCGCTGGCCTGGCAGACGCAGGCCGCGTCCGCGGAGCCCTTTGTCGGTCCCACTCTGGACCTAGGCAGTCTGCTCCTGGATCAAAACAACCCGCAAGACGCGGTACCTTATCTCCGGCGTGCGGCGGAAATTGCCCCGCAGGATTCGCGCATTCACGAGAAACTGGGCAAGGCCTACTCGCAGCTCAACCTCCTTCCGGAAGCGCAAGAGGAATTGGAGCGGGCCGTGGAACTTTCTCCCCAGAACCCACGCCTACATTTCATGCTCGGGCAGATCTACCGCAGGGAAGGACTGCTGCAAAAGGCCAAAGCGGAACTCGACCGCAGCGCAGCCTTAAGCGGCACCCAGTCCGTTCGTTGAGCTGCACTCTTGCGCTGACACTTCTCCCGGTCACCCCGGACACCTTCAACCTGAACATGGCTGTGTTCAACACCGAGGCGCATCGGCTGCAACAGACTTGGTGAGATGCGGATTGCTAGGGGAGAATGAAGCCGCCGCCGAACTTGACCAGCGAACGCACCTCGTTTTTTGCTTCCGTGATTTCGATCCTTTGCCCTGCTGGAATATTCTTAAACGATTGACGAACCCCGCTTGGCCAGTCAATCTGCAGCTGATTCACCCGCGTCTCGTGGCCCAGCCCAAGATGAACCACTCGGGAATTGTTGCACCCAAAGCCGCTGCCACCGTCAACCCACTTGAAGATCTTACGCTGGCCGACCAAAGCCGACACCCTGGCGCCGATGGCATCACGATTGGATCGCGTTCCGATGAGGTGCACTTCGAGGGCTTGGTTCCCGGAACCCAAGTTGCGATACAGCTTACTGGTTTCGCGTGAGCCCCAGTAGAAGCCTCCAAAAGATCCAAACAAACTCAAATTGCCGCTGTCGTCGTAGTCGGAGAAAGCCATGCCATGCAACATTCCGTAGTGGACGAACCCCGCGGCGTCACTAATTTCGCGAAATTGGCCGTTCCCTTGGTTGCGGAAGAGCGGCTTAGGCTCGCACCAGTCCAGTGATGGATTTCCCGTGCCCAGAAAAATCTCCTCGAATCCGTCGTTATCCACGTCTGCAATCTGCGAGGACATGGCGCCATACCAACCCGTCATTCCGGCTTCTTCGGTGACATTCCGGAACGTTCCGTCACCATTGTTGCGGAATAGCAGTTGGCGCTGCGCGCGCGGAACCGCCGCGCCGCTGAGCTTGGTCTCGATCATGCTCTTGTAATCCCCTTCCGGATAAACGGATACAAAAGCATCCAGCTTGCCGTCGTTGTCGTAGTCGAAGAATTCGCAGGTGTACG
>Ga0187784_10000902_pt1 | contig 22889 bp, 25 predicted proteins | sample 1015_SJ02_MP15_2_FD_132964 | JGI IMG/M metagenome (GOLD analysis project Ga0187784, IMG submission 132964) | Tropical peat soil microbial communities from peatlands in Department of Meta, Colombia - 1015_SJ02_MP15_20_MG | ecosystem: Environmental > Terrestrial > Soil > Wetlands > Peat | place... | reverse complement strand
TGGTAGCGGCACCTCGATTATCGGAAATCTCGACCGTGATGCGCAATTGCTTTTCGGAGAACGCCTGCAACCCGCTTGGGGCACCCGGTGCCGGCAGCGGCGAAGCTGAAGCTTTATCAGCTGGGATCGTGGCTTGGATCAACCAAGCGCGGTACCGGCCAAAACGCGGAGCTCGCGGAAGCCATCAATGCTTGTCGCCACCTCGAACGGGTGACTGTCGAGCATATTGTGCGCCGGACCCGGAAGCGAACGCAGCTCGGCGCCGGGCAGGAGCCGAGCCAACGCGCCGGCGATTTTCGCTGCCAGCGGAGGGCTTTCGCCGCCACAGCCGATGATTACCGGACGATCGAATGACGCAAGTTGCCGAGCGGTAATGACCTCTGCGAACGATGCGCGGACGTCTTCGGCGTTTTTTGCGGCGGCTTCGTTGAGAAAATGCTTTTGCCGCTCGGACATTTTGGCGTAGCTGCCAGCACCCGACCAAAAATCGATCATCAGCCCGATGGCATCCGGCTCAGCGAGTTCGACGCGCGCCAGATAGGTCGTACAGAATGCCTGAGCGTCCACACGGCTCGAACGGTCTCCCACGAGGTCCAGCGCGCGTACGAACACCGGTTCGAAGAGTGCCAGTCCCGCGACATGCTCGCGACGGCAAACCGCGGCATGGAGCGCGACATTGCCGCCGTAAGAGTGACCGCACAGCCACGCGGGTTCGCAGCAAAGGTCGATCAATTCGCCGATCGCGACCGCGATCGCTTCGGTTCGTCGGGTGAGTCCTCGCGCGAGCGGATCCGACTCGCCATAGCCGGGCAAATCCGGGATCAATATTCGGGTATTTGGGAGAAGGTGCTTGGTTACGCGTGACCATGCCCTCCCGTCGCCCGGAGAGCCGTGGATCAAGACCAGCGGCGTGCCCGATCCGATTTCAGCGTAGTTGAGGCGGGCCCCACTGCTCAGGGTCAGGGATGGCATGCCGGCATTCTCCATCTTTGGGGACGGGGGCTCATTTGGGTCTCACTCGGTGGAGCTCTCCATCAGAGCCTTCAGCGCCACGGCGTTGTTCTGCGCCTCGTTCCTCGCTGCGTAGAGGAGCGTGACCGGCTGGCGCGAAAGGCGCTCGCGCAGCTGCGCGGCAGCGGTCCTTGCCGGCTCGTGCAAAAGCTCGCTGCCATAAGCGGCAACGAACTCATTCCATTTGGCTGGATCGGCATGCACCAACCGCCGCAGGGTATCGCTCGGTGCGATCTCCTTCAGCCAAAGGTCGATCCGCGCCTTTTCCTTCGTCAGACCGCGCGGCCATAGCCGGTCGACCAGCACGCGCAAGCCGTCGGCCGCGCCGGCCGGCTCATAGACACGCTTGATTCGAAGCTTATGCGGCGCTGTTGCGCGGTTTGGCATTGCCGAGCACCATCAGGGTGGAGGTACCATGGGCCAGGATGCGGCGTCGGGCATCGAACAGGTACGCCTCCGCGGTCATGATCTGGCGGCCATGGCTGACCACGCGGCCTTCGGCCCGCACGCGCCCGCTGTCGTGTTTGATCGGCCGCGTGAAGTTGACCTTGGTCTCGACGGTGGCGTAGCTGACTGCGGCTGGCAGCAGCGTATGAGCTGCGCAGCCGGCCGCGCTGTCCATGAGCGTCAGCGCCCAGCCGCCGTGCACGCCACCCAGCGGGTTCAGCAGATGCGTGCCGGGTTCGCCTTCGAAAACTGCACGGCCGTCGCTGACCTCGACCAGCCAGAAACTCAAAGTCTGCGCGATTGGTGGCGCCGGAATTTTGCCGTCAATTATGGCCTGCATCATTTGCAGCCCGGTCATGCCCGTGATTTCTTCCAGCGCGGCGACGCCGTAGCGCGATGTCGGAGCGACCAGCATTGGCTCTTTCCTTGTAGATACAAATGATGTACATACATACAACTGTGAGCAAGGCAAAGCAAGTCCCCACGAAATCCCTGGTCCGCGACGCCCGCGAGGCCATAGCGACCTGCGCCGGCTGGTCGAGCCGCCTGGCCGCGCGGCGCATCACCAATTTCCTCGAGGAACGCATGGGCTACGCCGGACTGAGCCTGTCCCAGTTCGGCTTGATGGCGCAGATCGCCGCGGCGCCGGACGATACGCTGGGCGCTCTGGCCGAACGTCTTGGTATTGATCAGTCGACGCTGTCGCGAAATCTGCGCGGCTTGGAGGCGGCGGGCCTCGTCGAAATCGCCATCGCCGACAGCGATCAGCGCCGCCGCGCGGTTTGGCTCACGGAGGAGGGCGCTCGTCGTCTGGAAGCGGCGATCCGGCTGTGGCGTGAGGCGCATGCCGCGTTGGCGAAACGCCTTGACCCGCGTCTGGCGCTACGTCTCGGCGCGGCCACCGAACAGCTCGCCGGCAAATAAGCCGAACGGCCCGCTAACTCTTCTCGGCGGGAAGCACCATCTGTGTCTGCGTCACCAGCGCGCAGAGCCTCCCGTCGCTGCGCGTAATGCGCGTCTGCCACACCATCGTCGTGCGGCCGCGATGCAGAGGTGTGCATTCGGCGCGTGCCGTGTCGCCGTGCGGAATCGCGGCAAAAAAGTTGGTCTTGCTCTCGATCGTCGTCGTGCGTGTGCCGGGGGGCAGGTTCACAAAGGTACCGGTGGCGCCGAGATTGTCGGCCAGCGACATGATGGCGCCGCCGTGCAGCATGCCGGGCACCGTTTCGATCTCGTCGCGAACCACCAGCTCCGCCTCGACGCGGTCCGGCGAGAGGTGGGTGATCTTGATGCCGAGAAATTCGGCGAACGGTATCTTCGGCAATTCGCGGATGCGGTTCATGAAGGCTTCCTCGCGCGCTCGCGCCGGCTCGACGCGCTAGTAGACTACGACGCTGCGAATGCTCTTGCCATTACGCATCAGGTCAAACGCGCTGTTGATCTCGGACAGCGGCATCGTATGGGTGATCATCGGATCGATCTCGATCTTTCCCTGCATGTACCAATCGACGATTTTCGGCACGTCGGAGCGGCCGCGCGCGCCGCCGAAGGCGGTGCCGCGCCAGACCCGGCCGGTGACGAGCTGAAACGGACGCGTCGTGATCTCCTGACCGGCGCCGGCGACGCCGATGATGATGCTCTGTCCCCAGCCGCGATGGCAGCTTTCCAGAGCCGCGCGCATGAGGCCGACATTGCCGACGCACTCGAAGGTGTAGTCGGCACCGCCGATCTGATCGGCCGCGCTCTTGGTCATGTTGACGAGATGGGTGACGAGATCGCCGTCAACCTCTTTCGGATCGACGAAGTGCGTCATCCCGAAACGCTCGCCCCAGGCCTTCTTGTCGGCATTCAGATCGACGCCGATGATCATATCGGCGCCCACCAGGCGGAGCCCCTGGATGACATTGAGCCCGATGCCGCCCAAGCCGAAGACGATGCACTTCGCGCCCGGTTCGACCTTGGCGGTGTTGATCACCGCGCCGATTCCTGTGGTCACGCCGCAGCCGATGTAGCAGACCTTGTCGAACGGCGCGTCTTCGCGGATCTTTGCTACCGCGATCTCCGGCAACACGGTGAAATTGCTGAAGGTCGAGCAACCCATGTAATGGTGGACCTTGGTTCCACCGATGGAGAACCGCGAAGTGCCGTCCGGCATCACGCCTTGGCCCTGGGTGGCGCGGATCGCGGTGCACAGATTGGTCTTGCGCGAAAGGCAGGATGGACACGCCCGGCATTCCGGCGTGTAGAGCGGAATGACGTGGTCGCCTGGCCTGATGGAGCTTACCCCCGGCCCGACCTCGACGACGATGCCGGCGCCCTCGTGGCCGAGGATGGCCGGGAACAGCCCCTCCGGATCAGCGCCCGACAGCGTGAACTCGTCAGTGTGGCAGATGCCGGTTGCCTTGATCTCGACCAGCACCTCGCCCGTGCGCGGTCCGTCGAGCCTGACGGTCGTCACGTCCAATGGTTTGCCGGGGCCATGGGCCACGGCGGCGCGCACATCCATGGGAGCCTCGATTTTTGGGTATTTGTCATGGGCACGATGACATTGATGCCGTCTCATTGTCCATTGGCACCCGCACTGCGCAGCGAACGACGATTGGTGTCACCTTTCGGCCGCACGACGGTTCAGCCCAAGAGGCGTTCATATATTCGACCTCGCGATTATCTAACCTCTCGACGCGGAGACTGCGCGCGTCTCGATGGATAACCGAAAGGCGATCGTCATGCGGCAGATCTGGATTACGAAGGCCGGGCCACCCGAAGTGCTCGAAGTCAGGGAAGCACCGGATCCCGAACCGAAGAGCGGCGAGGTTCGCATTCGCGTCGAGGCGAGCGGCGTCAACTTTGCCGACATTCTTGGCCGCATGGGTCTCTATCCCGATCTGCCGCCGATGCCGGTTGTGCCCGGCTACGAGGTCGGCGGCCGCATCGATGCCGTCGGTTCCGGAGTGGCAAATGACTGGGTAGGACGCGACATTTTGGCGGTGACGCGGTTCGGCGGCTACGCCGATACGGTTTGCGTTCCGCTTATTCAGATTTTCGTGCGGCCGCCCGGCATGTCCGCTTCGCAAGCGGCTGCCATTCCGGTGAATTATTTCACGGCTTGGCAACTCGTTGTGGTGATGGGCGGCCTCAAACGAAATGAGACCGTGCTCATCCATTCCGCCGGCGGCGGCGTCGGCATCGCGGCGACGCAAATCGCCAAGCATATCGGCGCGCAAGTCATCGGCACGGCTTCCACTGCCAAGCACGCCGAATTGCGGGCGCTCGGCGTCGATCAGTTGATCGATTACCGCGCGGAAGATTTCGAGACGCGCACCCGCGAAATCACCAAGGGCCGCGGCGTCGAACTCATTCTCGACGCCGTAGGCGGCGAGTCGTGGAAGAAGGGCTACCGCGTGCTGGCGCCGACCGGACGGCTCGGCATGTTCGGTATCTCCGCGGCCGCGAGCGGCAAAGAGCGCAACATGATTGGCATGCTGGCTTTGCTGGCGAGAATGCCCTGGTTTCAGTTCAATCCGCTGGCGCTGATGAATGCGAACAAGGGCGTGTTCGGCGTCAATCTCGGTCATTTGTGGGGTGAGATCGATCGCCAGCGCGAATGGGCGGATCGCTTGTTGGAATTGTGGGGGCAAGGCGTGGTCAAGCCAAAGATCGCAAAAAGCTTCCCATTCGCTGAAGCGGCGAAGGCGCATCACTTCATTCAGGATCGCCAGAATATCGGCAAAGTGCTCCTGGTGCCGTAAGTCTCGCGATTTTAGTTCGAAGCCGACAATGAACTCGCCACCGCATCGACGCTGAGACAGCTACCAAGACCAGGGACGCTGAAGGTTCTCGGCGCGGTGATCGCGGCGCCACAGTCTTCGTCGTTTGCGCGCGGGATTTTCGCGACCGTCAAATCAATGGTGCCGGAAAATGGCCAACAAAATGATGACGGGCAGGGGAAATGCCCAGCAGCCAAAGCAGCAATCCGCGGCCGAATCCCATGATCGACCTCTTTGTTTTTTGTCCTGCGTATTCAACGCCGCATGCGCGTACGAGTACCGCTTCGGCGCCGGAAGTCGGCAATCGAAGATGGGACGGAAAGGATAATCCAACTGTGATCTTCGAAGTCCGGCTACGTGCCGTAGCTCTGAATGAGCGAGCCGGCGACCAGCGTCCAGCCGTCGACTAAGACAAAGAATATCAGCTTGAACGGCAACGAGACCACCACCGGCGGCAGCATCATCATGCCCATCGACATCAGCACCGAAGCGACCACGAGGTCGATGATAAGGAAGGGGAGGAACAACAAAAATCCGATCTCGAACGCGCGCTTGAGCTCGGAGATCATGAAGGCGGGAACGAGAATGCGCATCGAAAGGTCTTCCGGCTTCTGCGGCCGCGGCTCGCCCGACATATCCATGAACAATTGCAAATCCTTGTCGCGGACGTTCTTTTCCATGAAGCCGCGCAGGGGGCCGCTGGCACGGTCGAATGCCTCGCTGACACCGATCTCGTTGGCGACTAGCGGCTTGACGCCGATGTCGTAGACGCGCGCGAGCACCGGCCCCATCACGAAGGCGGTGAGGAACAAGGCGAGCGAGATGACGACCGAGTTGGGCGGCGAAGTCGCGGTGCCCAGTGCGGTGCGCAACAGCGACAGCACCACGACGATGCGGGTAAACGAGGTCATCATGACCAGGATCGAGGGTGCGAGCGAGAGCACGGTCAACAGCGCGATCATCTGAATGATGCGCTCGTTGAGGCCGCCGCCGGCGCCCTGGCCGAAATTGATGCTGATGTCTTGCGCGGCGAGCGGCGTCGCCGACACGATCAGAGCCGCTACCGAGGCCGCCACCGTCACTAGACGAACGCGGCGGCCCCAAGCGGAGGTCATCAGGTCTTGCTCGCCGGACGGCCCAACAAACTCGCCATCTCCTGCTCGAGGGTGTCGTAAAGCGCCTTGCCCTGGTTGGCTTTGGCCTCGGGACGCGCCGGTTTGGCTTCGGTCGCGCGCGGGGCGCGTTGCTGCGGGGCGGATGGCGGCGCAGGCTGCGGCGGCGCAGGCGTCGCTGCCGCCTCCGCTTCCATGGCCTGTTCGGTCGGAGCGCTGGCGCGCGCCGCCGTCGCCACGGAGCGCCGTTCACGCGCCTCGACGGCAATCTTCGGCTTGCGCAAGGCCGCTTCAAGACGTTGCGCCATCTCCGCGAGATTCTGATCCGCCCCGCCTTCCGTGTCGCTGGGTTGCAGTGAGGGCATTCGCGGTTCGGCGCGCGGCTCGATGACCGGCGAAGGCGCGGGCGGTGCCGCGCGGTTGCGCGGCGGCAGCGGACGGGACGCGATCTCGTCGGCGAGCGCGGCCAAGCTTTCCCGCGGCGGGCGCGGGGATGCCGATTCGGTATGAGGCTGCTGCCAGCTTGCCGGTTCTTGCGGTTCCGCCCGCATCGGCAGCGGCGGCGGCGCCCGCGACGGCCCCAACGGCTCCGGCTGCAGCGGCCAGGAGCCGTTGCTGGCAGTCTCCGGCAGAGGTACGGCGCGAGGCAGGACGTCCACCCCGGCGGGCGATCGCGGCAGCATCGCGTCGCGGGTCGCCGCCACGGCGCGCACGATGTTCGGTTCGATCACCACGTCGGTCGGCCCGCCGATCATCAGCAGATGCTCGACATTGTCCCGGCGCACCAGAATGAGCCGCCGGCGCGCGTCGACACTGGCGTAGTCGATCACCGCCAGGCGGGGTTGCCGGCCGCGAATGCCGGATCCGCCGAGTCGACCGGAGCCGAACCGGCGCACCGCCCAGGCGGTCACCCCGATCAGACCAAGAACAACGAGGAACGCCAAGAAGAAGCGTATGGCGAGCGGCATTTCCGCGCCGAACAGACTCTCGAACATTCGCCTTACTCCCCCTGTCGTTGCCGGCCATTGGAGTTACAATGGTTAACGACACCGGCAGCATTTGCCGCCACGAATACTAACAAAGATTTAAGGCCGATGGGCGATTTAACGCCCAGTCCCTGTTATCTCAGCATTTCTATGGTAAACGGCAGATTAATGGCAAGAATGCCGGGGAACCTGTCTTAACCCTGCATTAACCATACACCCGGCAAGCTCTGCCCAGTGGAACGAGGGCGGTGCCGATGCCGATTTCCGATATCCCGATTCTCTCCATGCTGCGCGTCCGCATGCAATGGCATCAGGAACGCCAGCGCGTCCTCGCCGAGAACGTCGCCAACGCCGATACCCCCGACTACCGCGCGCGCGACCTTGCGCAGCCCGATTTCGAGCACGCGCTGCAGAGTGTTTCGCTCACGCTCGCGCGTACCGATGCCAATCATATCGGCGGGGCGGGCGGCAGCGGTTCGCAATTCGCCGAGGACGGCAAGCTTCACTATGAGGTGCGTCCGCGCGGCAATGCCGTCAGCCACGAAGATGAGATGCTCAAACTCGCCGGCAATCAGATGGATTACGACGCCGCGGCCTCGCTCTATACCCACAGTTTGGCGCTGATCAAGACGGCTCTCGGCAAATCCTGACGGCGCGGTGGGTGGTAACGGCGCATGATGGACTTCATCAAATCGATCGCGATCGCCGCTACCGGGATGCGGGCGCAGGCGGGCCGCATGCGCATCATCACAGAAAACATCGCCAACGCCGATTCTACTGCGCAAGCCGCCGGCGGGGATCCCTACCGCCGCCGCATCGTGACGTTTCGTTCCGAGCTCGATCGCGAGCTCGGCGCGCATGTGGTCGCTCTCGGCCGCGTTGGCAGCGACACCAGCGGTTTCCGCATCAAACACGAACCCGACAATCCGGTCGCCGACGCGCAAGGCAACGTCAAATATCCGAATGTGAACACGTTGGTCGAAATGACCGACCTGCGCGACGCGCAACGCTCATACGAAGCCAATCTCAACGTCATCACCGCCACGCGCCGCATGCTCCAGCGCACGCTCGATATCCTCAAAACGTAAGGTGAACCATGTCCACACCGGCCGCCGCTGCCGCCAATGCTTACGCCAGCCTTGCCCGCATGGGCGAGCGCGCCGCCGGCCTTGCCGGCGATGCCGCCGCCCCGGCGAGCGGACCGAACTTCAGTGCGATCCTTAAGGACGTGGTGCAGGTGGTCGGGGAAGCCGGCCGCCGGTCCGACGCCCAGGCGCAGGCGGTGGCCATGGGCAAGGCCAACATGATCGATGTCGTTACTGCCGTCGCCGAGAGCGAAACCGCGATCCAGACCCTGGTTGCCGTGCGCGACAAGGTGATCGCAGCCTACGAGGATATCCTGAAGATGCCGATCTAAGAATTGCCGTCCCGGCGTGCGGGGCGAGCGCGGACGGCGGCGAAAAGCCGGACACACCCACAAGGCGGAGCGTAAATGAGCGGAGCGGAAGTGATGGACGTGGCGCGCGATGCGATCGTGACGCTGATTCTCGTTGCGGCGCCGTTGATGCTGGTCGGGTTGCTGGTCGGCGTGGTGATTTCGCTGTTGCAAGCGCTGACCCAGATCCAGGAAACCACGTTGGTGTTCGTTCCGAAGATTCTAGCGATCTTCCTGGCGATGCTCATCGCGCTGCCGTTCATGGCCGACGCGCTGCACAGCAATTTCTTGCGCATCGCCTCGCATATCACCAGCGGTTGAGGGGACCGTGGAAAATTGCCGGCTGGAATTGTCCGCGCCCGCGGGCGAGGGCGCCGACCGACGAGGTCGCGGCGCCCTCATGCGATGGTGCCCAGGATCCCCGCCGGCGTGGGAATGAGCGAAAAGAGGCGCGGCCGTGCGCATCGACGTGTCCTTCCTGCCGTCACTCGCAGCGGCATTCCTCCTGGTGTTCGCGCGCGTCGGCACGATGCTCATGCTGCTGCCGGCACTGGGCGAGCAAAATGTTTCCGCGCGGCTACGGCTCACCGTCGCGCTCATCCTTGCGGCGGTACTGCTGCCGCTGCACCGCAGCGCCTACCATATCGATCCGGCCGCGCTTGGATCGGCTTTGGTCGTGCTGATCGAGGAGATCATCATCGGCGCGGTGCTGGGTATTACCGGCCGGCTTACCGTGTCCGCGCTCGAGGTTGCGGGCTCGGTGATCGCGCAGCAGCTCGGCTTGGGCTTCGTCACCGCCGTGGATCCGACGCAAGGCGAGCAGGGAGCCATCATCGGCAATTTCCTCACTCTGCTCGGGCTCACGCTCATCTTCGCAACCGACATGCATCACCTCGTCATCGCCGCGGTCAACGACAGCTATACGCTGTTCGCGCCCGGTGAGGTTCCGGCCAGCGGCGATGTGGCGGCGCTGGTGACCAGGACCGTTTCCGGTGCCTTCCGCATCGGCATCCAGCTCTCCGCGCCGTTTCTTGTCTTCGCGCTGCTGTTCAACGTCGGGCTCGGCGTGCTGTCGCGGCTGATGCCGCAAATGCAGGTCTTCTTCGTGGCCCTGCCGCTGTCGATCCTGCTCGGATTTGCGATTCTGGTACTCGTACTTGGGGCGATAATGGGAGCATTCCTCGACTACGCCGGCGGCGTGCTCAGCGCGCTCGCCCCGCGCGCGTGAGGAGAGCGCGATGGCCGACGAGCGCGACGACGCCGAACACACCGAGGACCCGACGCCGAAGCGGCTCGACGAGGCGCTCAGGCGCGGCGACGTGGTCAAGAGTGCGGAGATCAATGCCTGGTTCATGATCGCCGGAGGAGCGCTCGCGCTCGTGGCGTTCGCCGGGCCGACGGTCGCCAGCCTCGAAGCGACATTCCGCGGCCTTCTGGCCCATTCCTATCAGATCCGCACCGACGGCCCGGGACTGATCGGGCTCGCCCACACACTGGCAATCGAAATCCTCGCCCCGCTCGCCATCCCGCTGCTCGTGCTCGGCGTTGCCGCTTTCGCCGGCAGTGCGATCCAGCACCGGGTGATATTCTCGGCCGAGCCGATCCGGCCGCAGCTTTCGAAAATCTCGCCGGGAGCCGGCCTCGCCCGGCTGTTCTCGCGCCAGGCGCTGGCCAATTTTGCCAAGGGCGTTGCCAAACTCGCTCTCATCGGGGCGGTCATGGCGGCGCTCATTTGGCCGCAGCGCCACCGGCTGCAGGGCACCATCTCCGCCGATCCGGTGGAGATTCTGCCGTTTACCCAGACGCTGCTGATGCGGATGCTGGGCACGGTGGTGGCGATCCTCGCCGTCGTGGCGGCGGCCGACTACCTGTTCCAGTACCGGCAGTGGTACGAGCGACAGAAGATGTCAGTACAGGAGATGAAGGAAGAGTACCGGCAGACCGAGGGCGATCCGATCATCAAGGGCAAGCTCAAGCAATTGCGCAATGCGCGGATGCGCAAGCGCATGATGGCGGCTGTCCCGAAGGCCTCGGTGGTGATCACCAACCCAACCCATTTCGCTGTTGCGCTGAAGTACCAGCGCGGAATGAATGCGCCGGTCTGTGTCGCCAAGGGCGTCGACTTGATCGCGCGCAAAATTCGCGAGATCGCGGAGGCGCATGACGTTCCCGTCGTCGAGAATCCGCCGCTTGCCCGCACGCTGCATGCCACCGTCGAGATCGACCAGGAAATCCCCCCGGAACACTACCGGGCCGTCGCCGAGATCATCGGCTACATCATGCGGTTGCGGCGCCTGGCCGGCGGTTCCTTGTGAGGCTTTGTGCAAATCCTCTTGCGTGCGACCGCGGCAAGAGGCACGAATTTATTCGCTCCGGGTAGCGCCGTAGAGCGCGGCAGCGGAGCGGCAACCGGCAGGAACGACGATGGACGGCATCACCCATGGTCACACCGACGCTCCCCACGCGCGGCAGGCCATCGACCGTACCGCCGCTGCCGCGCGCGGGGGCAGCGTCATTCTGGTGCTGCTGGTGGCGGTCGCGCTCATCGGGGCGGCGACCGGAATCTTCCTGCTGGGGCGCAGCAATGCCGACCCCTATATCCTCGGCTTTCTCGCGGTAATGGCCACGGTCGGCGTCTTCTCGCTGTTCGCGCTCGCCTCCGGCGTCGTGCGCCTTGGGGCAGGTGAAGCTGGCGGCGCGCTGATCAAGGCGGTGCTCGACGGCGCTGTGGACGGGGTGCTGGTGACCGACCGCGAGGGGCGGGTCGTATACGCCAATGCCGCCTATCTCGATTTGATCGGCGCCGCCGATGCGGGCGACCTGCGCCCGGTCGAGCGCGTATTCATCGGCGATGCGGACGCTTCCGAGGCGATCTACCGCCTGCTCAAGGCAGCGCGCGAGGGCAAGCGCCTGCAAGAGGAGGTGCGAATCGCCGGGCCGAAAGGCCGCGGGGCGCGCTGGCTGCGCCTGCGGGTCCGTGCGCTCGACGATGGCAAGCGCGGGCGCGGGCTCACGGTCTGGTCGATCAGCGACGTGAGCCGGGAGCGCGAGCGGCAGGAGAACGTGTTTCAGGAGCTACAGCACGCCATCGACTACCTCGATCACGCGCCGGCCGGCTTTTTCTCCGTCGATAGCAGGGGCGACATCGTCTACCTCAATGCGACGCTCGCCGGTTGGCTCGATCAAGACTTGGCTCAGGTCGGTTCCGGAGGTCTAAGGCTCTCCGATCTCGTCGCCGGCGACGGCGCGGCGCTGTTGACGACGCTGCGCGGAGCACCCGGCGAGAGCAAGACCGAAGTGCTCGACCTTGATCTGAAGACCCGCAGCGGACGCACGTTGCCGGTTCGTTTGTACCATAAGCTCGCCTTCGCCGGCGATGGCACGCCGGGGGCCTCGCGCACCCTGGTGCTCAACCGCGCGCGCGATGACGGCACCGATCCGCAGCGGGCGGCGGAAATCCGTTTCTTGCGTTTTTTCCACAATACGCCGATGGCGATCGCGACCGTCGACCGCGATGGTCGCATCGTGCGGACCAATCCGTTGTTCGCGCGCCTCTTCCACAATGTGCTGAGCGCCGGTCACGAGGACGGCGGTGATCGCTCGATCGGCGCCGTCGTCGCCGAGCGTGATCGGCCGGCCGTTGGCGCCGCCATCATGCAGGCCGCGATGGGCAAGGTCGATGTCGCGCCCGTCGACGCGGTGCTCGCCACCGGGGGCGCCGGCGAGCGATTCGGGCGCTTCTACGTGACTGCGGTCGAGGAACAGGAACGCGACCAGGAAGCCGCGATCGTCTACGCGCTGGAAACCACCGAGCAGCGTGATCTGGAAGCCCGGCTCATTCAGCAGCAGAAAATGGACTCGATCGGTCAGCTTGCCGGCGGCATGGCCCACGATTTCAACAACGTGCTCGGCGCCATCATCATGGCCACAGATTTTCTGCTCAACGCGCACAAGCCGACCGACCCGTCGTTCCAGGACATCATGCAGATCAAGCAGAATGCCAACCGGGCGGCCAGTCTGGTTCGGCATTTGCTCGCGTTCTCGCGCAAGCAGACGCTGCGCCCGCAGGTGCTCGACGTCCGCGAGGTGCTGAGCGATCTGACCATGTTGTTGCGGCGGCTGATCGGCGAGAAGGTCGTCCTCGACGTGGTGCATGGGCGCGATCTGTGGCCGGTCAAGGTCGATATCTCGCAGTTCGAGCAGGTGATCGTCAATCTCGCGGTCAACGCGCGCGATGCCATGTCCGATGGCGGCCGGCTGATGTTGCGCACCTCCAACATCACGGCGAAGGAGTGCGAACGCTTCCACGCCAAGGGCATGCCGGCCGCCGAGTATGTCCTGGTCGAAGTCAGCGACAACGGCACCGGCATCCCGGCGGCGATCCTCGACAAGATTTTCGAGCCGTTCTTCTCGACCAAGGAGATCGGCAAGGGCACCGGGCTCGGGCTCTCCACCGTCTACGGCATCATCAAGCAGACCGGCGGCTTCATCTATGTGGAATCGACCGAGCACAAGGGGACGGTGTTCCGCATCTTCCTGCCGCGCTACGTCCCCGGCTCTCAAGAGGTGGCGGTGGAAAGAGGCGCCGAGGAGGCGTCGCCGGCGATCGCCGAGGCGCTGGCTGCCGCCGCCGAGGTCAAGCGCGCGGTAACCGCCGATCTCACCGGTGAGGGCACCATCCTTCTGGTCGAAGACGAAGAAGGACTGCGCGCGCTCAACGCACGCGGTCTCAGCTCACGCGGCTACACGGTGCTGGAGGCCGGCAACGGCGTCGAGGCCATCGATCTGTTGGAAAAATCCGAAGCCCGTATCGATCTTGTCGTCTCCGATGTGGTCATGCCGGAAATGGACGGGCCGACGCTCGCTCGCGAATTGCGCTGCCGCAATCCGAGCCTGAAGATCATCTTCGTTTCCGGCTATGCCGAAGACGCCTTCCAGAAGCATCTGCCCGAGCACGGCCAGTTCGCGTTCCTGCCCAAACCGTTCACGCTGAAGCAGCTCGTCGCCGCCGTGAAAGATACGCTGGCGGCATAGCCATTGGTGCGCTTGCGGTGGCGTGCGCCTCGATCATCGACCCGATGCGGCTGGATCGATGGCAAGTACGTGAACTTCGATCATCACTGGGTCGGCGCGGCGCCGTGGCAAGATTGCGGATTGCCGCCCGGCCTATCAGGCCGCCAGGCCGCCAGGTCGGCACCGCGCATTTGTCACAGGCGCCGAGCATCAGCGCCGTTGCGGCAATCAGCGCGATCCGCACCGGGCGGCCACCGCACATGCGCTCGACGCTCGGCATCACCTTGATCCTTCGGCTGTGCGGCGATAGTGGCCACAATAGCCGACTGCGACCGTCTTGCGGGGCGGCAGTGACGGGGGGCAGCCTATTGCGGGCGAGTTTCCATTGTCCTACCGCTTCGCTGCCCACCGCGCGCGAACCGCGCAATTTCCCGCACCAAGGAGAGACAACATGGATATCCACCCCTGTGGCTCACGGCCGTCGAACCGCGCATCGCCCGAGTACTTTACCGGTACCGTCTGGCAGGACGTCATCAACGAAGCGCCGTCGCCGGCGCGCGTACGCGGTGTCGTGGTGTTCTTCGAGCCCGGCGCGCGCACCAACTGGCACACCCACCCGCTTGGGCAGACGCTCTACATCGTTTCCGGGACCGGCCGCGTGCAGAGCTGGGGCGGGCCGGTACGCCAAGTTCGCGCCGGCGATACCGTATGGTTCGCTCCCAACGAGAAGCACTGGCACGGCGGGGGTCCCAAGACCAGCATGATCCACGTGGCTTTTCACGAAGGCATCGACGGCAAGTACGCGCAATGGATGGAGAAGGTGAGCGACGAGCAGTTTCAGGCGCCGGCCAGCTGACGTGCGTTACGAGCTTTACTACTGGCCGACCATCCAGGGCCGCGGCGAATTCATCCGCCTCGCGCTCGAGGAGGCCGGCGCGGATTACGTCGACGTGGCGCGGCGGCCGGGAAAACGCGGCGTGCCGGCAATGACGAAACTGTTGGAGGGTGGGCGCCTCGCCCGCCCTCCGTTTGCGCCGCCATTCCTCAAAGCCGGCAAGCTCGTCATTGCGCAGACCGCGAATATCTTGCTCTATCTCGGACCGCATCTGCGGCTTGCACCGCGTGATGAAGCCGGGCGACTGTGGGCGCACCAATTGCAGCTCACCATTTCCGACTTGGTCGTTGAAATACACGACACGCATCATCCGGTTTCCAGCTGGCTGTATTTTGAGGAGCAGCGCCCGGCGGCGCGTCGGCGCACGAAAGACTTCTGGCGCTATCGCGTGCCGAAGTTTCTCGGCTATTTCGAGCGCGTGCTGCAGGCCAACGGCGGCCGATGTCTCGTCGGCCGTCGGCTGACCTATGTGGACCTTTCGCTGTTCCAAATCGTCGAGGGTCTGCGCTATGCCTTCCCAAGGCACATGAAGCGCTTCGAGAAGAAAGTGCCGGGCGTGATTGCGCTGCATGATCGCGTGGCCAAGCGCCCGCGGATCAAGGCCTATCTGGCTTCGCCGCGGCGAATTCCATTCAGCCAATGGGGCATCTATCGCTACTTTAAGGAATTGGACGAGTGAGGCCGCTCGTCGCGTCCGGCACGGACGCATTGCCGGTCGCGCACGATCAGCGGCGAGAAGAAACGCAGCGGATCAGCGCAGCGAGAACCGGATCGGAACCGTCAGGTCGAGTTTCGGCTCCGTCATGCTCGCCGGGAAAGCGGGCAGCGGCTCGGCGCGCATGATCATCTCCATGACCTCATCGTCCAGCTCGGCATAGCCGGAACTGTGCGCGATGCGATGCTCGAGCACCCGGCCGTTACGGTCCAGGCTGAAGCTCAGCAGCACGACGCCTTCCTCGGACCGTGACAGCGCCGCACTCGGATAGCGCTTGTAGCGTTGCAGGTGCTTGACCAAGCTGCTCTGCCAGGACGCCTCCACCCGCGGTGCGCCGCCCTTGGCGCGTTGCGCGGTGCGCGGAGCCGGCGGCCTTGCCTCTTCGACCTTCTCCGGCGGTTTCGGCGTCGGTTCGGGGATGACCGACGGCGTCTCGTCGGGCGGCTGCTCGACTTTCATCTCCTCCGGCGGCTTTTCCTGCTGCGGTTCGGGTATGGCCTTCGACTCGACCATCGTTTCCGGCGCCGGGGCGACGTCGCGTTGCTCGGCTTCCGGAGTGCTGTCGATCGGTGCCAGCTCGACGGTCACCACCGACGCATCTTCGCCGATCTCTTCCGGCTGGTGCGACTGCAGGTAAAGGGCGAGAGCGCCGGCGTGAATACCGAGCACGACCGCGGCGGCAGCGGCCCAGCGCAGATAATCGCGCGGTTGCTGGTCTTCAAACCAGGCCGAGGCCAGCGCCGTCATTTCGCTTCCCGTGTTTCCAATCCGACCAGGGCGACCTTCAGATAGTGCGCCGCGCGCAACTCGTTCATCACCTGCATGACGTCGCCGTAGGGAACGGTGCGGTCCGCGCGCAGAAAAATGCGCTCGTCCTTGTTGCCGCCGCTGGCGCTATCGAGCGCGTTGCCGAGCCGATCGCGCGCGATCGGCTCGTCGCCGATGGCGAGGCTGAGGTCGGCCTTGAGGGTGACAAAGATCGGTTTGTCCGGCCGCTGCTGCGGTTGCGCGTTGGATGAAGGCAGATTGACAGCGATATCGACGGTGGCGAGCGGCGCCGCCACCATGAAGATGATCAGCAGCACCAGCATCACATCGATGAACGGCGTGACGTTGATGCCGTGCACTTCGGCCAGCTCGTCTTCGCCGTGGTCGAGACGCATCGCCATGATTTACTACTCGGCGGCTTGGGAGATCGGCAGTTTGCTGGCACGGTCGAGGTCGCGGCTGACGAGCTTCATGACCTGCGCGGAGGCGTCACCCAGCAGCGCGCGATAATGCGCCGTGGAACGCGCCAGCACATTGTAGACCACGACCGCAGGGATCGCCGCCACCAGCCCGAGCGCGGTCGCCAGCAACGCTTCGGCGATGCCGGGCGCCACGACCGCCAGATTGGTCGTGTGCGCCTTCGAGATGCCGATGAAGCTGTCCATGATGCCCCATACCGTGCCGAACAGGCCGACGAAGGGTGCGGTCGAACCAATGGTCGCAAGGACGCCGGTGCCGCGCGCGATTCTGCGGCTGGCCGCCATCTCGATGCGTTCAAGCTGCCAGGCGATCCGTTCCTTTAGGCCCTCGCCGCGCAGGTTGGCCGAGGCGCGAACCTCATTTCCGACCGCCTGCATGATCTGGGCGACGGCATTCGGCCCTTGGCGCAACTGCTCATGGGCCTGGCTGAGCGTGCTGCAATTGGCCAATACCCGCAGGCTGCGGCGAACGGCGCGCCGCGCGAAGCGCAGTTCGAGGCTCTTGGCCAGCCAGACCGTCCAAGTGACGAATGAGGCGAACGCGAGTCCGACCATCACCGCCTTTACGATGATATCGGCATGGAGGAACATGCCCCAGGGGGACAAATCCTGCGGCAGTTCGGCGGTGCTGATGGCGGTCTCGCCCGGCACTGAAGACGGTGCCCCGGCGGAAGTGTTCGGCGCGCCGGACGGGCTCGCCTCGGAGGATGGCGCCTTGGCAGCCGCTGCGGGGCCGGGCGGTTGCGCAGCGGGCGTGAACGCCGGCGCCGCCGCATTCGTTGCGGAAGCCGGCGGCGGTGACGAAGGCGATGTGGTCGCGGCGGGCGCCGGAGCAGCCGTGTTTGTTGTGGGGCTCTGCGGCTGCGGCGCGGCAGGTGCCGCGGGAGCGGGCACCGCAGCCGCCGGCGTCGAAGGCTGCCCGGCAGCCGGCGTGGCGTTGCCTTGTGCGCAAGTCGGATGAGTAAATATCGTAGCGGCGACCAGCGTGACGACCGCGGCCGCGCCCAAGCGGGCATGCCGCGGCAAACTGCGAATGGATCTCGCCCGCATTACGCGACGACTGCTCTGCATGACTCTAAATGGCCCTTGACCCGCCTCTGCCGCACGCGCCCTCGCGCGTTCCTTAGCACGGCCGAAGTATCTGACAAAAGTGGCGTCAAAAAGCCATCGCGAAGACGGCGCGGCATCGGTTCAGCCGCATGATCACCCGTCAGTGTTCGGCGGTGAAGCCGAGCAGGGCATGCGATGTAAAGCAAACCAACGCCTTGCAGTGAGTTTTGGACAGGTTCTAGCTTCGCTACTCGGGCCGACGTTGACTGAGCGATCCGGCGCGCATGCGCGCGAGCAGTTCGGCGGTCGGATAAGAGTCCGCCGGCAATCCGTATTTGACCTGCATCGCCTTGACCGCTTGCCGGGTTTTCAGGCCCAAAAATCCATCGACGGTGCCGACATCGTACCCGGCGCGCGCCAACAGGCTCTGCAACTCCTTGACCTCATTGAATGCGAGCGCCGGTGGCGGTGCGCCGCGACGGAGCGCCGGCGCGCCGGCAATTCGGGTCGCGAGATACCCGGCGGTCGTGGAATAGACCAGCGAGTTGTTCCATTTCAGATAGACCTGGAAATTCGGGTAGACCAGGAAGGCGGGGCCGTGGCGGCCCATCGGCAGGAGCAGTGACGCCGGCAGATTGTCGGCGGGAAGCGGTTGCCCGTCGGCCAGCGCCACCCCGAGCGCCGCCCATTTGGCGCGCGGCAGCTCGACCGACAGGTCGGCCTAGTCCCAGGGCAGCTTGTCGGGCACGCGGACTTCGGTCAGCCACGGCTCGCCGCGCCTCCAGCCGAGGCCGACCAGATAGTTCGCCGTCGAAGCGAGCACGTCGGGCACGCTGCGAATGAGGTTACGTGTGCCGTTGCCGTCGTAGTCGACGGCATATTGATAATACTCGGACGGCATCATCTGGGTCTGGCCGAGTTCGCCGGCCCATGAGCCGACCATCTCATCCGGCCGCAGATCGCCGCGTTGGATCAGGCGCAGCGCGTCGAACAGCTGGCCACGAAATTTGTCGCTACGCCGGCAGTCATAAGCGAGCGAGGCAATGGAGCTGAGCGTATGGTAGTTGCCCATATTGGCGCCGAAATCGCTTTCCAGGCCCCAAAAGGCGACAATGACGGGGGCCGGCACGCCGTATTGCTGCTCGATATGGGCGAACACCGCAGCGTTGGTCTTGATCAGCGCGTTGCCGCGCTGGATGCGGTAGGCGGCAGCCATGCGGTCGGAGAACTGCAGGAAAGTCTGGGTAAAGACACGCTGGCCGCGATCGATATCGACGATGTGCTGGTCGTAGGTCAGCCCGGGGGTGGCCGCAGCGATGGCGGTCTGCGAAATGCCTTTCGCTATAGCCTCATGCTCGAAGGCCGCGAGCCATGCGTCGAAGCCGCCGGAGGTGCGACACGGAGCCGCGTGCGCGGTGCTGCAGAGGAGCGCGCCGCCAATCATCAGTGCGGCACCACGCGTTGGCAGTGTGCGCATTGTCATGCCTCCCTCGGTTGAGCAATCAGCTTTCCCGTCATTGCTCTTTTGCGTCGCCCCGGGCGTGGCCCGCAAAATCGTCTGCCATAAAGCGGCCCCTTGGCGACAGGCCCCAGCGATGAAAGGCTCGCCTTTTCCCGGCGGCGGCGGCCGGCAGCGTCAGCTATAAGGTCCTGGGGGAATGAAGGGGAGATGGCGCTAAGTCGTTTAGTGATCGCAGCAATCCGTCTCCCCCAATACCATTCTAACGATCACATCCCCGTTAGTACAACCGCGATGGCATTGCTCTGGCCATCGAAAGGGGTATGGAACTATCGCGCTGTGCGCTGATTAGCCTCCCGGCCCTTTGACGTTCCGTTGCTCGCCTGCCGATTTTTCGGACCCGAAAATGCCGCTTTCAGACGCTCTTCCGCTTGTCTGCACGAAGGATTTTACTGCTCACCCGGCCGCGACGGTCGCCGAACCCCCCGCGCGCTCCGCCAATGTGCGGACTTTCTGGCTCGAAGCGTTTCGTGCGGTGCGCGCCGAGACCGAGCGCCGCGTCGCGCCGCTTAGCGCCGAGGATCAGGTCGTGCAGTCGATGGCTGATGCCAGCCCGACCAAGTGGCATCGCGCCCATGCGACCTGGTTCTTCGAGCAGTTTTTGCTGCGCCCGTTCGCGCCGGACTATCGCGTCTTCGACGAACGTTTCGCCTATCTGTTCAATTCCTATTATGTGGCGGCGGGGCCGCGGCACGCGCGCGCACAGCGCGGTTTGATCACGCGCCCGGGGGTTGCCGAGACGGCCGCTTACCGCGCTCATGTCGATACTGCGGTCGAGGCGCTCATCGAGTCTGCGGCGGACATCGAATCGCTCGTTCCGATCGTCGAGATCGGCCTCAATCACGAGCAGCAGCATCAGGAATTGTTGCTCACCGACATCTTGCACGCATTTGCGCAAAACGAAACGGATCCGGTCTATGACGCGCGGTGGCAGTGGCCGCCACTGGCGGCGGCGGCAACGGTGGCAGATCCGGTCATCGAGGGCATCCATAAGATCGGGCACGACGGAACCGAATTTTCTTACGACAACGAGCGGCCGGCGCACGAGGTTCTTCTGCAGCCGGTTTGTCTGGCTCGCTCGCTGGTCACCAACGGCGAGTGGCTCGAATTCATCGCCGATGGCGGTTATGCGACGCCGAGCCTCTGGCTGTCGGACGGGTGGGCGGCCGCGCAAGCGGAGGGCTGGATCGCTCCCGGTTATTGGCGCAAGAGCGATGGGGCCTGGTTTTCGCTCACACTCGGCGGCTCGCGCCCGATCGATCCGCACCTGCCGGTTTGTCACGTCAGCTACTATGAGGCTGACGCCTTCGCGCGCTGGGCCGGCAAGCATCTGCCGAGCGAAGCCGAATGGGAGGTCGCGGCCCGGAACGGGTTGCTCGACGACGCTTTCGGCTTCGTCTGGCAGTGGACGCGCAGCGCATACTCACCATATCCCGGTTATGCGCCGGCACCCGGCGCGCTCGGCGAATACAACGGCAAATTCATGGTCAACCAGATGGTTTTGCGCGGCTCGTCGCTGGCCACGCCTGCGGGGCACGCGCGGGCGAGTTATCGCAATTTCTTTTACCCGTCGGCGCGCTGGCAATTTAGCGGAGTGCGTGTGGCTGAATTTTGCCAACGCTGAGCGTTTCGATGACCAGGCTCGTGCAAACCGCGCTGCGTCCGGCAACGCCGATCGCCCCGACGGACACCTTCTTGGCCGACGTGGTCGCCGGATTGACCGCCAAGCGCAAGCGCCTGCCGCCCAAATATTTCTACGATTCGGCGGGCTCTGCGCTGTTCGACCAAATTACCGGCTTGCCGGAATATTATCCGACGCGCTGCGAGCTCGCCATCCTGCGCGACAATGCCCCCGCCATAGCCTCGCTGTTCCCCCCCGGCTGCGCGCTAGTCGAATTCGGCAGCGGATCGAGCCGCAAGGCCCGCATCCTCTTCGGTGCCGCGGCGACCGTCGAGGCCTATGTGCCGATCGACGTGTCCGGCGACGTCCTGCAGCAGGACGCGGCGCAGCTGCGCCGCGATTTCCCGCGGCTTGCCGTGCACCCGCTGGTCGGCGATTTCACGCAAGCTCCTGAGTTGCCGCCTGCGGTGGCAGGCCTGCGGCGCGTGGGCTTCTTCCCCGGCTCGACGATCGGCAATTTCGAACCGCGCGAGGCGGTCGGCTTCTTACAAGCCGCGAGGAAAATGCTCGGCGCCGGCTCGCTCCTGCTGATCGGCGTCGACCTCGTCAAGGCGCCGGAGATTCTCCGTCGTGCCTACAACGACGCCGCCGGAGTGACTGCGAAATTCAATCTCAACTTGCTGGTGCGCATCAATCGCGAACTTGGCGGCCATTTCGATCTTGCCGCCTTCGCGCATCGCGCATTTTACAATCGCGGGCGCCGCCGCATCGAAATGCACCTGGTCAGCACCAGGCCGCAGACGGCGAAAGTGGCGGACCGCGAGATCGGATTGCGCGCCGGCGAGACGATCCACACCGAGAACAGCTACAAGTATTCGATCAAGTCGTTCCAGGCGCTCGCCGGCCGCGGCGGTTGGTCGCCGCTCGCAGTGTGGACCGACGGGCTGTTCAGTGTTCACGCGTTACGGGCGGCGCCCGGTCGCGCCAAGCCACCCTCGACGAAACGCCTTTGATCTCGACAGCGGAGAGCGGAGCGCGCAAGGGGAAAGGTCCTCCCGGCGCGAACCAATTGCCGCATGCGCGCGTTGTCGCTTTGCGGCTGGGGCATTGGAGCAACACGATGCCGCTGAAGCGAATCATCGAGAAAGCCCGCCAGGACGAGCGCGAATGATGGAAATCAGATGACAGACAGACAGGAAGTTTCGCGGTAATCTTGCATTTCGATCAACTGTCATCTGATCCATGCCCATCCGCGAAGCCGATCCGTGGCGGCTGCAATATTTCGCACAGGCCGAGACCGCGGCCGACATCCCGACCGAGGACAGCGACGGTTGGCAATGGTATCCGGCGCATCGGTGGGTCTACGACAAGCTCGCCGTGGCGCTAAGCCAAGGTCTTGACGCCGGACCGCACGGAACGACACCGCCGCGCTTTCCAGTCTTCTCCAAGCCGATCACGAATCTTCGCGGCATGGGCGCCGGCGGCCGCGTGCTGCGCTCGGCGGCTGAGTACGAGGCGCATCAGACCGCGGGGCACATGTGGGTGACCCTGCTCGAAGGGCGTCATGTCTCTTCCGATACCGCGGTGGTGGAGGGCGAGCCGCGCTGGTGGCGCCACGCGATCGGCAAGCCGGCCGATGGCGGGACCTTCGATTACTGGACCGTGCAGGCCGCCCACGACGCCGAGATCGAAGCCTGCTGCGGCGCATGGGTCCGCAAAAATCTGGCCGGATATACCGGCATGCTCAACCTGGAGACGATCGGAGGGAAAATCATCGAGGTGCACTTGCGCTTCGCCGACCAATGGCCCGACCTCTACGGCGCCGGTTGGGTTTCCGCGCTGGTGCGACTCTATGAACAGGGCACGTGGCGCTTCGTTGATCGCGATCGCCGCGACGGATACAGCGTCGTGCTGTTCGGTCCGAACGGGCGGCGTTACCGCCATCCGCCGCCGGCTGTGGTCGAGACCGTCAGACGCATGGACGGTGTCAGCAGCGTGCAGATCACGTTCCACCAGGACCGCGCGCCGGAACGGCATTCCATGCCGCCCGGCGGTTTCCGCCTTGCCATCG
>Ga0187784_10000900_pt1 | contig 22900 bp, 14 predicted proteins | sample 1015_SJ02_MP15_2_FD_132964 | JGI IMG/M metagenome (GOLD analysis project Ga0187784, IMG submission 132964) | Tropical peat soil microbial communities from peatlands in Department of Meta, Colombia - 1015_SJ02_MP15_20_MG | ecosystem: Environmental > Terrestrial > Soil > Wetlands > Peat | place... | reverse complement strand
GGCGGACCGATCATCAAGAGCCGCACCTTCTTTTTTGGCGACTATGAGGGATTGCGGATCCGGCAGGCAACGCCCTTCTTGGAGTTGATTCCCACACCGGCAATGATTGGCGGGAATTTCTCCGCCTTCCTCGACACTTCTACCGTGACGGGTACCGACTGCAATCGGAAATCCACGTATGCGGGCGAAATCTTCAACACACGTCTTACGCAGGCTCTGGCTTCAAGCCCTACGGGTTTTTGTGGCATCCCGATCGGCGGTTACAGCGGCGGCCTTCCGACCAATATCTTTCCCAGCGGTCTGATTGATCCACTGGCAGCCACCCTGTCCACGTATTGGCCAGCTCCCAATGCCAGCATCGGAGGCGACAACTTCCTTTCCGATCCGCACCGGCAGGAAACCCGCAACAACTTCGACATCCGGCTCGATCACAAAATCGGCGACCGGGACAATGCTTTTGCGCGATTCAGTTACGAGAACCAGCCCAGTTTCATTCCTCCGCCTTTCAACAATCTGCTGGATGGCGGAGGGTTCTTCGACGGGAGTGAGGACAATTCCTACCGCAGCTTCGCCTTGAGCGAAGTTCACCTCTTTAAACCCACTGTGATCAATGAATTCCGCTTCGGTTACAACCGCATCAATAGCCACCGATTTCAACTCAACGCCAATCAGAACATCAGTGCTCAACTGAATTTTCCCAATGTCCCTTATGGTCTGGACAACGGTGGCTTGCCGAACCTCACCTTCGCCGATGGCACCGCTGGAATCGGAAGCTCGGAATACCTGCCTTCGATCGAGAAACAGAACAGTTTTGTTTTCACCGACAACCTGACCTGGATCCGGGGACACCACTCGCTGAAGTTCGGCACCGAAGTGCGCATAGAACAGTTCACGATCTTCCAGCCGGCCGCATCGCGCGGTGGTCTGACCTTCGGCAACGACTTTACCGACAACCCCGCCGCGCCGGGCACCGGCGGCAGTTCCTTCGCCACGATGTTGCTGGGCGTTGCCGATGGCGGCGTGATCACGAGCCTGCATAACATTGACTATCGCCGGCAGATTTACGCGGGCTTCACTCAGGACGACTGGAAGGCCAACGAGCGCTTGACCGTCAATCTGGGTCTGCGCTATGAGGTATTCAGCACGGTGAAGGAACACAACAATGAGGAGGGAACATTTGTTCTCGACTCGGCTTCCATGCTGGTTCCCGACGGACAGAATGAACCACTCACGCCTACGCTCGGAGCCAGCATACCCATCATCCATGGCTCCCGCGGATTGATCAGTCCTGACCTGAATAATTTTGCGCCCCGCATCGGCTTTGCCTTCCGAGCCACGGACAAACTCGTCATCCGCAGCGGCTACGGGATTTTCTACGGCGGACAGGAGAACGGGCCTTACTCGAATCCCAGTCCCGGGTTCAATCCTCCGTTCTTCTCCGGCGAGTCGTTCTCGACGCCATGCGGGAATCTGGCTTCCAATCCGGCCTTCGCTCCCGGGAACAACTTAAATTGCTCCGTGCCACAGCTGAATACCGTGTCTACTGGTGGCCCCACCAACTCGAACACGTTGGCAAACGGATTTCCAGCGAATGCGCTCTCCGACCCCAATTCTCCGGAGCTTTATTCCATCCAGCCCAATCTACGCATTCCCTATAACCAGCAATGGCACTTTGGAGTGCAATATCAAATGCCGGCCGATATGATGCTGGATGTTTCCTACGCCGGCTCGCATGGCCTGAAACTCTATGGCTTTTATAACGGCAATGAGGTTGTTCCTGCGACCGACCCGCAGTTCGCCACGTTGTGCACAGAAAACGGTTTTACTCCCCTTGGATGCCCGTACGCTCCCCGGCGACCCGTTAATGGGGTGACACCAGGCCTCCCGGCCGGCTCTACCTGCGACCTGAACAACGCTTCGGATTTCAATAACTGCAATCCCGTGTTTAACACCAGCATCGCAACATTTCGCTCCAACGACGTCTCCAACTACAACTCTCTGCAGGTTCGTTTCGAGAAACGCCCCACCCACGGCCTGCAATTCCAGGTCGCCTACACCTGGAGTCATGCCCTGGATGATGCTTCCAGCGCCAGCCTGGGATCGCAGAATCAGGGCGACTTCCGCCTGCAAAACGATCCCCTTCTGGAATACGGGAACGCGGATTTTGATGTCCGTCAACGATTCGTTTTGAGCTATGCCTACGATTTACCCTTCGGTAAGAATAAGGCGTTCGGAGGAAACGCTTCCGGCGTATGGAACCAGATCATCGGCAATTGGCAGGTTGCAGGCATCACGCTCGCATCCACGGGAAACTGGTATACGCCCACCGACATTTCCACCAACCTCTCCACGTCCGATGGTGGCGGAGAAGTCGCCAGCGCATCGCGGCCCAACGTGGTCGGAAATCCAAACGCACACCCATGTGTGCCGGGAACACTGTTTAACACCTGCGCCTTTGCGACGAATACAGTCATCGGATCGTTTGGCGACGCTGGCCGAAACATTATTCAGGGGCCGGGGGTCCAGAACTGGGACATTTCTTTGTTTAAGATATTCCCCATCAGCGAACAAAAGCACCTCGAGTTCCGGGCAGAGTTCTTCAATGCTTTCAATCACTACGATCCGGAGTTCAGTAATCCCGGCAACTTTAGTGATACCAATATCGCTACCCAACACGGGTTGGATGAAACAGCGGCGCAGACCGGATGCTCGAACGGCAGCCCAAATTCCAACTGCGCCTTCGGCTTCGCGCAAGCGGCACACGATCCACGGTTCATCCAGTTTGCTCTGAAGTTTTATTTCTGAAGCCCGGCTTGCGGCGGAGTCCGGCGTGGAGCGGTATTCGATTTCGTTTGCCGTGAGGGCGACGGATCACCGCCGTATGGAGCAGAGAAGCATCCCAGGCGATTCCGCCCTGATGGACGAAATTTCCCGATGATGGCCTCGGCACGATCCGCCGCTCATGTCATTCTAGGTCTCTCGATCGCGCTGTTTTCGTCAGCACCGGCGCCGAATTCCGCTCCTGCTCCAACAAAATCGGATGAGGGGGATGAGGGCGAGGCTCTCCGTGCCTTCGCCAGAATCCATCCCATCGATGTCCACGTTCATGTCTTCAAGACCGATCCTGCATTTCAGAGGATGCTCGAACGGCTAAACCTGAAATTATTGGATATCCTGGTGATGGACGACACCAACCCCAATCGCGGGCATTTGCAGCCTCAGATCGATGATGCGCTGGCGCTGGTGCGTTCCAGTGATGGCCACATCGCCCTGTGTACGACCTTCGATCCCTACAAGTTTCATAGTCCCTCATTCAGTGCCGATGCCATCAAGCAAATCGATCGCGACTTCACCCAGGGAGCCGTGGCGGTTAAGATCTGGAAAAACATCGGGATGGAAATCAAGGACAGCGGCGGTCAATACGTCCTGGCCGATGATCCGAAGTTCGCGCCGATCTACGAAGACATCGCCAGCCACGGAAAAACGCTAATGGCCCACCAGGCAGAACCCGATGTGGCCTGGGGGCCACCGGATTCGTCCGATCCCTCGTGGTCCTACTACCAGGAAAATGCGCAATGGTATGTCGCCGATCGGCCCGGGTTCCCCACCAAGCAGAGGATTCTCGAGGCGCGTGATCATGTGCTCGCTAACCACCCCGAGCTACGAATGGTGGGAGTCCATCTGGGGAGCATGGAGCGAAATCTCGACAACCTTGCCAGCCACCTGGACCGGTATCCGAATCTGGCCATCGACACAGCTGCGAGAATGGAATACCTTATGCTGATGCCGCCCGAAAAAGTGCGGGCGTTCCTCACCAAGTATCAGGACCGCGTCCTCTACGGTACAGACCTCGAATTGCTTCCCGGCGCCAACCTTTCCGACGCGTTGAAAGACTGGCAGTCCACCTACACCCGGGACTGGAAATTTCTGGCAACCGGCCAGATGCTTAACGTGGAAGGCAAACCAATACACGGATTGAACCTACCCCAGTCGGTCCTGCGGAAAATATTCCGCAACAACGCCTTGCGTTGGATTCCGGGATTGTGAGGGCTGGGTCAACTGGCCCAGTCTGCGGCATGTTCCAGGATACAAGCGTGCTTCTACTCAACCCTGCATACAAAACAGAGTTTGCACCTCTGCCTTGCTTTCAGGCACTTCTTAGGAATTCTGCGGCCCGCAGAGCGCACCCATCCAACGGCGATGATTGTTATCAACTCTAGCACAATCAATCGTTTACCAATGGCATGTTTGGTAGATGTCTGCCCAGAAAATGGCTGCGCGAAGGCGGCAAAGCCGCTCGAATCCTCTGCTCTTAGGCAGCGGGATTCGTCAATGAGGAAAGTATCCCTGCTTGGCGCGAAGGTGATAATTCTCCACCCCGCTCACCAGGATTTCGATCTTACGCCACTTCCAGCCGGTTTCCTCCGTTGAAGGCTTGTAACTCATCAGATAGAGGTGGCGCAGGTTGTCGGCCACGGTCCGAAAGACCTCTTCAATATCATCGGGCCTCTTGACCCGATAGGACACTCCGCCCGTGTTTTCACTCAACTCATTCAGTACCTTGGAGAGTGGGGAGGACTGGGTCGCCTCCCCCTCTGCAATGGCGTATAAGGGAATGCCAACTTTCTTGGCTTGGCCGATCGCTCCGCTGGCGGTGAGTAGGCTGGAATTGTCGTCTCCGTCGGTAAAAACAATCAGGGCTTTCTTGCCAGCTCGCTTGGCCAATTCTTCGGCAGCATCAGAAATGGCGTCGAACAACGCGGTGTTTCCGGCTGCTCGAGTGCGAAGCACCGCGCGCTTGGCTGCGTCCTTATCCGTTGTGAAATCCTGGCGAACGGTTAAATGATCGTCGAAAGTGAAAATCGCGACGGAGTCTTCGGGCGCCAGTTCGTCAATGAGCTTGGAGACAGAGTTCTTTACGCGTGGAAGCGCTTCCCGCATGCTCCCGGTAGTATCCAGCAAAATGGCGCAGGAAAGAGCACCCGCATTGCTCTCAAAAATGGAAATCCGCTGGGGCTTGCCGTTCTCGAGGATCTGGAAATCGTCGCGTCTCAGTCCATCCACGTACTTTCCCTTGTGATCGAGAACCGTTGCGTAGACTTCCACCAGGCGCACATTGACCTTGATCGTGGCTAGGGAATCCTGAGCCGAAACCACCACGGATGGCGCTACCAGTACCAGACCAATCCAAAGGAGGCGTCTGAGGTTATTCATTGCGGATCGCCTGTTGTAAGTCTGCGGGATTGACCGATGCGTATGCATTCAACAGGGAACGCCAGTCCCGGTAGTCGGTCATTTGTGCCTTGCGGAACGCTTTGACGGCGAGTTTCTCGTCCGCGTTCTCCAAAACCTCCGGTTGCAATCCTAAGCGGTCTCCTTGAAAGACGAGAAACAGCTTGAACTCAGCGGATCGTTCTCCCATTTCCGGCGACAGATGATGCTCATACTCTTCATAGGGAGCGTCGGTTAGCAAGTGAGGATGGTTGCATCCGAAAATGTGGGTGGGCACAGCGCCGAGCAGGTTAAGGTGAGAGTCTTTGTCTGTTTCTTCCACTTCGCGCAAGGCCAGCGTGGCTGGAGAAATCCACAGATCCTTGGGATAGTGTCTGGCGTACCGGTCCCCGAGAGCAAACAACTCGGGAAGTGTGATCGAATCCCACGCCTTCGGCCATTCATGGGCCGAGATACCATTCAGCAAGTCCGCCCGCCGGGACAATGACAAAAGCCCCATCGTTTCTTCGCTCAGGGCGCGAAGCAGCTCTGGCTTTCGAGCCGATTCATAGATCCACTCTCGCGCGACAATGACGCGCAGGGCGGCGAGGCGCTGATCCGACTCGGTAAATCGATCCCAGTCCACGCTTCGGATCGTCGCCAGTTGCGCCGCCATGCTCTCGACACCGCCCGCCAGGTTCTTCGAATGAGCTGCGGCCAGTCCGGCGGAGTACGGAAATTGTGTGAACCCGCCCACAAAATAGCTTCCGCCCCTCTCGCTGGTCACGTGGAAGTCGGATTCTAAGACCCGTTCATGCTCCCGTCCCTGTTCGGAGAACGGAAAGTAATGATGCTTGCGCAGCAGTAATGGATCGCTCATCACGATGGCGTCGGATGAGCGCAGGAAATAGGCATACAGAGGGCCGGAAAGTGCCGCAACCACTTGCCCCTGAAGCTCGCCTTCGAATTCCCGCGACAGCTTCTCGAGATCTTTGGGATTGACTTTTTTCTTGGCCGTTTTTTCTTTCATCTGCAACGCGAGCTTGCGCGCCGGACCAGGATCGTACCGCATCATCACGTTCTTTTCCTCACCCAACAGATTCATTCCTTTGGGCAGGTCGACGACCGTGAAAGTGTCGAGTTCCTTCTGAATCACGTCGACCAGTTGCTGCGGGGACTTGGCGGAGGAGAGTCCATTGCTCGCATCGTAGATGTCCAGCATCGCCGTCAGGCTGGGAACGTGCTGGGCATCGAGCACACGTTGGTAGTGCTTCAAGCGCTCGTCGCTTGCGGCCGCGTGACGTCCCAGCAGGCAGGACACGAGTGCCTCATCGGCCGTCGAGATTTTTTCGTTGCAGGCGTGAAGGATGGAGCGGACCGTCTCTAGCGAGGCTACAGTGTAGGAGGCGGCATCCTCGGCCGTAGCCAGGCCGTTTGCCATCTTGCGAATCAACTCAGCCGCCTGATTGTCGCTGATTGCCCGGCGTTGCACCATCAGGCAAATCAACTCCGTGAGAGCATGCAATTGTCCGAGCTGCAGATTCGCATCGACGGAGGAGTGGCTGAAGGTGTGCGCGAAGGCGGAGAAAAACTGCCGGTAATCGTTGGCCGTCAAAGTCCGAAGGTCGGTTAAGTAAGGATATGTCGCCGCAAAATCGCCATAGCTCTGAGCCAGTAGCAACGCTGACTCGTCATCCATCGGTTCAATCCGGTGCGCGTCAACCGAGGAAACGGCGAGGAAGTTATCCAGTTCAGTCAGCCGGAAGTTGTTTTCCTTGTATTGCGTGCCCGCCATCCGGACAAGGACCGCATCTTCCAGGTCCGGAGCTGCGGCTTTGCTAACCTTCTTCATCAGCTGAGCGGTGTGACCTTCGCTCGAAGAACGCCCTTTGGCAACCGTCCAGACTTCCGGGGATCCGGGAAATTCAACGTGACCGTCCCCATCCAATGGCACGGAACGCAACATACGTTGAAAACCCGACTCGTGGAATTGAGCAAACGGCCGCGTGCGCATTTGCCCGGTCGACACCAGAAGGTCGTAGAATTGTTTGGCTCGGCTCTCATTGGCGGTGAAAAAGGCCTGGTGCGCCCGATCCAGTTGCGCGAGCATCGAAAAATAAACCAGCACTCTGCCGTCGTTGCGCGCCAGCAGCGCCCGGAAGAACGCGCCCGGAGATTCCGGACTGGCGCCAACCAGAGTCGTCCAGAGAGCCTCCGCCTTCACTCCTCCGGGCACGGCTGCATGAGTGCCTTCCAGAGCCAGCGCGGGCGCGAAGTAGTACAGCAGGTCGGATTCGTGCTCGCACACAACCTTCAGCGGCACGGCTTTGAGCAATTCCTCCGCTGCCCCCCTATCCATCGAGTTCAGAGCCACATAGGTACTCGCCATCCGCGGAACCCGGATAAGTTCTTCGGCAAAGCCGCCGGGGCCGTACTTCAGGTTCAATGCTTCGCGCCAAGTCGGCTCGCTCGGAAAAATCGATGCAGGCTCATCGTGAATCTCCAAACGATATGGCTTTCCCGCCTGTAGCGCCTCCTGAATGCCAACTTCATCCACCGCAAGGGCAGCTGCGGTTTCCTGTTTGACGGCTTGCGATTTCTTTTCTCCTTGAGCGATTTCCACTTCCCCTTTGGAACTCTTCAGGCGGATCCCCAGAATGCCCAGCGCTTTTTCCGTCTGATGCTTGGCCGCCTTATCGGTAAGAGAAAGCGTGATCACCACGTCACCAGAAGCGCTGCTACCGAGCGCGCGCAGAGCCCCGAGCCGATCGAAGTAGTCGCGAATTCCTTCCAGATATGGATTCTTGCCGCTGTCAGCTCCGCCGTTCACTAGAATGCGGCTGTATTCGAGCAAGAAACGCTCGGGCGGAATCTCCTCCTTCGAGGCATGAGCTGCAAACGCCAGCGAACTCAACCCGCCCGGCACCATCACAACGCTGTCGGTGGACTTTTCATTACCCAGAAGGGAGCGATACTCCCTTTGCCCGGATGATGCCAGCGAAGACGCGAACTTGGCCGCCTGCGTGAGATCGCCGTCGCGCATGGACATGTCAAATCCACGCTCCAGAGCATGAATCTGCTCAGCAGAAGATGGAGCGGCTAGCTGAGCAACGCGTGCGTACGCTTCCGACGCGCTTCCGAAGAATTGTTCTTCCGACGCAGCCAGCTCGGTAGCCAGCGCCAAATCCTCCACCTCGGCCGCACCCTCCTCGAGGGTGTGTCGAGATGCATAACGATGCCCCTGCCTCTGCTCGGCTTCAGCTTTCACCAGGAAAAGCGGAGCCGACTTGGGCACGGCGGATAACCCACGATTGGCTTCCTCCTCTGCTCCGGATGCGTTTCCCGCATCGAGCAGCAATTGCGCCACGCGCGTATGCGCCCGCTCTGACGCCGGTTCGACCTCCAGCACTTTGTGCCAGGCCTCGAGGGAAAGATTACTTCGATGGAGCTGGTCGAGCAGCGCAGCAAATTGCAGCCGCGGTTCGGCAACCGGAGGAAGACTCGACAACTGCTGTTTTGCAAACACCGATATCTGCGCGTCTTTCCTGGCAGCAACGTACAGCCGAAGCAGAGCCCCTGCCTCACCGATGTGCACTCCACCGAGAGCGAATCCCTGTTCGTAAGAATGCTCGGCGAGTGCTGAATCGTGCGCTCGTTCGGCGACTTCCGCCTGAAGAAACCAAAGATCCTGCCGCTTTCCGTCCAGCCGCAGCACTTCCTCGAGATAGGGAAGTGCTGCTTTATCGTCGTTGCGCGCGATCTGCAAGCGAGCGAAATCCTCGTTGCTTCGAACGTCAGCGATTCCAAGATCTCGAGCACGCTTGAGCGCGGCCTCGGCGCGATCGAGTTCCGAATTCAACAACAGCACATGTCCAAGCGAGGCGAACGCCAATCCGTCCCGCGGCCTCACTTCTACGAGCAAGGCCGACATGCTGACTGCGGACCGGTAGTCCTTGGCTTTTTCATAAAGCGAAGTCGCGACCGTAAGGGCTCCCGGTTCGCGCGGGTTTAATTGGAGAGCCGCCTGGACGCCTTCGCGAATGTGATCGGCTCGCTCTTCAGTCAGCGGCTCCTGAGCCAAAAGCGATTCCGCTTCGGCAAGCTTCCTCTGCGAATCCGAATACTGTTGTACGGACGGCACCGTCATGCCATCAGCGACGGAGAGGTCGGGTACCTCCGCGATCGCTGCTCCCTGTTGGTTGGTGACTACCGAGCGCGTGACCACAAATCCTGCGGTTGGGAGTGGTGTAGTCCAGTCAAGCTCGGTGAGCGGCTCTACGGAACTCGGCGCCGGCAGCGAAACGTCCTTTACAGCCGCAACAACGTCGCCGCCAAGAGAGCGAAAAGCTTCCGACCAATCCGGCTGCGCGTTGTTGGCAGAAATCAGCGTGGGCCGTAATTGCCGCCCGCTACAGGCTTTGGCGAGGACGGCGGAGGCGAAAATCACGCTGGCAGCATCCAGCTTGGGGAAATTCCCAACCAAAAGCAGCGTGCTTCGGCTGGGCCCAAGCTTGGGGACGACTGCAACGAAGTCGTCGATTAACGAAGGCTCTAGGACCGGTTCGATTTCCTGTTCCGTTGCCACTCGGTCCAATAACTGCTTGAAACGCGCACGGCTCGATACCGGAAACGGCCCGGCAAACTCGCCTGTGCCGAGAAACGCAAGCTGTACGGGACGGCCATGGAATTGCGGATAGTAGTCCAGGAGATCCGCTTTAATCTGGTCCCGGTTCGACGGACTCAACGTATTCAAAAGGATCAGGATCGTGACCGACGCGGACGGGTTGCTGGCTGAGACCGTAACCTCAACCGCTCCCGCATAGGTCTCGGCGGAAAAGGCCTGCCCGGGAGGCGGAGGGCCGTGAAGGATTGCCGTGCTTGCCAAGGCACCGGAACCAGAAAAGCTCACCAGCAGAACCAGCGCTGCGCAGCCAGACCTCCGGTACTTCATAGGAGAGTACTTTCCTGGGCAAAAGTTCAAGTTGGACCGTTTGTCAGATGGATCTTGAGGACCAAAGAGCGCTTTTTGGGGGTGTTCGGGAAAAGTCCCCATTTTCTTTTCCCGGGCCATGAAAATATCATCAAAACCCAGGTTAGTTCAACGCCAAAACGATTCGCGCGCTCACCATCTGAAATCTCGATCGTGCTTCTCAGAAAAACTTCTGGATTCGCCAACTGTTTTTCCAATTACGAAGAAGTTCGTTGACATTACGAATGTCTTCGTAGTATCGTTTCGCCCATGAAGCAGGCCCCACAGAAGCCCACCGCTGCGGAGCTGGAGATCCTTCGAGTTCTTTGGTCTCGAGGTCCGTCCACAGTCCGGGAAGTGCACGAGTCATTGAGAGAGAAAAAGTCTCTCGGATATACCAGCGTATTGAAATTCCTGCAAATCATGACCACCAAGGGGACGGTTCGGCGAAACGAAACCCATAGGGCGCACGTCTATGAAGCATGCCTGCCGGCTGAGCAAACCAAACGCCAGCTGGCCGGCGACATGCTGCACAGGGTCTTCGAGGGCTCCGCCAGTCAGCTGATGATGCATGCTTTGGCGGGACGCCAGGCCTCTCAGGAAGAAATTCAAGAACTGCGCCGCGTCCTGGACGAGTACGAGAGGAGTAAGCGATGAACAGCCTGACGTGGTCTTCTCCAAGCACGCTGCACCCGCTCGGATGGGCCCTGCTCCATTTTCTTTGGCAAGGTACAGCCCTGGCCGCCCTAGCCGCAGTTGCCATGACGGTTTGTCGGCGGGCCTCAACCCGCTACGCGGTAGCCGTTGTCGCCCTGTGTCTGATGTTCGTTGCTCCGGTGAGCACGTTCCTCCTTCTGGTACACTCGCCCGCTGACGCCGGTGTTCATTCTTATCCGGTGGTCGCGACCGAGTGGGCTCGAAATCACCTGGTCAACCAGATCGCTCCATCCACGAATTCGGCCATCCCGCGCTTCTCACCATCGTTTGACGCCGCGCCGTGGCTCGTCGAATTGTGGCTGCTCGGAGTCGCCATCTTCAGTCTGCGGTCCGTCGGCGGGTTCTTATTGCTTGAACGCCAACGTCGCATCGCCTCGAGTCTGGTAAATCGGCGTGTGCTCGCCATGTGCCAGGCGCTCGAACGCCGCATCGGTCTCGAGCGCACCATCCGATACTGCCAGAGCCAGTGGCTCCACACGCCGGCCGTCATCGGTTGGTTTCGTCCCATCGTGTTCTTACCGGTCACGGCGCTCACCGCACTTTCCGAAGATCAGCTCGAATCGATCGTCGCGCACGAACTGGCTCACATCCAGCGTTTGGATTTCTTGGTCAACGCTTTCCAGATTGTGGTGGAGACACTGCTGTTCTATCACCCCGCAGTCTGGTGGCTTAACCGTCGCATACGCGCCGAGCGCGAGCATTGCTGTGACGATGCTGCCATCGCCATTTGCGGAAATCCTGTCCAGTATGCCCGCGCCCTGACGCTCATGGAAGAGTGGAGAAGCGCGCCGGTTTGGGCTATGGCCGCCAATCGCGGTCCGCTTTCGCAACGAATTTTCCACATCCTGGGACGAAAGCCTATCGGTTCCAGCGCTCGTGGGTTGGGACTCGCCGGGGGAATCCTGTGTTTGACCGCGGCCCTGGCCGCCGGCAATGCATTGCTCGGAATCGGTTCTCCTAAAATGCATGCCCGAGCGGCTTCGATCGCACGCAGTTCTGTGGACGTTTTGGGACTTGCCGATTCCTCAGCGCAATCCACACCTACGCCCGCGCCCAGTGCGAAGCCAAAAACATCTCCCCCACCCCCGAAAGCCGGATCGCAGCCGGTCGCCGGCGGTTCCTACATTGAGTCCATGAAGTCTGCAGGCCTTGGGGACCTCACCGTCGATCAGCTGATCGCCCTCAAGATTCAAGGCGTCACCCCCGAGTATGTGCGTGGCCTCCACGAACAGGGCCTCCACCCAGACCCCGATACCGTGATTGCCATGCGGATTCAGGGAGTAACCCCTGAATACATCCATGATTTGCACAGCCTTGGCCTCAGCCCCAATGCCGATCAACTGATGGCAATGAAAATCCAGGGAGTCGATGCGGCTTACGTCAGTGCGATCAAGAATGCCGGCATTCAAACCGACGTCGACCACCTCGTCTCCATGCGTATTCAAGGAGTCACACCCGACGCGATCCGCGGGTTCCATCAGCAAGGCATGCAGCCGGATGCTGACCAGATCGTGTCCATGCGGATTCAGGGAGTAACGCCCGAATACGTTCGCGACATTCACGCGCTGGGCTTGAAACCGGATGTCGATCAGTTCGTCTCCATGCGGATCCAAGGCGTCACTCCCGAATACATCGAGGGTTTGCAAAAGGCAGGATTCAAGTTCAGCGTCGATGAGGTGATCAGCGCCAAGATCCAACAGATCACCCAAGAGTTCATTGAAAGAGCCGTCAAGCACGGATTTCAGAACCTGACGCTCGACAAGCTGATTCAACTGAAACATTTGGGGGTTCTGGACACCCCGGCAGACTTATAGCCCAGGAAGGGAAACACCACTATGAGAGCAAGACGGACACTCGGGTTTCTGGTATTTGCGTTATTCATCATCTTTCTGTTGATCAAGGACCGCGCTGTCCATGTCCGTGCGCAAACCCGCAGCGACGTTCGTAGCGGAGACTGGACGATTCGCCATTCCGAAGAGGCCGGCAAAGTCGAATTCTCACTGATTGAGAATCGCAAAGGCGGAACGTCGAGCCACGAATCTGACTGGTCTCGGAGTTCTTTCCCAGGTGTCGACTTTTCCAAACCCGGCCGTCAGGACGTGCGCTTCACCATCTCGCGGGATGCCGGTAGGATCGAATGCGAAGGCTTTCTCGACAATGGCGAAGGTGCGGGCATTTTTCATTTTCAACCGGCACCAAACTACGCTGACGAGATGCGCCAAATTGGTTTTTTGGTGGACGAACAGAAGCAGTACGGCATGGCGGTGCAGGATATTAGCCTCGAATTTGCGCGGCAAATGAGCCAGGAGCACCTCACCGATCTCGACACCGATAAACTAGTGGCCTTTAGGATCTTTCACGTTGATTCTGCCTTTATTGAAGAAATGCGCGCCGCAGGTCTGAAGGTTTCCGATGCCGACAAGCTAGTTGCTTTCCGCATTCACGGGGCTACGCCCGAAATGGTCCGGTCTCTCCATCAGGCCGGATATTCCCCCGACGAGGACACATTGATTGCCATGAGGATTCATGGTGCGACGCCGGAGTGGATGGATGAACTGAAGAAGCGCGGCTACGATCACGTCGACCTCGAACAACTAATTGCGTTTCGCATCCACGGTGTCTCGCCGGAATTCATCGAGAAACTGCAAGGCCTGGGCTATTCCCATCCCGAACCCGATCAACTCGTCGCTATGCGGATTCACAACGTGACCCCGGAATACATCAGCGATATGCGGTCCAAAGGGATGCGGGACTTAAGCATCGACCAGTTGGTCAGCATGCGCATCCATGGCATCGACTGAATTGGGAGATTAGTGGCCAAGGTTGGTATCAGCAGCCGTGTCCGTAATGCCGCAGTAAATTCCTATCGGCCTCAGACATCACGGTTCCTATTGAGGGAACCCTCATCTCATGTAAGTTCCCGAGTGGTCTGGTTTACCTTCGCTGCCATGAGCGCCCCGCTAAGACCCAGAAATGGGGGATGCGCTCGAACGAGCCGAAGGCCCTGGTAGAGCAGGGCCTTGCGGAGAACCGACCGCCGGAGTGGTCACGATGACGTCGGAGTGGCTTTTCTTTCATTCATGCAGCGGCGGGCTTCCCACCTTCCCTAAGCCGGAGTTTTCCACACTGGGAAGGGTGTTAGGCTCGCCAAAGTTATTGACTGAGAAGAATCAGGAGCCTACGATTACCTACAGGAGTTCTTACTGATGAGACGGTCGACCTACAGAACCGTAGTGTATCTCCTTGTGCTCACTTTTCCGGCTGGTCTTTTCGCCGGTGAGATGACTCCCACTGCAATGCTTTATAGCCATGGAGGTGGGACCATGCTCAATGGTTCGGCTGTACCGAGATCGTCAGCCCTGTTTTCTGGCGATTTCGTACAAACCGGGGCAGATTCGGTCGCCAACATTAATTCTACGGGTTCCACTGTCCTGGTTTTGAATGATTCGTTCATTCAGTACGAAGGCGATTCGCTCAAATTGGAACACGGGGGCGTTTCGATCTCGACCTCCAAATCCATGTCCGCTCATGTCGGCGACGTTACGGTCTCCCCCGCCAAAGGTGTACTCACCGAATTCGAGGTCCGAGATGTTGATGGTAGGGTGCAAATTGCCGCTCGGACAGGTGACCTTAGCGTAACGGATCAGAATGGCACCTCCACTCTGTCGCAAGGTCAGCAAACAACCACAGACGAGTCTTCCCCGCAGAGTAGTACAAAGAAGAAAAAGGCTGGTCCAGTTCCGGGGGCTGTGCCTGGATCTGGCGGGGCGATACTCGATTCTCCGTGGGTGGTTGGGATTGGCGGAGGAGCGATCATCGGGACCACCATCTGGGTTTTGCTCCAGGGTGGCACTCCCTTGAGTCCTACACGATAGGGGTTTGCCCGTTTCTAGCGCGATTCTGATTTTGGATCAGAATCGATACACTACACCCCCGGCGACCAAGTAATTGTGCTGGCGAGTCTTGCCCGTATCCACATTCAATTGGGGCACACCCGACCAGAAGTCCCGCACCGCAAGGCGGATCTTGAAGGACTTGATCAGTTTCACATCGAAGCCCGCCCCACCCTGCAACACACCGGAGGTCGTACCGGTCGAATCTGGGTTTGGCACACCGAAATCCGTCCTTGAGCTTGTGCTAATGTGGGAAAACCCGCCGCCAAAGCTGACCCAAGGTGTGAGAGCGACCTCTGGGAAGAGATTTAGTTTGAGCGCAGGAGTCACCGTATAGGAGGCATATTGTTCTGGGACCTCGGAGGGTAGTGCTGCATGTACATGCTCGACCGGGTTCCATACGAAGGGCACCTCAACCGATAGCGAATAAAGAGCAGTGCCCCAAAAACTGCGGGCATAGTTGATTTCGAAGCTCAGTCCTTTTCCGAAGTGCACGTTGGGATCGAAGCTGGTGCTGCCAACGATGCCTTGGTCGCTGATAAAGGTGCGCCCAATCAGACCAGATACTTCATTCTTTTGCGCCAGCGCTCGTGGGGAGATCAGACACCCGAGGAAAACGGCTGAGAGAACCGCAATTGTCGCCTGTTTCACAGTTCTTCCTTCAGAAATCAATTTTGATGCGAGTCCCGACACTTTACCGCTTGTTCCAGGAAACTGCAAAGCCCTGCTGCCATTTGATGCCGCGCGATGGAGTAACTCTTTGGATTCAATCCAAACGGGTTGCATCATCTCCTAGTATGCTCCGTCTGTGCTCCGAAGTCGAAGAGCGAGGCCGGAGTTTCGAAGCTGCCAGAGCGCAGAGTACATAGAATACAGCCGCATTCGCCGGAATTTGCAAGTTGAAATCCACAAAACTGTGGAATACGATCCCTGTGCATCCCAGCAAGGCTGCCAGAGAGAGCGCTCCGTCCCATTTAAACTCCCAACGACGTGACTTGGGCAATCCGTGTCGATAGAGCAGAACCAAAAACCATACCATAACTCCGAATCCAAGTACGCCGCTCTCGACCAACAGCTGTGCGTAATCGTTGTGCGCCTCATTGACGAAGTCGTTCGTGTAGAAACTGCGATAACCGGGGTAAACCGTCGGGAATGTACCCATGCCCCAACCCAACACCGGCCGTCGCAGAAACATTTTCCAGCAATCCTTGCTGATATCCAAACGGATGCCGGGGCGTAGGTTCCCGAGTCGGCCCAGAATTTCTCCTTTGCCTACAAAGAGCAAGAAACCGAGAACCAAGACGCACATTGCCACCAAGCCGAGCGCGACACGAGGATTTCTCCTCTGTACGAGGACGAGGCCGGCAAACAGGACCAATTGGAGAACGAAAGCGATCATTCCGCCACGCGAACCGCAGAGAAAGATCGTACTGGCCATCAATACGGCGCAAAAGGCAATCAAGGCCCGCTTTTCCCCTCTCACCAGATGACCCATCGTGACGACCAAGGGAAACGGAGCCAGCATCTCCATCAGGCCGGCATAGTGGGCGTGGTCGACATAGCTTCCATAGATCGAGGCACCAAATTGCGGAGTGTGGACCCAGAAGATCTTACCGGTAGAGGTCAGTTCCTGAGCCAACGCGAAAAAGGCATAGGATGCTCCGAAAACAATAAGCACGAGAGCAAATATCTTCCGAGCATGTTCTTCGCGGATACATTCCGCTGCAATCAGTAGGACGATTCCATAGGAAACGTATTGCAGTGCCTCATACTTTGTAACGTAACCGTCGGCGGACCGGCCGAGGGCAATCTGGGCGAGAATGAGAGCGAAAAAAAATACAGCTGGCAGGTAAAGAGGATTTCTCGTGAACTTCACCTGTTTGGAAATGGACTGTTTTGCCACCCAAAGCAGAAATAAAATTGCCGTACCAGCCTCGAAGACGAAAATCGACCACTGATCGACCGCACCGAACGCTAACACACCGAAAATTAACAGGGCACATAGGCCGAGGATAAGAGTCCATTGCAGGATTCCTGGCTCAAGACGCGGCTCGCGCCCCAAGTCGATCGAGTCTGACGTTTCGATACTTGCCCACGACGATGTTTTCAAACTCACCAATCGTTACCTAGTTCTTTTTTCCACTAGCCTGAGATCGTCGATCCAAAACTTGCCGCGGATCAACGGCGCCGCCGGCTCGCGCACGATTTTCAACAATACGAGATTCGTGTTCGGACCGGTTTGGAATCGTGACTGTTGGAGCCGCCAGGGAGTCGTTCCCATTACATCATCGGTGAGGACATAGGAGTCAGGGGTATACGCATCCCTAATCGCAAAACGCGGACCGCTGGCCGTCTCCAGTTCCTCTGCCTTGAATTCGGCGCTGAACTCGTACTCGGTGTTTGGCTTTACCGGGATGAACTGTGAGATTCCTGCCTCCGGGGCCCCTTGTCCGTCGAACGTGATGGAGAGCGACCGTGTCCCGCTGTGAAACTCACTCGTATCGATGGCCAGGACCACATGGGGTCTCGATTCGTACCACCAATCAAATCCACCGTCCAATAGGTTCTCCTCGAATCCTCCGTTTACGATCAAGTTTTCCTCAGAGGGAAAGTATGGCCCAAGAGACCGATCAAGGAGGGCGAGCTGCCGCCAAACGGTTTGCGCTGCTGCCACTTCCTGCTGGGCAATGAGAAAACGGAAATAGGGAAACGCCAATTGAGTAGAAAATGGTTGGTTCAATCCGACCAGACGGTCCCAGACGGTTTTCGCAGCAGCGGTCTTCTGCTTAGACATTAGGAGCTGCAAAAAAGAAATGTAAAGGTCTGGCCTTGGCGGTAGAACCTCATCAAGAATCCGATCCTCATTTCCGATTACACGCCAGCAGAGTTGGAGACAAGAGGCAACTGCCTGAGGATCATTCGCGAGGACGATGCGGAATTGACGAAGAGCCTTGTCCAGATTGCCCTGAACCAAGTAAAAGTTCGCCGCCTCCCAGGCGACACGCGGAGCGGTAGGGTCGGCGTTCACAGCACGGTTAACGCTCTCTTCCTGCTCGCGGGTGCGGCCTTCGATCTGATAAGCACCGGCCAGATCTAGCCAGTATCGGGCGACATAGGGATTCAAACGCACCGAAATGCGATAGTTTGCAATAGCGTCGTCCAGACTGCTGTCCGACAGAGCCAAGTTTCGGCCGAGCAAGTCGTAATATTCAGCGTTCGTTGGTTCCAACTGGATCGCTTTCAGGAGATTCGCTGAGTTCGGGACCACCGCCAGATGCGAGGCTCGGAACGCCCGCTGAGCCAAGTGCAGATACAGTCCCGCGGAGACCAAAGAAACCACGACAAAAATTGAATTTCGGAGCGGGGAGCGCAATTCGATCTGCATCTGATTTGCAAATATTAGGATGCGTTCTGAGCCTTCGACCCGGCAGACTCGTTTGAAAACAGAGGATGGGTACCTTGAAGCCTCTTCTCCCGAGAACTCGGCCGTTATCCTGCAAACTCTGGATTGATTTTGGAGCACCCGCGAAAGCTTGCTCGCATGCGCATTATAGAGTCACCGGGCCTCTCCCACAACGTAGAAAACTGCCAATTGCCCTGCACATTGAATGAACACTTGTCTTAGACCGAAACCGGTGAAGTTGACGGCGACCTGCAGGCGTCCGAGGCTGCAGTGATGCATGCCAAAGTGCGAGCGCCGAGCGCCGACAGAAATTTTTAAGACTCCGATGTCAACCGTTTCTTCGACTGACGGTCCGCCGTTGCGACAGTCGCGATAAGGGAAGCATACGCCCATTGACGATGGCTTCCGGGTTGTCCAGGACTAGTTCGCGCGCAAGATCGGCGCCAAAACGCCTCGAAACCGCATCCCGAGCTTCCGAGAGAATCGGCTTGCGGTATCTGTCATCATGGGCATCGGAAGCGAGAACATGAACTGCATCATTTTCCAGCAGCCACATTGAAATTCGACGAGCGGTCTCTCCCCATAAGCCCGTGACCGCGGAAGCGGTGACTTGAACTAGACATCCCGCGTCTACAAATTCCAAAACACGTTCGGGCCGTCGCTGCAAAATATTGTTGCGTTCTGGATGCGTGATGATTGGGATAATGCCGACTCCTTGCAGCCTCCGGAAACTCTCGCCAATTTGCGGCGGTATCCCATATTCGCTGAGCTCGACGAGCAGGTATCGCCCAGAAGCAATGGTGTAACGTTGGGGATGGGCGATCGCATCTTCGATATTCTCGAATGACATGTGGAAATCACAGCCGATCCCAATAGCAAGTTCGTCACCGACTTTATGGTCGAGTTCAAAGACGAGGTCCCGAACCCGATCGCGGCTGTATACATAAGTCTCGTTGGCATGGGGGGTGGCGACAAGGTGACTGATGCCGTCGCGGATTGCCAAGCGACACATCTCGAGCGTCATTTCCCAGGATCTTGAGCCGTCATCGACGCCTGGGAGAATGTGGCAATGGATGTCAATCATAGGTGGGTGTGCCGAAGACAACCTCGCCATCGGTCCTCAAACTGGCAATGATATCAGGCTTGGCAACTTGACAATCACTTTCCGCGCTCCAGAGGCAAGGCCAACGCGATGCCGAGCACGTTTTCTGGTTGGTTGCGACTGGGGCCGGCATCGAGAGTGGTTCATACATCATGAGGTCTGGAGGAAAGCAAAAAGCTCGTGCAATCAGCCGGATTGCGTAAAGGATGTCCGAGCCACGTGAGGTGTCGCCAAGTACCCGGAATCGAGAAGGTCGAAATACAGGGTTTCGACATCAGCCCGAAGTCGGGTATCGGAATAGTGAGCGAAGGCAAAGGACCGACCGGCAACCCCCATGGTCACGGCTACGTCACGGTTCGACCGAAGAAACTCCAGGCAATCGAGCATTGCAGCCGGCTCGAGAGGCGTCAAGAAGCCATTCCCCGCGCGCATGGCCCGAAAGTAATTATCCATTACTACGGGTGGCGTGGCGAGGTCGATCACACCGCCCACGTTTGTCGCCACGAATGCCTTGCCCGATGCCATCGCTTCGATAAGGGATGTTGGAGTTCCTTCGTTCAACGACGTGAGCAAGCCGACATCAGCAGCCGCCCACAGTTCGGGCATATCCTTGCGCCAACCGGCAATGTGGATATTTGAGCAACCGGCCGTTAGGGTTTCCAGTTTGTGGCGATCGATCCCGTCTCCAACGACCAGAAAACGCAACTTCTGAGAGCTCCTAGCTTCGCGGACGATTTGGGCCAGCAGTTCGACGTTCTTGATGGGGACGAGTCGACCGGCCCACATGGCCACAAAATGAGAGTCGTCAAATCCAAACTCTCCTCGCAGCTCACGAGCCTTTCTTATGTCCACTCTGCCAGCAAACTGGGATAGATCGTATCCATTGCGAATCGTGCAAACCTTACGACGGGAGACTACTTTGTATTTCTCAACCAGTTCCTCGGCCTGAGACTCGGAGATCACCACTGTACGAGAGGTGATTTTGTTCAGGATGCGCTCGATGGCAAGCCAGATTCGTGTTTGAAGCGGGCCAAAATACCCGTGAAACACGTGGCCGTGATACGTGTGAACACGTACCGGTACGCGTAGTAAGGTGGCAGCCACTCGGCCGAGGGTGCCGCCTTTGGCGGCATGCGTGTGCACCAGGTCTGGCCGTTCCGTGTGCAGGATACGCACGACGCGGAGAAATGCCATAAAGTCTGACCACAATCGGACCGGCCGCGACATTGAGGGAATCCATCGAACTCCCTCTTCCGAGGTGAGCAGATAGCTCATGTCACCTTCCTGCTCGTCCAAATGGCCAGCGATGAGAACGGTTTCAAAATTATCTTTCAGGGCTTGGTGCAAGAAACATACTTGGCGCGCAGGTCCCCCGACATTGAGGCGGCCAATGATGCGAACTATCTTGGGTTTGGCGCCCTCCTGGTTGTACTGCTTTGAGCGAATCATAAACCCTGGACGACCAGTTAGCTTGCTACCGTGGCATCCTGAAGGTCTTCCTCCCTCAGGGTTTCCACGCTCACCTGCAAGGTTCGGAGGGGAATATTCTTGGAACCGCATAACTTTACTACGGATAATCGTGCTGGTTCCGGGCAGTCAGGCAGCAAATAGACGGCAGTTACTTTTGACAAGAAACTCGACATACGGGACAACGGCACGACCGGCACACCGTATAAGAAAGCCGTTCCGTTCTTTGCTGGCACCACGAAGGCGAGAATGCTGCCATGCACCCGCTGCCACTCGAAATAGCGATAGAAAAACTCCGCACTCGTCCCCCCCACGATCAAATAGGCCTCGTTCGCCTGTCTCGGTAACACATCGTCAAAAAACCGCGATACCGTACGTACAAAGCTCATGAGACAGACTGTGAGAACCATCTCGGTAGCGAATACTTCCCTCGAGAAGTCCTTGAACCCGTTCATGTAGGTTAGACCAGACACGACCAACACGGATCCTAATATGCTGCCTTTTATGATGGGGTAAAAGTCAGCCAGGGCGCGAATCGCCCAATCTCGACGGTATACCGAAAAGATCGCAAACAGCGAGATTTTGACCGTTACCAGTAATACGGCGCCCCAAAGGAAAGAGCCTGCGTACCGACGCGGTACGCCGTCGAAACGCAGCAGGTATCCAAGAAATTCTGCCAGGACGATCAAGGCGGCATCGAGAAAGACCATGGCGGCGCGCTTGCCGACCGAATTCAGGAACTCTGGAAGTAAAAAAGTGAGCGCATTCGTTCGCGAAAGCCACTCTTCGGGCAGCTCAATTTTTGCCAGATAAAACCAGAATGCAGCCGCGGTCAACAGAAAAAAAGCCAGTATGCCGGGCCCAATGTCGGACCAAACTCGTTTGCACAACATCGCGACAAGTGCGCTGAGCGCTGCTAAGAGATACAACGTCAGAACTGCGTTCCGCTCGCTCAGCCCGATCATCACGAGCCGATGGGATGTGTGGTCTTTCGCGCCGGCGGAAATGGCACGTCCATTCAACCTGCGCGTGACACTGACCAGGAGCATGTCAAAGATCGGCAGGAAAAGCACCAACCCCGGAACGAAAACTACGGAAAACATTGTGCTGACATGGCCAGCGCCCGACACCGCACAACAGGCTAAAAAGAATCCGATTGCCAGACTTCCGGCGTCACCCATGAAAATCTTGGCCGGATGAAAATTGAATATGAGAAAACCCAGCTGGGCTGCCGTCATCGCGACCAAACCAATGGCCATGGGGCCGGAACCCTGCCCGAGAACCAGGAGGCTGCCCGCAGCGATCACGCTCACTCCGGCGGCGAGCCCGTCCATGTTGTCCAGCAAATTCAAAGCGTTGGTTACTCCAAGAATCCAAAGGAAAGAAAAAGCGTAGTTTAGGAATCCGATGTGAAACAAGTAGTAAACAACGCCGAATCGCACCGCGGCGGCGGCAATCACCAATTGGGCCGCAAATTTCAAACTGGGGCTCAGCGGAACAATATCGTCCACGAATCCGACGAGTCCCATTGCGGCGGTGAGAAGCGCCACCGTCAGCAAGGGCTTGGATATGTGAAACGCGATGAGGGCTAACGAGAAGGTAAACAGGATGGGAACGCCGCCGAATTTGGCAACCGCAGTTCGGCTCCAACGGTCAGCTCGGGGATGCACTAGCCAGCCCTTCCGACGCGCGAGCCGTGTCGTAGCGGCAGTTGTCAGAACCGCCGTGGGAAACGTCAGACTGAAGGCTAGAATGCTACGCCACATGCGAAAGAGAAGTGCCCTTGTGAGCCTTCTGCTGTTGAGTATGCTGAATTACGGCGGAAATGATCTCGTCCAAGCAGCGTTTGGGCTTGTAACCAAAGCAGAGGTGAGCCTTCCTCAAATCAGGAATTCGGTGCTCCATATCCTCGAACCCTTCGCCGTAAGCTTGCGAGTATGGTATGTAACGAATTGGACTCTTCGAACCCGTGGCGGCAATGATTTTCTCGGCAAGCGCCGTAATTGTAATCTGCTCTGTGCTTCCCAGGTTGAAAATCTCGCCCACAGTTCCTGGAGAAGCTATACACGCAAGAATGCCTTCAACTACATCGTCAACATGTCCGAAACAGCGAGACTGCTCTCCCGTGCCAAACACGG
>Ga0187784_10000898_pt1 | contig 22916 bp, 20 predicted proteins | sample 1015_SJ02_MP15_2_FD_132964 | JGI IMG/M metagenome (GOLD analysis project Ga0187784, IMG submission 132964) | Tropical peat soil microbial communities from peatlands in Department of Meta, Colombia - 1015_SJ02_MP15_20_MG | ecosystem: Environmental > Terrestrial > Soil > Wetlands > Peat | place... | reverse complement strand
GAAAGCACCGATCCCAAAATTCGCAGTTTTCTAACCCGGGGAGAATCCTGACCGGCAGGAGTCCTTTCTGATATCGGCCGGCATGAGGCAAGGCGACGGATATTCACAAACCTTCAAAACAGGTTTGGAAAATGAGTAAGCAGGCGAATACAAAAATAATAGGCGGCTTTGTGGTGGGAGCAGTGGCCCTGATCATCGCCGGGATATTTCTTTTTGGATCGGGCAAGCTGTTCAGTGAACAAAAGAAGTTCGTTCTGTTTTTCAATGGCTCGGTCAAGGGCCTAAGCGTCGGCTCGCCGGTAGACTTCAAAGGAGTTAAGGTGGGCGCCGTAACCGACATCAAGATTGTCCTGAATAAAAATGACCTGTCCCTTGCAATCCCGGTTTTTATCGAACTCGACCCGAAGTCACTCACATTTTCGGGTTCTGAGAGCGAAATGACGAAGGCGGTTGAAGCAAAACTAAAGGGACAAAACAAGTTCTTGGCTCTGCTCATAGATCAGGGTCTGAGGGCGCAGCTTGAGATGCAGAGTTTTGTTACCGGTCAGCTCGGGGTTCACCTCGATTTCATGCCTGACAAGCCTGTCAGGCTGGTCGGCACCGAACCCGGATACACTGAAATCCCTACCATTGAGTCAGACCTGTCCGAGTTTATGAAAACGGTACAAAATCTACCACTGGCAGAAATTGCCAACAAGGTTTCCAAACTCCTGGACGGAATTGACAAGCTGGTTACCTCGCCTGACCTCAAAGAGGCGATGGCTTCTCTTAGTCCTGCCGTAAAAGCCGCACAAACTCTCCTTCAAAACTTGGACAGCCAGGTAAAACCTCTGTCGGCAAGTGCCGAGGTCACCTTGGGCGAGGCCAAGAAGATGCTGGCGAATGCCGCGAAGTTTGCGTCGGACCTGGATACCCGTCTTCCCCAGGTTATCGCGGGACTGGAAGATACCCTCAAAGCAACGGGCGAAACGATGCGAGGGGCAAATAAGGCCGTTGAGGGAATGGCCGGAGCTGACTCCCCGGTGCGTCTGGAACTGATAAGAACCCTGAACGAATTTGCGTCCGCTGCGCGCTCATTTCGGCTCCTGGCCGACTACATCGAAAAGAACCCCGAGGCACTTGTGCGCGGTAAAGGCCAATAGTGGAGCAAATACTCTCAAGGAAGGAAAACAGATGTTTGAAGTTCCGGCCTCCCGGCTTGCAGCAATCCTTATCGTCCTGACGGTGCTGGGCGGATGTGCCCGCTCACAGCCCGTGAATTATTATATTATGCGCTCCATTCAAAGCCCCGGACCTGAAGTCCCGGCGGCGGGCAAGGAACCGGCTCCGACCATCGGAGTGGGCCCCGTCAAAATCCCCGAATACCTGAATCGGCCGCAGATGGTTAGCAGGTCGACCGGCAGCGGTCTTCAATTTGCCGAATTCGACAGATGGGCCGAGCCTCTGGAGGATAACCTGACACGCGTTCTTGCGGACAACCTTTCCATCCTGGTTCCGTCACAAAACGTTTACATCTTCCCGTGGCCGAAAGCCATGCCCGTGCAATACCGGATAACGCTGGAGATCATTCATCTGGAGAAGATGCCGGATGGAAAGGTCATATTGGACGCACACTGGGACATCCTGGGAAATGATGGAGAGAAATTGCTCATTTCGAAACGCACTAAACTGACGTTGCCGATCGAGTCCGCCGGGTTCGAAGGACTGGCTTCTGCTGAAAGCCGCTCGGTAGAAGCATTGAGCCGAGAAATAGCGGCCGCGGTCAGGACTCTCCCCGGCGAAGCCAACCAATAGGTCAAGGGTAATGGGTGACTGACCGAATGCCGGACAGAAGCTGCGAGGCCCGAAAGTAGATCGTAGCGTTGAATCCAACGGGATTTCGAACATGAGGAGGAAGTCATGAAGAAATTACAGGCAATTGCTTTGGCGGCAGTTATAGCTGCAGGGTTCACCTCGGGTGCAATAGCCAAGGATGCTGCGAGCGGTTCAAAGGCAGGGAAACCTGGAGCGATAGCCGTGCAGGTGACCAAATGGTCAGCCACAATTAAGGCAGTGGACTATGTCAACAAAACGGCAGTACTGGAAGATGAGAAAGGCAGGACAGTCCAGGTAGATGCGAAAAATGCAAGAAACTTGGACCAGGTCCTGGTCGGAGACAAGGTCAATGTGAAGTACATCGAGCAGTTGGCGATTTTCGTGAGGAAGTCCGATACCCCCGCTACCGCCGGAGCAGTACGGACGGTCGCACTCGCCCCGAAGGGGGCCATGCCCGGAGGCGTTATTACCGAGACGCTTCAGATTCAGGCAGACGTGGAGGGGGTCGATTACAAAAATAGGACCATAACGCTCAAAGACCCGGCGGGAGAGATCCGAACCTACAAGGTGAGCAAGGAGGTGAAGCGTCTGAAGGAAGTGAAGAAAGGAGACCAGGTGGTGGTGGACGTCACGCAGGCCTTGGCATTGGAGGTTGTAAAACCGTAGGGTGAAAAACACCTGGAAGACCTTTGGCGCTTTCAGGCTCGCCTGAAAGCAACACAACAATCGCAGTATCCTAAAAAGAAGGAGGATGTGAAATGAAGAGTTGTCGATTCACTAAGATCGCGGGTGTCGTCATCTTGGGTCTTTTTCTAGTAGCCGGCGGCATTGCCGCCGCTCAAAGCGACGTAAACGTTGGATTGCCATGGGACGCGCTTATCCAACTCTCAACAACTTCCGTTGGGGCAGGTATAGGTGTCAGCTGGGGAAGCGGAACGCTCACCCAGGCCGGCAAAGATTATCCCTTCAAGATAGACGGCCTGAGTGTCGGGACTGTGGGCATCGCCAAAGCAACCGCCCTGGGCAAGGTTTACAACTTGAAAAACATTAACGACATCAATGGAACATATACGGCGATCGGCGCAGGCGCAACGGTTGGCGGCGGCGGAGCAGGCCTCACGATGAAAAACGCCAATGGCGTCGTCATCGATGCGGTCTCCACAAATGAAGGAGTCAAATTCACGATTGGAACTTCTGGTGTAACGATCACGCTCCAGCAGTAGTTTGCTCCATATGAGGTGTAAGGAACAGTCGACATCAGAATGCTGACGTCACTGCGTATGTGTGGAGCAGTGTCTTTTTGTCGATCGGGCAATTGGAAATTCCGTTGAACCGGCATGCCCTGGTGAAATTGAACAGGGCATGTCGGTGATTCCGCTGTGCTTTCAGCTAATTTAGCGGTGAGAAGCGCAGCATAAGCGGATGGACCCAGATCTGGTTAAACTTGTTTTGCCGCGTGATTGCAGTGCTGGAGTTAGCAAGTGGCCAACGCTCCAAGTGATATTGTCCGCACCACCCTTGCCGTGCTGCTCATTGGCGCCTTGATCGGAGTCAGCCTGTGGGTGCTCAAGCCTTTCATGCTGGCTATGACCTGGGCGGCATTCATAGTAATTTCAACCTGGTCCTTAATGCTCTCCCTGGAGAAGAAGTTGTTACAAAGACGTGGTCTCGCTGCGGCGTTGATGACCGGCCTGTTTTTGCTGGTATTTGTCCTGCCGGTCTCGCTCGCCATCGGCGCCATCATAGGAAACGTCGACTGGATTGTGAACTGGACGAAGTCTTTCGGCAATCTTGTAACTCCTAAAGCTCCGGACTGGCTGGAAGGGCTTCCTTATGTCGGCAAGAGGATGGCCTCTCGATGGCAGGAACTTGCCGCAATTTCCTCTGAAGAACTCCGGTCTCATTTATTACCCCATGCCGGCACACTCCTCAGATGGCTGGTGCGACAGATCGGAAATCTGGGGTCACTATTATTGCACTTCCTGATGACTCTGGTTTTTGCCGCTGCTTTCTACGTAAAAGGGGAAGCGATAGCTGGGGCTGTTCACAGTCTGGCCAGGCGCATCGCCGGAACCCGCGGTGAGGAGTCGCTTCATCTCGCCGCTCAGGCCATTCGTGCCGTGGCATTGGGTGTCGTTGTTTCTTCCATAGTGCTGGCGGCGTTCTCGTGGGTCGGTCTGGCCGCGGCTGGAATACCCTATGCGGTCCTGCTTGCCGTCTGCATCTTTATGCTCAATCTCGTGCAGTTGGGTCCTGTACCCGTGTTGCTGCCGGCGGTATTCTGGCTGTACTGGAAAGGAGACCCCGGATGGGCGACGGTACTGCTGGTGTGGACCCTGCTGGCTATCGCCCTGGACCGAGTCATCGGCCCTTTCCTCATTAAGAAGAGCGCCGACGTATCACTGTTCATCATCCTTCCCGGTGTGCTCGGCGGTTTGATCGCGTTTGGCATTGTCGGGATCTTCATAGGTCCGATGGTGCTCGCCGTCGCCTGCACCCTCCTTACGGCATGGGCCACGGAGGGAGATCATGAGGCAGACCATGTTGAAAGCGTGTCCGATATAGATGGCTAAGGTGATTTTTGAAAGGATATTTGCCGGAAACCAGCCAAGTCGGCATTTTGATCTTCTCCTCTCTCGAAAGAGCTTGCGAATTTCTCTCCCCGTGGATCACGCTTTGAAATCACGATGGTTATACTAGTTGAGTCGGTGACCGGCCTATTGAGCCACCCGGCCGTTGCTTTGAGCACGAAAACGTTTGAAGAATTGGAGGATACCATGACAAGCGAAACCAAATCTGACCATGCCACCATGAACCCTTTCGAGGTTTGGCAATCGTTCGGCTTAGGCGCACAGGCTCTTTCCTACTGGATAGACACATGGCAGCGTTCATTGCTTTTCTGGGACGTAATGCGCGAGCGAGGCAACGTCTTCATAGAGCATGAAAAGGAAGGCAAGCCGCCCGTCCTGGTATTCGACTACGATATAGTAGTGGATGGGCGCAACCTCGAAGACCCTGCCAACTATGCACTCGTCCGCATCAAGCCCCCGGCAGAACATCCAACCGACCACAAGAAGCGCCCGATAGTAGTAATCGACCCCAGAGCCGGCCACGGCCCCGGTATCGGCGGCTTCAAAATAGACAGCGTGATCGGAATAGCGTTGCGAGCGGGACACCCGTGTTACTTTGTGATTTTCTTTCCCAAGCCATGTCCGGGGCAGACAATTGAAACTGTGGCACGGGCTGAAGGGGTGTTCCTAAAAAAGGTCAACGAACTGCACTCCAATGGCGAGGGCAAGCCATTCGTGATAGGAAACTGCCAGGGCGGCTGGGCTCTGATGATACTCGCAGCGGTGGCGCCCGAGCTCTTTGGCCCGATTCTGCTTGCCGGATCTCCAATCTCCTACTGGGCGGGGGTGGAGGGCAGGAATCCCATGCGCTACAGCGGCGGGTTACTGGGGGGCTCATGGCTTTCCTCATTCGCGAGCGATCTTGGAAACGGCACATTTGACGGCAGCTACCTGGTCCAGAACTTCGAGAACTTGAATCCATCCAATACCCTATGGACGAAGTATTACAATCTATACTCGAAGATCGACACCGAGTCGGAGCGCTTTCTCGAATTCGAGAAATGGTGGGGAGGGTATTTTTTACTGAACAAAAAGGAAATAGAGTGGATTGTGCAGAACCTCTTTGTCGGCAACAAACTGTCAGCCAACGAGGTGAGGTCGGCGGACGGCAAAACCACCGTGAACCTGTATAACCTCCGCTCCCCGATCGTCGTGTTTGCCTCATGGGGCGACAATATCACTCCGCCGCAACAAGCGCTCAACTGGATACCGGACCTCTATGAGAGTGTGGACGAAATCCGCGCGCATGACCAGACCATAGTCTATTGCCTGCATGAAAAAATCGGCCACCTCGGGATCTTCGTTTCAGCCAAGGTGGCCGACCGGGAGCATGCCGAGCTCATGGGCGCGATTGACATGATAGACGCTCTCCCGCCGGGGCTCTACCAGGCCATAATAGAGGATACGCGGCCGGACATGCCGCACCTGGATCTGATCGAGGGACGTTACCTTATCAAATTTGAGATGCGTACAATCGATGACATTCTGGCGCTTGGCGACGGCCGTGAACATGAGCGGGCTTTCGAGGTCGTAAAGAAGGTTTCCGAGGTAAACCAGAGCCTTTATGACACATTCTTCTCCCCCGCGGTCCAGGCGATGTCCAACCAGGTCACCGCAGAGTGGTGGCGCCTGCTCGAGCCGGATCGGCTGCAGCGCAATATGCTCTCTGACATGAACCCCGCGATGTGGCCGCTGAAGTTTTTTGCCCAGATGGTGCGCAGGCAGCACCGACCCGTTCCCTCAGACAACCCTTTCCTCAAGTTCGAAACCCGGATGTCGGACTGGATCACTAATTTACTCGACGGTTACCGTGACCTGCGCGACGCCTGGTGCGAGCGCTTATTTAAGTCCATCTATGAATCGCCATGGGTCGCAACGGCAGTGGGGCTTTCAGGGAACGTCAGGCAACGGGAAGCACCAAGACCTGCCGACTGGCTGCGTAACGAACTGAAGCGTTTGAAGGCGCTGGAGCACGAGTCATACATTGAGAAAGGAACGCCGCTGGACGGAGCTGTCCGCATGCTGCTCTACCAGGGTCGTGACACGCAGGTGGTCGACGAGCGTCCGTTCCGGCTGATTCAGCAGTTCATTCGCGAAGCTCCCGCCGATGGTCGCCCGACGCTGGCGAAACTGAAGCAAGCCTTCAGGCGCCAGATGTTCATCCTGCTTGTCGATGAGGAACGAGCGGTAAATGCGCTGCCAAAGCTGCTGCCTGAGATGGACCAGCGCCGCCGTGCCATGGAACTGGTGCGCCGGATTGCGACTGCAAGAGAGGGTAAACTTGACGATTCACAAGAGAAAAGGTTCAGCCGCATCGAGGAAATCCTCGGAGTTGCAGCACAGGCCGATTTGGGATCATCACCAAAACAAGCTGCGCGGCCGCCCGGGATGAAGAAGGCCAAACAAGAGTCCGTCTCAAAGACAAGAGTATGATCGAGGGGGGTGCAATATGACGACGATTCGCACACCGGTTCTACAAGGTCAAAAGGCGCTGATAATGGGTATTGCCAACGAATATTCCATTGCATACGGTTGTGCCAAAGCATTCCGAATACTCGGCGCCGAGCTTGCCATAACCTATCTCAATGAAAAAGCCAAAGCGTATGTCGAACCCCTGGCCAAAGAACTGGAGGCACCCATTTTCATGCCGCTGGATGTTCAAAAGCCGGGAGAACTTGAAGCGGTATTCCAGGAGATCGAGAGCCGATGGGGGAAGCTCCACATTGCATTGCACTCCGTTGCATTTGCTCCCCGGCAGGACCTGCAGGGCGGCCTGCTGGACTGTTCCTTGGAAGGGTTCCTGCTGGCCATGGACGTCTCCTGCCACTCATTCGTGCGCATGGCCAGGCTTGCCGTACCACTCATGACGGAAGGCGGAGCGATGTTTGCCATGAGTTATTACGGGGCAAACAAGGTTGTTCCCAACTATAACGTCATGGGACCCGTCAAGGCGGCCCTGGAAGCTTCCGTACGATATCTGGCATATGAACTCGGCCCTAAAGGCATCCGGGTGCACGCCGTTTCACCCGGTCCGATCAAGACCAGGGCTGCGGGAGGTCTAAAGGATTTTGATATGATGCTCAACGAAGCAGTGGCTCAATCCCCGGTCCATGACCTGGTCGATATAGAGGACGTGGGCTTTGCGACCGCCTACCTTGCGACACCGTTTGCAAGGAGACTGACCGGGTCGACCTTTTACGTCGACGCTGGGCTGAATATCATGAGCTGATGGACTGCACACCATCGAGTGCGTTTGGAAAGGGAAGCATTTGAGGGGATTGGCCGGGACACGTATCGCTTAAAGTCGATCCGGCAAGGTGATGAGGGAACCTACCATGAACGGAAGCGAGCTTGACTTCACCGTGACCAGCCTGGGGGAATGCAAAATCCCATCCCCCATATCCAAGACACACTTCGTCGAAGATGACAGCCATGTCCTCTATCACAACGATCTAAAAAAGATCGGTGAGTATCTGAAGAAAGCCGTGACCCCGCCTTTTTTCGAAAAAGCAGGTCCCAGAAAAACCATCTATTTCGACCCCGCTAAATTGAAGTGCGGTATTGTGACCTGCGGGGGCCTGTGTCCCGGTTTGAATGACGTCATCCGAGCCATCGTGATGAGCCTTCACTACCATTATGGAGTTCAGGACGTATTCGGTTTTGCCTACGGCTACGAGGGGCTCACCCACAGGCAGAAACGCGCGCCAATGGAATTGACCCCGAGATCGGTGACAAGGATTCACCGGCATGGAGGAACAATTCTGGGTTCGAGCAGAGGGCCGCAGGACATTGCCGAAATGGTCGATACATTGGAACGGATGAATATAGGTATCCTGTTCGCCATAGGAGGGGATGGAACGCTGCGAGGGGCGCAGGCCATCGCGGCCGAAGCCGGCAGGCGGGGACTGGAAATTGCGGTGGTCGGGATTCCCAAGACCATTGACAACGACATATCTTATGTACAAAGATCCTTTGGTTTTGAGACGGCCGTGACGGAGGCTGGAGGAGCGATCGAGTCGGCACACGCCGAAGCAACAGGAGCTGGAAACGGAGTAGGTCTTGTGAAACTTATGGGACGGGAATCCGGCTTCATAGCGGCGTTTGCCGCCTTAGCGTTCAACGATGTAAATTTTTGCCTGATTCCGGAGATTCCATTCAGCCTGGAAGGCTTTCTCCGAGTTTTGGAAGAAAGACTGGATAGAAGGGGTCATGCGGTTATCGTGGTTGGAGAAGGATCCGGCCAGGATCTCATGGAGAAAACCCGGGAGCGCGATGCCTCGGGAAATATCCGTTTTGGAGATATCGGGACCTTCCTGAGGGATCGGATCAACGCCCAGTTCAAGGGACTGGGGAAGGAGATTAGCCTCAAGTATATCGATCCGAGCTACACGATACGGAGCGTTCCGGCCAATGCTCACGACTCTGCGTTCTGCCTGCTTCTTGGACAGAATGCGGTCCACGCCGGGATGGCCGGAAAAACGAACATGGTGGTGGGCGACTGGGGCGGGGAATTCACTCATGTACCGATTCCCATGGCGGTGTCCAGCCGGAAAAGGATCGATCCGGAGGGACGACTATGGAGTGCGGTTCTGGCATCGACTGGTCAGCCGAGAACCATGTGAGTCAAGCCTCACCTTGCGTGAGGGGGCACCGCACATTCCCGACTGCTTTTAATCCTGCCTAACAGAAAGGGGTAGATAATGAGCGCGGAGCGGGACTTTTTTAGGGCACTGTATGAAGCACTGGAGAAAATCGTTGGGTCCCTCGACCATGAGCAGGTGATGAAAAACGTGGTCGAGTCGACGGTTAAGGCCGTGGGATTAAAGGCGTGCAGCCTGCGACTATTGGACCACAGGCGAAAGAAATTACTCTTTGGATGTTCCACGGGCCTAAGCGAGGGATACATCCGGAAGGGCCCGGTACTTATCGAGGAGTCGGCCCTGGACAGGGAGGTCCTGGACGGCAAGACAGTCTACATAGAAAATGCTCAGATCGACAAGCGGTTTCAGTACCCTGAAAAGGCCAAGCAAGAGGGCATATTCTCAGTATTGGTGGCTCCACTGACTGCCGGGAAAGAGGCTGTGGGCGTCATCAGAATTTACTCGGGTGAAGTTCGCCGTTTCGATGAAGAGGAAATGAAGTTCCTCGAGGCCATGGCGCGTTTGAGTGGGTTGGCTCTTGAAAACGCGAGGTTACATCAAGCTCTTCGAAGCGATTTTGCAGCCCTCGCAGCTGACCGCTACCGGATTGACGAAAATTAGAAAGGAGAAAGCGCCATGCTGAGGTTGGGAATAAATGGATTTGGAAGGATCGGCCGCCAGGTTATCAAGGCCGCCATGGAGAGGCACCCGAATACGCTCCGGGTTGTTGCTATAAACGACCTGTTCGATGTGCAAACCAATGCTCGCCTTTTCAAACATGACACGAACTACGGGCTGTTTCCGGGCACAGTGGAGACAAGCGGGCAGGAGCTGATTGTAAACGGCTTGCCCATCAGGTCTTTTTCTGAAAGGGACCCGGCAAAAATTCCCTGGGATGAGTCGGCGGTTGACTTGGTAGTGGAATCCACTGGAATTTTTGTTACCGGCCCGCTGGCCGCAGCTCACCTTGAAGGCGGCGTAAGGAAAGTCATAATATCGGCACCCGGCAAGCAAATCGACCAGACAATAGTAATGGGCGTAAACCATGAAAGCTATGTTCCGGAGAGCCACCACATTGTGTCCAACGCCTCCTGCACCACGAACTGCCTGGCGCCTCCGGTAAAAGTCATCCACGAGCGTTTCGGAATACACAAAGGCTTTATGACCACTGTCCACTCCTACACCAACGACCAGCGCATCCTCGACCTGCCGCACAAAGATCCCCGCAGGGCGAGGGCCGCAGCCCAGAACATCATACCCACCACCACAGGAGCCGCAAGGGCCTTGGCACTGGTCATTCCCGGACTGGAGGGCAGGTTCGACGGCTACTCCCTGCGAGTCCCAACGCCCACGGTCTCAGTGGTCGATTTCACGGCGATCCTGGAAAAAGAGACGGACACCGAAACCGTGCGATCTGCCCTGAAGGAAGCCGCCGAAGGAGAGCTGAAAGGGATTTTGGAGTGTTGTGAAGAACCGCTTGTCTCCAGCGACTTTAGGGGTAATCCTCATTCTTCGATTGTGGACATCAATTTTACGCAGGTCTTGGCCGGCAACATGGTCAAGGTGGTTTCCTGGTACGACAACGAGTGGGGCTACTCCTGCCGGGTTGCGGATTTGGCCGATTACATGCGGAGCAAAGGCGGATTTTGAAGAGAGAATAACGATGATGCCAGCACAATTCCAGTAAATGGGAGGCCGTATGCCGATTGCCGATTACAAGACGTATTGCAATATGCTTGATAGAGCCAGGGAGAAACACTTTGCCTACCCGGCGATCAATGTGAGTTCCCTAACCACTGCCAATGCGGTCCTGAAAGGACTGGCCGCCGGTCGAAGCGACGGCATAATTCAGGTTTCAACCGGAGGGGCGGCTTTCGCCTCAGGATCTTCAGTGAAGGACATGGTTCTGGGGGCTATTTCCATTGCCGAACACGTCCACAGGGTCGCCGAGCGCTACGACATCACCGTGGCATTGCATACAGACCATTGCCAGGCTCAGCTTCTTGACAGCTTTCTGATCCCTCTTGTGGAAGAAACCGAGCGACGTCGCAAGGCCGGGCTCCCGAACCTTTTCAACAGCCATATGTTTGACGGAAGCGCCCTTCCCTTGAGGGAGAACCTGGACATCGCTTTGCCGCTTCTTGAACGTTGTCACAAAAGCGATTTGATCCTGGAGGTCGAGGTTGGAGTGGTCGGCGGCGAGGAGGATGGAATCAAAGCGGAGGGGGCGCCCGCAGAGAAGCTTTACACCGCGCCGGAGGACATGCTCGAAGTGTGTCGCCGCCTCGGCGCGGTCAAAGGCGCCCGCTTCCTCGTGGCAGCCACCTTCGGCAACGTCCACGGGGTTTATAAACCGGGACACGTGAAGCTCAAACCGTCCATCCTCAAGGACGGCCAAGACGCAGTGGAGAAGAAGTACGGCAGGGACGCCCGGTTCTACCTGGTTTTTCATGGCGGGTCCGGTTCGCTTCCCGAGGAGATTCATGAGGCGATCGACTACGGCGTCGTCAAGATGAATATCGATACCGACACCCAGTATGCCTTCACTCGCGCTGTCGCCGACCACATGCTCAAAAACTACGAAGGGGTGCTCAAGGTGGACGGCGAGGTGGGGAGCAAAAAGAAATACGACCCCCGAGCCTACCTGACATCGGCCGAGGAAGCCATGGCGGGGCGCGTCAAGGCGGCGGTCGATGCTCTGAGAGGGACCGGGACTACCCTGCACGGGACAGGTTAGGCACTTCGTGGAGGACCTATCCATGAGCAGGGCCGACCGGGAAGGAAGACCGGACTGAACAAGGATCTCCGGAATGGCGAAGGCGAAAAAGACCAAAATATCACCATCAGATAAGAGCGTTTGCGACGGCGGCCGGACAGGTACCAATGCAGAGGCTTTGAAGCGAACATTTCTCGAGCATCTGTTTCTTACGCAGGGAAGATTCATCGAGGTCGCCACTGCTCACGACCTCTATATGGCCCTCGCCTATACCGTAAGGGACCAACTCCTGCATCGTTGGATCAAAACGATGGAAAAGTACATGGAGACAGACGTTAAAGTCGTCGGTTACCTCTCGGCGGAGTTTCTGCTCGGTCCTCACCTGGAAAACAATCTAATTAATCTCGGGATCTACAACGAGGTTCGAAAGGCCGTTAAGGATGCAGGCTTCGATCTGCAAACGCTCATCGACCAGGAAGAGGAACCGGGGCTCGGAAACGGCGGCCTGGGGAGACTTGCGGCCTGCTATCTCGACTCTCTCGCAACGCTTGAAATTCCCGCTGTCGGCTATGGCATCCGCTATGAATTCGGGATTTTCGACCAGGAGATTCAAGACGGATGGCAGGTGGAAAAAACGGACCGGTGGCTTCATTTCGGAAACCCGTGGGAAATACGGAGACCGCAAATCACTTATCAGGTTCACTTCGGAGGAACAACAGAACATTATAACGATGAGAACGGACACGGCAGAATTCGCTGGATTCCCCACCGTACGGTAATGGGCGTCGCCTACGATACCCCGATCACAGGATACCGCGTCAACACCTGCAACGTCCTCCGTCTGTGGCGCGCTGAAGCGGTTGAATCCTTTGAATTTGCGGCTTTCAACGTGGGGGACTACTATGCGGCCGTAGATGAGAAAGTCTCCTCGGAAAACATCACCAAGGTGCTTTATCCAAACGACGAACCGGTCCAGGGCAAACAGTTGCGGCTCGAGCAGCAGTATCTCCTGGTCTCCTGCTCTCTCCAGGACATGGTGCGCATCTGCGAAAGAGCATTCGGCGACCTGAGAAAATTCCACAAACACTTTGCCGTTCAACTCAACGACACTCATCCCGCCATGGGAGTCGCCGAACTGATGCGTCTTCTAGTCGATGAGCACGACATGGACTGGGAGACCGCCTGGGAGATCACCTGCAAAGCGTTCGGCTACACAAACCACACGCTGCTCCCCGAGGCCCTCGAGAAATGGCCTGTAGACCTCTTTGGAGACCTTTTTCCCAGACATATGGAGATCATCTACGAAATCAACCGCCGTTTTCTGGATGAGGTCAGGAAGAAGTACCCGGGTGATGATGCGAGGGCGGCCAGGATGTCCATCATAGACGAGACCGGGGGCCGATACGTTCGCATGGCTCACCTGGCCGGCATCGGCAGCCACGCCATCAACGGGGTTGCCGAACTTCACACCAGGTTGCTGAAGGAAGACGTACTGCGCGACTTCTACGAGATGATGCCCGAAAAATTCAGCAACAAGACCAACGGCGTCACGCCGCGCCGCTTCATGCTGGCGAGCAATCCCGGACTAAGCAGCCTTATCAGTGAAAAAATCGGTGAGGCATGGGTGAGCAGGCCGGATGAACTCAGGCAGCTCGAGAAGTTCGCAGATGACAGCGGTTTTCGGGAGAAGTGGCGCAAAGTGAAGTTGGACAACAAGCAAAATCTTGCCCGACTCGTCCGCGAACGCACGGGCATCGCAGTCGATCCATCCTCCATGTTTGACGTTCTGGTGAAAAGAATCCACGAGTACAAGCGGCAGCACCTCAAAGTGTTCCACATCATTGCGCTTTATAACCGTATCAAAGATAACCCCGCCTATGACGTATTCCCCCGGACTTTCATCTTCGGGGGGAAGGCCGCTCCCGGGTATTTCATGGCGAAGCGGATCATCAAATTGATCAATTCCGTTGCCGAGGTTGTCAACCACGACCCCGACGTGGACGGACGGTTAAAGGTCGTTTTCTTTCCGGATTTTAACGTCAAGAACGCTCAACTCATATACCCTGCCGCAGACCTCTCGGAACAGATCTCAACCGCCGGCAAAGAAGCCTCGGGGACAGGAAACATGAAGTTTTCAATGAATGGAGCTTTGACGATCGGAACTCTGGACGGAGCCAACATCGAAATCAGGGAAGAGGTAGGCGCCGAGAATTTTTTCCTGTTCGGACTGACCGCCGAGCAGGTCTACTCTGTTCAGGCAAGGGGATACAATCCACACGAGTATTACCAGGAGAACGGAGAACTGAAGGAGGTCATCGATATAATAGGTTCAGGATATTTTTCCAAGGGTGACAAGGAACTTTTCAAGCCGCTGGTCGATTCACTTCTGTCTCACGATACGTTCATGTTGTTGGCTGATTTCGGAGCATATCTGGATGCGCAAAAGAAAGTCGATGAGCTCTACCGCGACCGGGAGCGCTGGACCCGCATGTCCATCCTTAACACCGCGCGCATGGGCAAATTCTCCTCTGACCGTGCTATTCGCGAGTATTGCAAGGACATCTGGGAAGTGGGACCGGTTCCCGTGGTTCTAGCTTGATGAACTGCGGCGTCATTTGGGATGGCTTGAGAGGCGCGCAGGAAGGACAAACCTGGAACCATGGAGCTTGGTTAAACAATGGCGAAGAGGACGGGACCTGCCGGCATTACGGATTCTTGGGAAAAATCCGAGGGATCTCCATGGCCCCTCGGAGCTACCTGGGTTGAATCGCGCAATGCGTATAACTTTGCCCTCTACTCTCGTCACGCCGGCAGTGTCACCCTGCTCCTGTATACCGAGCAAGACCCGATCAATCCGGTCCGCGAACATGTGTTTGACCCTGTCCTCAACAAGACCGGCCTGATATGGCATTGCATGGTTCACGAGGAGGAACTCCACGGTGCGGCTTTCTATGCTTACAGGATTGATGGGCCTCATGATCCGGTAAAAGGACACCTGTTCGATACAAACAAAGTGCTCCTGGATCCTTTTGCTTTTTCCGTCTACTTCCCGCCGGCATTCAGTCGTTCGTCGGTCTCGGAGCCAGGTCCCACAGATGGGATGGCGCCTCTTGGAGTACTTGTCAAAGACCCGAAATCGTTCGACTGGGGAACGGACCCTCGACCTCGCCACAATCACGATCTCATAGTTTACGAGCTTCACGTAAAGGGTTTTACCGCCAGATCGAATTCCGGAGTCAGAGCGGAGAAGCGGGGTACCTTTTCCGGACTTATCGAGAAGATCCCGTATCTCCAGGACCTTGGAATAACGGCGGTGGAGTTGCTGCCGGTGCATCAGTTCGATCCTCGAGAGGGAAACTACTGGGGTTACATGACCCTTAATTTTTTTGCTCCCCACATGCAATATGCCTTGGGTGAACCCGCCCGGGAATTTCGGGAGATGGTCAGGGCTTTTCACGCTGCCGGGATCGAGGTGTGGCTCGACGTCGTATACAACCATACCAGCGAGGGCGGCATCGACGGTCCAACCTACAGCTACCGCGGCATCGACAACAAAGACTATTACCTTCTCAGGCCGACAACAGGCGAGTACCTCGACGATACGGGCTGCGGCAATACAATGAACTGCGCGCACCCCGCGGTCCGGGCGCTCATCCTGTCCAGTCTCCAACACTGGGCGGCGAATATGCATGTGGACGGGTTCCGGTTTGACCTGGCCTCTATTTTTACCCGCACTCTCGACGGATCTGTCAATACCCTGGATCCGCCGCTCGTATCGGAGATCGGTCTACTGGGGCATATGAGCAACGTGAGATTGGTTGCCGAGGCGTGGGATATCGGCAGTTATCTGCTGGGTCGAAGTTTCCCCGGTCTGATGTGGCGGCAGTGGAACGGGAAATTCCGCGACGACGTCCGCGCCTTCATGAAAGGAGACGCCGGTTTGGTTGGCGCTTTGATGCAGAGACTTTACGGCAGTGACGACCTGTTTCCGGAAGGTCCGGAGGAGGTCTACCGCCCATACCAGGGCGTAAATTTTATCACCGCCCATGACGGTTTCTGCCTCTACGACCTGGTGGCATACAACGAGAAACATAACGAAGCCAACGGCCACAACAACACGGACGGGGCAAACGATAACTCGAGCTGGAATTGCGGCTGGGAAGGCGATTCGGGGGTTTCGGAGGAAGTCGTCGAGCTGCGGAGAAAACAGATCAAGAACTTCTTCTGCCTTCTCATGTTGGCCAATGGAACTCCCATGTTCTGCGCCGGCGACGAATTCATGAACACGCAGAAGGGCAACAACAACCCCTACAACCAGGACAATGAAATCTCGTGGCTGGATTGGGATCTTGCCAAACGGAACCGGGACATGTTCCGCTTTTTCAAAAACATGATCGCATTCCGGAAAGCCCATCCATCCGTCGGACGCGGCCGCTACTGGCGTGAAGATGTTAAATGGTATGGGACGACCGCGGGGGTTGACTTCTCCCCGGAGTCCCGGTCTCTGGCCTATTTTTTGAGCGGGTCGAAGCTTGCAGACAACGACCTTTACGTGATGATCAACGCCTACTGGGAGGATGTGGTTTTCACCGTACAGGAAGGCCGGGGGGACGAGTGGCGCCGGGTGGTAGATACCAGCCTCGCCAGCCCTGACGATATTATGGATGCCGGTAAAGGATTTCCTGTTTCCGGCCTCCAGTATCCGGTTAGAGCGCGCTCGATCGTGGTGTTGGAGCGGTGAACAATACAAGCGTTTCAGATGATGGGTTTGCGGCAAGGATGATGGGGATGAAAGCGGGAATCGTAGGGTGCGGATTTGTGGGCAGCACGGCTGCTTACACCTTGGTGTTGAAGGGACTGGTGAGCGATCTGGCGATGGTTGATGTCAACACCAAAGTGGCTCAGGCTCACGCTGAGGATATCCTGCATGCAACCCCTTTTGCGGGAGCGGTACGTGTTGCCGCCGGAGATTACTCCCTGCTGGATCGGGCTGATGTGGTCATTCTGTGCTGCGGGGTAGGTCAGCGTCCGGGAGAGACCCGGCTGGAGCTTCTGGAGCGCAATGCCGCCGTTTTCTCCTCAGTAGTCGGACAGGTGCTTCGGTACGCGAAGGATGCGATCTTGCTGGTGGCATCCAACCCTGTGGACATTATGACTCATGTCACTTTGAAACTCTCGAGACTGCCCCCGGAAAGGGTTATCGGAAGCGGCACCATACTCGACACGGCCCGTTTCCGAGCGCTGTTGGGAGAACATCTGGGCGTTTCCCCCGGTTCGATTCACGCCTATGTGCTGGGAGAACACGGGGATTCCGAAGTCATAGTTTGGTCGAGTGTAAAGGTGGGCGGTGTGCCGATTGCCGATTTTGCCCGGCAAAGAGGTCGGCACCTCACCGAGGAAGTCATAGCCGGGATCAATGACGGCGTGCGTACGGCGGCTTACCGGATCATCGAGGGCAAGGGAGCTACGTATTTCGGAATCGGCGCCGGCCTCGCAAATATCATTCAAGCAATTCGCGATAACGAACGACGTATTCTTACCGTGTCCGGTTTGACCAGCGAGGTGGCCGAGTTCAAGGGGACCTGCCTCTCTCTTCCCCGTCTGGTGGGGTCCAGCGGCATCATGGCAGAGTTTGAACCCGATCTTTCCGTCACGGAACGTGAAAGGTTGAGGAGCAGCGCCCAAACCCTGCGCAAAGCGGTAAACGAACTGGCGCTCGACCGTCTGGTCCGAACGCCCTGAGGGATCGAAGCGAAAACGTATTTACGGCACCTGTGGAGAAGCTGAAAGATAGGATGACATTCATGCCCCTTCCACTCAATAAAACCAAGATAGTGTGTACCATCGGACCAGCATCGCAAACCCGAGACGTGATGGAGAAGCTGCTGCTGGCCGGCATGAACGTAGCCCGGCTCAATTTCTCTCATGGAGATTTCACGAACCACAAAGCGGTTATCGAAAACCTCCGTGCTGCGGCCAGGGCAACCCAATGCCGTCTTGCCATCATGGCCGACCTGCCGGGTCCCAAAATGCGTATAGGGAAGTTTCAATCTGAACCGATAGAACTCACGCCGGGGAATTCTTTCACCCTGACCACAGACGACATCATCGGTGATGTCCATAAAGTTTCCGTTACCTTTGCGCGTCTTCCCCAAGTAGTGAAATCAGGCGACACGCTCTATCTGAACGATGGTTTGATCCGGGTCGACGTCGAGCAGGTTCAGGGAAGCGACGTCCTGTGCCGGGTCGTTGCCGGCGGTGAACTGCGCTCGAAAAAAGGGCTTAACCTGCCGGGCATCGACCTAGGCATCAAGGCCTTCACCGAACACGACCATGACTGCATGAAGTTCGCTCTGGAGAACGGTGTCGACGCGGTGAGTCAGTCGTTCGTCGAGAACTCGGCCGACATTCGGGCGGTGCGCGATGCAGCGGCAGCCCTGGGGTACCACCCTTTCATCGTCGCCAAGATCGAACGCGCCAGGGCCCTCAATTACCTGGGTGACATCATCACTGCGGCGGACGCCGTGATGATCGCCCGAGGCGATCTGGGAGTGGAGCTGCCGATCGAGCAGATTCCCGTGGTGCAGAAACAGATCATGCGCGAGGCGAACATGCTTGCCAAGCCGGTAATCACGGCAACGCAGATGCTGGAATCCATGACCACGAGCCCGCGTCCTACCCGTGCCGAGGCAACTGATGTAGCCAATGCGATCCTGGACGGCACAGATGCCGTCATGCTCTCCGGTGAGTCCGCCATGGGGAGTTTCCCCGTCGATTCTGCCGCGATGCTTGCCAGGATCGCCGCCGCCATCGAGCCTTACCGCACCATGATAAGTGCCAGGGAGCTGTTCCGGGGAGTCGATCTGAGGGGCAAAGTGCCCCCTGCAAGATTGATCGACCTGGGAGTGGAAACGGTGCTCCAGTACTCAGACCCTGCCGCCGTCTTCGTTCCCACCCACTCCGGCAACACGGCGAGAAGTATTGCGCGGTTTCGCCTCCCCATCTGGATCGTCGCCGTCAGTTCGCAGGAAACCACGTGTCAGCATTTGCAGTTCTCCTCGGGTGTCTACCCGGTTTTCCAGGCTGAGCATCCCGAGAAGTGGAACACCTATGTATCGGACTGGCTCAAGACAAATGGGATCGAAGGAAAGCTCGCGATAGTGACGGAAGGTCCATCCGGCAAGCATCCGGATATGAACAACCGTCTCGATGTCGTGGACCTGAGCCTTCAGGCAGAGGTCGGAAGGAGTTAGGCGGAAGCAGCCGCTTTCGGACAAGGAGCCCGGTTGGACATGATTCTGGCAGGCGATATAGGCGGCACCAACACCCGGCTTGCACTGGTGGAAGCAAAGACCGGGGAGATGATGATAGTCGCCGAACAGACCTTTTCCAGTCACGAGAGGTCCAGCCTCGAAGCGACGATCGAGGAGTTCCTCTCTGTTCACACCTGCCATCTCACCAGAGCTTCCTTTGGAATTGCCGGTCCGGTGAGAGACGGACGCTGCGCGGCGACAAACCTTCCGTGGGTGGTGGACTCGAAGGCCGTGGCAAAGCGACTTCGCCTGAAGCGCGTCGGTTTGATCAACGATCTTGTGGCCAATGCATACGGGGTCTCAGCCCTCGGAAGCAAGGACTTCGTGATTTTGAACAAGGGCGCCCGGAACGCAAGAGGCAACAAAGCGATAATCTCGGCGGGCACAGGACTCGGGGAGGCCGGCATGTATTGGGACGGTCAGACTCATCGGCCGTTTGCCTCCGAAGGAGGCCATGTAGACTTCGCGCCCCGCAATCACCTGGAAATGGAGCTTCTCGACTACTGCATGAACCGCTTTGGACGGGTAAGCTACGAACGCTTGGTTTCCGGACCGGGGCTGGCAACCGTCTATAGTTTCCTGCGGGATACGGGAAAGGGTAAAGAGCCTGCCTGGCTGGCGAAACAGATGCGGCAGGGGGACCCGGCCCCGATCATTTCTCGGAACGCCCTGGAAGGAAACAGCCCGCTGTGTGTCCAAGCCCTTGATATCTTCGTGTCCGTTTACGGGGCTGAAGCCGGAAACCTGGCCCTGAAGTGCATGGCCACTGGAGGGTTGTATCTGGGAGGAGGCATCGCCCCGAAGATCATCTCAAAACTGAAAGGACCCGAGTTCATGAACGCCTTTACGGCGAAGGGGAGAATGAGACCGCTGCTGCAGGATATCCCCGTGAAGGTGATCATGAACCCCAAAACGGCCCTTCTCGGCGCTGCGCGGCACGCTGCTCCGGAGTTGGGAGAATAAACCGCTGCGAGGTCCGGATCGAAGGCTAGATCTATGGGATCCGCAAGTATTACCTGGGTGATTTGGAAAAGGTCAAGCGGGCGGCTCGTCAGCTATTGCAAGTATTAGGTTGTGGTTAGACTGCTGTTCGCAAGTCGATCCGGTCCAGAATCGGTCCCGAAATCCTGCCCCGGTTTTCCATCACGGCCCCTGGCGAGCAGGTGCAGGGCCTTACCGGGACGCCCGGATAGCCGCAGGGGCAAGGATTCATAGCGCCCGCCGGTATGAGCCTGGCGGGGTGGGTGAGCATGATAGCAGCGAGGCCAATTCTATAACCCCCCGATACACGAAAAAATATGATATCCCACCTTTTTCGGATGAGTTTCCATAAGCGGGTCATATCTTGAGAAATCGCAAAGTTACCCAGTTGGCGAGGTTTGTTGACTTTCTTACCTTGCCCAAAGGATATTCCGTGGAGGAGACCACCAGGTTTCCGGCATGAAATCCACCGTTAAGCACACCATGGAATGCTCGAAGGCGTCTCCCCTGACTGAGACCACCGGGCAGGGTCAGGTAGACATTTCCACACTCGAAACCCGGTTGATTGCACCGGTGTCAGGCTTCGCTCCAGTCTTCGAGCACCAGTCCCGGCACCCGTTCAAATTCTTTGACATTGTTTGTTACCAATGTCAGGCCGAACGCCCTGGCCTGGCCGGCTATCATCATATCGTAAGGTCCAATGGGTTGACCCTTGCGATAAAGCGCGGCCCGTATCTGTCCAAAGTGGTATGCGGCTTTGTCTTCAAAGGGCATCACTTCAAGCCGGGCGACCATGGCCTCTATGTCAGCCAGATTTCGTTCCACCTGTTGTGAATGTTCCGCCCCGAGCACCAACTCCCCCAAAGTTACGGCGGAAATGCCCATCCGGCCGTGATGGTCCTTAAAGCGCCTCTTCACCTGCTCAGGTCGGTTCTTCAAGGTGTAGATGACAATATTGGTGTCCAGCAGGTATTTCAGCATTACATGGTCTCCCGTCGCTGGTCTTCCGGCTGCTTTCGCTTTATCATGAAATCACTGGAAACCCCCGGTGCATTGAACCACTCATCCCAAGATTGGCCCACAGGCTCAATCAAACGTTTATTGCCAACTGCGGTGATTTCCACATCCTTCACTGACTCCGGAAAGGCAACTTCCCTGGGCAGGCGTACAGCCTGACTTCGATTGCTTTTAAAAATCCTGGTTTTTACGCAAGCCATAAAGCCACCCCCTAAGAAATGTCATCGTTTCCGCATGAATTATAAACTTTATAGAGGATATGTCAATGGGATATACAGAGTATATGCGACATGAATATTTCGGGCACTACAGACTCCGGCGGGGTTCTACGATAACATCTTAAACCCAGGCATTCCTGAGGGCCCTCCCATGTTCGAACAATAAACCAGGAGTCGGTGGGATCGGGAAGATCATGCTATCTTCCCTTGGGTAGGGCGAAGGGCCGCGCCCCATTCCAATATCTTTCTATTTTTGTTTTAGCTTTCCGGGCGATTGAATTGGGAGGGACGAGTTCTTGAAGTCGACGGTATTACGAGTAACGATCACCTCGACGTTGGAATACCGGGCGGCTTCATGCAGCACCGCGTCCTCAAAATCTTTGAATGAGAGACGCAACGCGTTTTCCAGAACTGTTTTGTTGACCGGAGCGATCTCGAAGAGAGACAGAAGAAGAGAAATACTATCAACTGCATTTCGAGATCCAGCCGACTTCCTAATCAGATAGTGGAGCGTTGTCACCGTCGATGCGCACAACCAACCTTCGATCTCACCTGACTCAACCATTGAAATGCATCTGGCGGCATCTGCTGAAAAGGGTTCCCGGTCAAGCAGAAGATCCAAGACTACATTGGTGTCGAAGAGCACTCTCAAAGATGCTTCTCCTCAAGATGCCTATGGTAATCTTCTTCCGCAACGCCGGTCCCCTTGAGCATCCCTTTGAGGGTTGCGACCTTCGGCGTGATTTCTCCGGTCTCGTCAAGCGAAGGTATATCGAGCTTTTCAAAGTAATCCGCCACGATTTTTGAGACCGATTTTCCGGTCTTCCTGGAAAATCTCTTTGCTTTTGTGATAAGCCTCTCGTCCAGGCGCAAAGTCAGTTTTGTCTGCATAGCTAATCCCCATGAGGAATGACGTACAACGAATTGAATTATACGTCCAGGGCAAATGAATGTCAAATGTCAAACCGTGCCAGAAAACCCTTGCATCAGAAGACCCGCGCTATGCGGACGGAGAGGGCAGGAGAAACCGATCTGGAAGGCGCGGTAAGCTGATTTTCCGAGTGTGGAAATCCCCGCCTGCCCCCTCCCCGATGGTATCAGTCATGGAGTAGCTTGTGGGCAAATCACACGATCGTGATGGTTGCAAGACAATGAGGATATGCGCCGGCCTTTACCGAGGAATTCCTGGTTACACGCAGGGTCAATCCAAACTAAGCGTGACTCAAGCACAAGCCTTCGGCGTTAGACGCCAAAGGCTTGTTGTATGGCTTCCAAGGCGCGTGGTGTCTCACCTTCTTGGATTATACAGGATATCTTGGTTTCCGAAGTAGTTACCAGTTTTATGGAAATGCGGCCGGCCGCCATGATTTCGAAGATACGCGACGCCACTCCGGGCTGACGTTCCATGCCGGCACCCTCCACGGTGATTTTGGTGCATTCTCGAAGTATATCCGCTGAGGAGCCCGTGAATTCATCACAGAGCGCCGCCACCAGGGTCATTGTCCTGTCAGCGTCATTGCGCGACAGGGTGAAAGAGATGCTCACTTTGTTGTCCAGGGGCGCGGTCTGACTGATCATGTCAACAT